>Ga0154895_1181_pt5 | contig 13201 bp, 14 predicted proteins | sample Rifle2008BG19ft_FD_105867 | JGI IMG/M metagenome (GOLD analysis project Ga0154895, IMG submission 105867) | Deltaproteobacteria bacterium RBG_19FT_COMBO_46_12 | reverse complement strand
ATGGAGCTCGCTGTTCCTCTCAAGGTCTCCATCCATTCGGGGAAAAATTGGGCAGAAGTGCACTAAAACATCAGGTCGGAGTATTTAGTTCGGTGTTCGGAGTACTTCACTCGGTAGGATTGGTCAAGAGTTTTTTCTCCGAACTTTCGATCCCGAACTCATTACTATGAATGAGGAGGTGCCAATGAAAAAAAGAGGCTTGTTCATTCTAATAGGATTAATCCTCTGCTCAGTCATCAGTGCAAGCCAGGAGGTTTACCGATGGGTGGATGAGAAAGGAACAGTGCACTTCACGGATGATCTGAGTCAGGTTCCAGAAAAATATCGAGAAAAGACCCGAAAGGAGACATCTCCAAAAGAACCTGCAACGGCTCAACCCGCTCCTCCTCCACCCACTCCATTACCTAAGGAAAGAGAGACCGTGAAGGCGCCCGGGCAAATGCCAGCCCCTCAGCAGAAAGATATTTTAGGCCGTGGAGAAGAATGGTGGAGGGCAAAGGCCACCGAGTGGAACGAAAAATTGAAGACCGCCCGGAAAAATTATGAGAACGCCCATAGCGAATGGAAAGCAAAGAAGCAAGAGTCAGATGCCTCAAAATTCAGATCCGACAGTTTTAAAAGGAAGTTGAAGGCTGAGACCATCGCTCTCGAGCAGAAGGTAAAGGACTGGGAGAAAAAGGAGGAGGAGGCAAGTCACATGCTCGAGAATGTTCTCCCGAAACAAGCTCAGGATGAACGGGCTAATCCTGATTGGCTCAAAATCGAAGGTAAAAAATAAGTTATGAGTTCGGAGTTTAGAGTTCGGAGCAAATAAACTTTAGTTTCTCTATACCTGGTTCAAGATTTAAAATTACTTTCTCCGAACTCCGAACTAATTACCCCGAACTGCTATTTAGAGGTAGTCCACTTCCCTTTTAATGAATATAGAGGAAACTGATTGATGTGCGGGAAGAAAGCTAAACTGACTTCCCCGTGGTTCAAAATCCCAGACAATATTTCCTCCACCTCTTTTTGTGGAAGGACCTCGTAATTCTTCCAATCAAGAATCTGGACTTTCATCATTACCCTCGAAGGGTCCCCAACGGATCGGACCGTTTTTTGTGTCACCTCCGCCATCAGATCCATCGCCTCCTTCAGAGTTATCTTTCGGTCTTTCATCGCCTGCCGATGGTAAGCCATGACGGCATAGTAGTCAAAATCCTTTCTCAGCGCCTCCGAAAGGGTTTGTGAAAACCAGGCCATACCGTTAAAATCATTGATGACGGCCTCAAAATAGAGATTAATAGCAAATTGCAAATTGGGGTTCGATCCTTTGGCGGCTTTCATCAGTTGTTCGGCGATATTCATCAACCAGCGGTTCTTCCAGTTTGCCCAGGACTTAAAGCGATCTGTATACCCTTTGGCGTAATATTTTCCAGTGTCCGATTGATAAGGACCAATATAAAAAAGGTCCGGATGGGGCAAATATCCGAACTCTCTCAGGAAGGATTTATTCGCTTCGGCGCTGAAGTCTTCATTATGATAAAGGATCAGATCATCCTGAAATAAGATTCCCTCAATGGGATAGCGGCCCAGGTCTTGGAAAAGGCCCTCAAGGCGTTTGAGCACATCGGGATGGAAGAGATTGAAACCCCTGGCGCCCTCCATTTTTTTTGTTTCGAAATTATACCTCTTGCACCGATATTCAGGAACCCCTTCTAAGCCGTAATTGGCATAACGTGTGGTGATCCAAGCAAAGATTTCAAGTCCATTCTGGTGAACCATTTCTGCAACTTTTCCCAAGATATCATCAACGACCGGAGCATGCTCTGTTTTAAAATAAACTCCCTCTTCACGATGAGCCGTCACAAATTTATAAACACCATCCCCCTTATTCTGAAAGACTCTGAAGAGTATCGTATCCACACCGGCATTTTTTAACTCTTTCACCCTTTTCTCCATTTCTTGAAGGTTTTCTTCTTCGAGATAGGAGATCTGAGCGCAAATCCGTCTCTTTGCCCTTTTCTCCTCGGGGTGAGACTTTGTCACAACTGGTTTAGACACGGCGGGCGGGGGAAAGGATCTTTCTTTCAACTGTTCCTTTCCAATCTGGATTCCTTTTTCTGCTTCTCTAACGCGGTCACCCTCTGGATAGGCCTTTAAATAGAGTTCGAGTTGTTGAATGCCCTCTTCATATTTTTTCATTTTGAGGTAGCAGAGCCCGGTCATATATCGGGAATAAGAGACCAATGTACTGGTCGGAGCCGATTGGATGATTTTTAAAAAACCTTTAATGGCCTCTTCACATCTGTTCTTATAATAGAGTTCCATGGATGCATCATAAAGTTCCGATACATTCTGAAGCTTCTCTTGACTATAACCGAGAGGTAAAAATAAAAAGACGAAAAAAGCCAAAATCAATCTGGCTAACCATCTTTTCATAAGGTATTCCTTCCGCAAGAGGGATTAAAAAATCTGAAATCTGAATATCGAATTTTTTAAAACAGCATTTTCATCGCTTCCTGAACTGTTTTGACTCCGATCAAATCAATGCCCTTCACTCCCCTCATCTTTTCCTGATTCTGCTTCGGCAGAAGGCATCGTTTAAATCCCAACCTCACTGCCTCTTTCGCCCTGACCTCCGATTGGTTCACCCCTCTCACCTCGCCTCCCAGCCCCACTTCTCCAAAGACCGCCGTCTCTGGATCAATCAATTGATCCCTGAAATTTGAGGCAATGGCAGCAATCACTCCTAAATCAGCCGCAGGCTCTTCCACCCTCATTCCGCCCGCTATATTGAGGAAGATATCCTGATTGCTGAGATGGGTTCCCAGTCTTTTCTCCATGACGGCAACCAGAAGGGACACACGATTGGCGTCCACTCCCTGGGAAGTCCTTCGTGGGACGCCAAAGTTGGTAGGAACAACCAGGGCTTGAAGTTCAATCAGGATAGGCCTTGACCCTTCTATGCTGGGCATGACAACGGAACCAGAGGTGTGCTGGGTTCTTTCAGAGAGGAAGAATTCAGAGGGGTTGACTACTTCCACCAGTCCGGAGTCCTTCATCTCAAAGACACCAATCTCATTGGTGGAGCCAAAACGATTTTTGACCGCCCTCAAGATACGAAAGGCGTGACTGGCTTCGCCCTCTATGTAAAGTACCGTATCCACCATGTGCTCCAACACTTTGGGCCCTGCGATAAAACCCTCCTTGGTCACATGACCAATAAGAAAGATAGGAATGGAGAGGTGTTTTGCTAAATAGAGCAGCCGACTCGACGCCTCCCTGACCTGGCTGATCGAACCAGGGGTTGAAGGAAGTTCAGAGGAATAAATTGTCTGAATCGAATCAACCACCACGGTTGAAGGTCTGAGGCTCTGGATGTCTTGAAGAATTTTTTCTAAGGATGTCTCTGAAACCACAAAGAGATGGTCTGAGGAAACTCCTAACCGGTCCGCTCTCATTTTGGTTTGCTGGAGCGACTCCTCTCCGGAGATATAAAGGACTTTTTTCCCCTTTGAGGCCAAACGGCTCATCACCTGAAGGAGAAGAGTGGATTTGCCAATGCCAGGATCTCCTCCAACTAAAATCACCGATCCGAAAACGATCCCCCCGCCGAGGACTCGATCAAACTCTCCGATCCCGATCTGAAACCTTCCTTTCTCTTCACCAACAATTTCAGTGATAGGGGTTGGAACGGCCTCGGTCTCAAAACCAAGGAGGTCTCGTTCAGGGATTTTTTCTTCAACCATCCGCTCTTCAATAAAGGTATTCCATCCCTGACATCCCGGACATCTCCCCAACCATTTAGGAGTCTGGTATCCGCAGGACTGACACACAAAATGGGTCTTGGCTTTGGTCATAAGATATCCCCCTTTACCCTCTCCCTTGCATGGGAGAGGGCAGGGTGAGGGTGTAGGCATTGTAACAGAAAACTACTTTTGAGGTCAAAAAGAAATGGGTGGAGGACCTTGCGTGTTCAGAGTCTCACCAGGATACACCAAAGCGTTAGGGTTAACATAGAAAATAAATTTGAATGATTGACAGAAGAAATGACTCCCTTATATACTGGTTTTAAATACTACACCTTAGTCATTTTAGGAGGGAAACATGGGAACGGGTCTTTTACCTCTTCAGATTGCAAAAGGGAAAAATGATATTTATTTATTGCCCAAAATGGCAAACCGTCATGGTCTTATCGCGGGCGCTACAGGCACGGGTAAGACAGTCACCCTGCGAGTACTGGCCGAACAGTTTAGCAAGATAGGTGTCCCAATTTTCATGGGAGATGTAAAGGGAGATCTCTCCGGTTTCCCTTTCCTCGGAGGTGAAAACCCAAAAGTGATCGAAAGGGTGAGTAAACTCGGCCTTAAAGATTTTAAGTATGAAAATTACCCTGTAACCTTCTGGGATGTTTTTGGAGAACAGGGCCATCCCGTCCGGACCACTATCTCGGAGATGGGCCCCCTGCTGCTGAGTCGTATCCTTAATCTTAACGAGATCCAAAGTGGCGTCCTCACCCTCGTCTTCAAAATTGCAGATGACAATGGCCTCTTACTTCTTGATTTGAAAGACTTAAGGGCTATGGTCCAGTTTGTGGGTGATAATGCAGAGCAGTTTAAAACACAGTATGGGAATATCTCTACCGCAAGCATCGGCGCAATTCAGCGTAGCCTTTTGACTCTTGAAGAACAAGGAGGGGATAAATTTTTTGGAGAACCTGCCCTGAACATCCAGGACTTCATGCAGGCCGACTCAAACGGCAAGGGAATGATTAACATCCTAACTGCCGATAAGCTGATGCAATCGCCAAGGGTTTATGCCACCCTCCTCCTCTGGCTCCTTTCAGAACTTTTCGAGCAACTCCCTGAGGTAGGTGACCCTCTGAAACCTAAACTCGTTTTCTTTTTTGATGAAGCCCACTTGCTTTTTGATGACATTCCGAAGGCCCTTGAAGAGAAAATTGAGCAGGTCGTTCGTCTCATTCGCTCAAAAGGGGTGGGGATATACTTTGTGACACAGAACCCGCTTGATCTTCCCGAGACAGTTTTAGGGCAGTTAGGCAATCGGGTACAGCATGCCCTCAGGGCTTTTACTCCTAAGGACCAAAAAAATGTAAAGGCAGCTGCCGACACCTTCCGTGCCAACCCCAAGCTCAATGTGGTAAAGGCGATTACCGAACTCGCTGTAGGTGAGGCGCTGGTTTCTATGCTCGACGAAAAAGGGTCTCCTGGCATGGTGGAACGGGCTCTTGTCTGCCCTCCTCACAGCCGTCTCAGTCCCCTTACTCCGGAAGAACGCAGCCAATTTATTCGGGGTTCGGTGCTATACGGATATTATGAGAAGACAGTAGACCGTGAGTCGGCTTATGAAAAACTGAAAGCGAAAGCTGAGCAGATGAAGATGGACTCCCAGGAGGAACTGGCTCAGAAACGCCGAACCGCTGAGCCCAAGTCTCAGACAGAACAATTGCTGGGGGCTGCCGTAAAGAGCGCAGCCCATGCCATTGGCAGCCAACTTGGACGTCAGATCATCCGGGGAGTATTGGGCTCCATATTCGGTGGTGGCCGGAAGTGATCGGTGCAACTTTTCCCCGTGATATTTTTTTGTCGTAACACTATGATACACTAAAATCCCATTAAAGGAGGTTCTTTATGAAACGCGTTTTGATCGTAATCGGTGTGATTTTAATTGTTGCAGCCTTTGCCTTTGCCCGCCCCCCAAAGAGCGACTATCAATGGACGGGGTCTATCGTGGAGGTGGATAATGACCACATCATTGTCCAAAAGGGAGAGGAAAAGTGGGAGTTTGCCCATGACAAGGATACCAAGATGACGGGAAGCCCGAAGGTCGGCTCAAAGGTGACCGTCAAGTATCTGATGAAAGCCACAACCATTGAGGTCAAAGAAGAAGCCAAAAAGGCAGAGCCTAAGAAAGAAGCACCCAAGAAGAAATAATTTATTTCCTTTTGAAAAATTGGCGGCTCCATGAAATTAAGGGAGCCGCCATCAATCTAACATCCTTCTGCAAACCTACCAGGTTTCTTTATTTACCATCAAACACCTCCTTGAGGAGGTCGGTGGTTCGAGCGGCGGGATTTTTTCGGATTTTCTTTTCCTCCTCGCCCACCATATGGAATAGCCCATCGAGAGCCTTGCTCACGACATACTGGTCAAGGTCAAAACTCTCTTTTTTGACAAACGGGATGCTCTCATAACGCCCGACGAGCTCTTTGTATTGTCGAGTCACCCCAACCTCATTCATCGACTTGTTGACGACCGGCTTGAATGCGGATGTAAGTTTGTTTGTGGTTTTACCTTTAAAATACTCTGTCACCGCTGTGTCATTGCCGGACAAGATCTTTCGGGCATCATCAAAAGTCATCTCTTTGACGGCACCCCAGAAAATATCTTTTGCGAAAGGAGCTGCCCTTTCAGCCGCCCGGTTCATACTTAGAACGAACTCATCCACCTGCGGACCATAACCTACAGCCCTCAACCCCTTTTCAAAGGTTTTTAGTTTTTCGGGCATGAGGATTTTAATCACCTGGTTCATAAAATATCCATCCATTTTCCCTGTCAGATTGACTGCGTTTTCAGTACCGACCTGCAGAGCTTCCTTTAAACCTGATATAATTTTTGAATCGCTCAGAACAGACTCCTGTTGTCCAATTCCAAGACCTTTGAAGATTTTGTCTAACTGGGCTGATGCAGGGTATGCGGTGAACAAGACGACGATGCCTACTGCGAATATTCGAAATATCATAACCCAACTCCTTTCTTCATCGGAAATGAACACCCTTTTTAATGACATGAAGTCCCCCTCTTTTATACGCCCTTCTAATTAAAATCTACTCAATTTGAGCAAATGAATCAATAATAAATTCAGATAAAAAATTCAAAAGATTCAACTATTTTTTTTATTTGAAAATAATAAAATAAAAACTCGTGACTCTCGTCTAACAATATGAGACGTTATAAGACGTTATCATATAGTAAAAATTGGATTCCATCATTTACACCGGACTTAGAAAGGAGGATCAACTAATGAACATACTTAAATATATAGCATTTGTGACCATATTTTTACTTCTCCCTGCTTTTGGTTACACGGAACCCCTGGGATCTTTGCGCATCAGCTGGATTGAAGGGGATGTCCAGGTCATGACAGCAGACACCGGCGAATGGGTGCCTGCTTCGATTAATATGCCCCTATTAGATGGCGATCGGATATGGGTCCCCGAAGGGGGTAGAACCGAACTCCACCTGAGAGATGGAACGTTTTTGAGGCTTGATGAAAACTCCGCCCTTGACATCCTTGCTGTCGAGAATGACTCTTTTCAGTTCTATTTAACTGAAGGCCGTTCTTACACCAATTTTAGAGGATTAAAGGGAAGTCTATTCCAGATCGATACCCCGATTTCATCGATACGGGCTTATGACAGGTCCAATTTCAGAATAGATGTCACCCTGGATGGCTATACGGACATTTCTGTATACAGGGGTTATATCTATGCAGAAAATAGAGATGGAAGAACACGGGTGGATGCAGGGAAAACCCTTTCCATCAGGGAAGGAACTTACCCAGAACTCTCTCCATTACCCCCCCCCGATGAATGGGAAAGATGGAACAAAGAAAGGGATCGGAGATTTGTCGAACGGAGACCTCCCTCACGATATCTGCCTAATGAATTACAGGCCTATTCGAGCGATTTTGAAGAGAATGGAAGGTGGGTTTCCACAAGTGACTATGGCTATGTCTGGACCCCAACGGTGATTGTTTCCGTTGGATGGGCCCCCTACAGAATTGGCAGGTGGGTTTGGATCCGTGGTGATTATGTATGGATTTCCTATGAGCCTTGGGGTTGGGTACCCTATCACTACGGGAGATGGGCTTTTATTCCCTCTATTGGATGGTGTTGGGTTCCACCTCCGAGAGGGGCTGTTTATTGGGGTCCTGGTTATGTAGGCTGGGTTTATACTCCCACCCATGTATCATGGGTACCCCTTGCCCCAAGAGAAATATATTATGGCCATGGTTATTATGGCCCTCACAGTGTTAACATTACCCAAATCAATATCACGCATATCGATATCCATAAGGTTGTTTATAAGAATGTCCATGTCCATAACGCCGTAACCGTTGTCCACCACGATACCTTTGTCAAGGGGAAGCATGTGGACGTCAAGATTCGAGAAAACCCGTTTCTTAAAGAGAAAATCAGTCTTGGCAGGCCAGATATTAAACCAGAGAAAGCTACATTTATGCCTGTCGTCAAAGATATTCCCCAGACAAAACGACCGCCAGAACCGATCAGAGAAATCAGGACGAAAGAGTTAAAAGAGAAACGTCCCTTGGTGAGAGAAAAAGAGTCCTCCGTTTTCAGACCGGGGTCGCCATCGAAGGAAATGCAATTGAAAGTTAGGGAAGTCAAACCACCGGAAAAAGGAGCTCCTTCAAAACCAACAGGGATCAAACAGCCGGAAAGAGAAAAAATAGAAAAACCAACATATATTCGACCATCTGGGGGGGGTCCGGAAATAATTAAAGAATCCCGACCTCCAGAGAAAGGAATAGAAAAAAAGCCTGTTGAAAAAGGAGTCGAGAAACCTAAAGAATTCAAGCCTGCCCAAAGAGGAACCGAATCCCCTAAGGAATCCAAACCCGCTGAAAGAGGAATTGAAAAACCCCGTGAGATAACACCGCCGGAGAGAGGAATAGAAAAAACAGCTCCTGCTGGAAAAGCGATCGAACAGCCAAGAGAGGGGAGACCACCTGAAGCCCAAGTTGAAAAACAGGGTGAACGCAGGCAATTGGAAAGAGAGGATCAGAGACAAAGAAAACTGAAGGAGATAGAGAGGGAGAAGGAAAAATCTCAAAAATGAACAGCGATTTTTAGCATCTAAAAATTTTACTGGGGAAAACAAATTCTGTTTTCCCCTTTTTCATGGCAATTTTTCATGATAGGAGTCTCGCCCCTATCTCCCCTCGAACCTTTGGTCCCTTTTCATAGAAACAGTTTTATGATATGAGTCTTCTAATGAAGACTTCAAATAAGGATCTCCTCATTGAGGGGGCAAAGACCTTTGGAATCCATTTAGATGAAAAGGCGGTTGAATCGTTCAATCTTTATCTCCAAGCACTCCTTAAATGGAATCAAAAGATCAATCTCACTGCCATCCGATCAGAAAAAGGAATTGTTCTAAAACATTTTCTCGATTCCCTTTCAGCCCACCTCTATCTTCCTAAACATTCCTCTATCCTGGACATAGGGTCAGGGGCGGGCTTCCCTGGGATTCCCTTAAAAATCATTCGACCCACCTCTGAGATGACCCTGATTGATTCTGTTCGCAAGAAAGTCGATTTTCAAAGACACATCATCCGAATGCTGGGTTTAAAGGGAATGGAAACCATTCACGGCCGGGTTCAAGATAAGGAAATCTGTCAAAGTTTAGGAGGGCGCTTTGATGTCATCCTCTCAAGGGCTTTTTCAGATCTTCAAACCCTACTCGTCCTGAGTTTTCCTTTTTTAAAAGAAGGAGGACGGGTGATCGCCATGAAGGGTGAAGTGGAGAGCAATGAAATTCGACTCCTCACTGAAACCAAGGGACCCCGATACCGTTTGCGAGAAACTGCTCACCTGACCCTTCCTTTCAGCGCTTTTAAAAGGACGATTCTCCTGTTTGAGAAGGAATGATTTTCGCCTTTTCATCTATCCCTTTTTTATGCTATAAAAAGCTTAACTGGAATACTGATATTCCAATATTCCACAATTCCATGGGGATCTTCATGGCAAGAGTAATTTGCATCACCAATCAAAAAGGAGGGGTGGGGAAAACCACAACGGCAGTCAATCTTGCCGCTTCCATTGCGGCCGCAGAGAAGAAAGTCCTTCTCATCGACATTGATCCTCAGGGAAATTCAACAAGCGGTATCGGTTTAAATAAAGAAGTGGCCGATGGGACGATTTACCACGTTTTACTGCGTGGTGCAGGCCTGAAGGAAGTCATCCAGAAGACCGACCTTGCTTTTTTGGACATGGTGATTTCCAATACAGATTTAATCGGTGCGGAGGTGGAACTCATCCAGGAGAAAGATCGGGAGAGAAAATTGGACCAGTTGATCAAAGAGGTCGAGGCGGATTATGATTATATTTTTATTGATTGCCCTCCCTCCCTGGGCCTTCTGACCATTAACTCACTGACCGCCGCCCATTCGGTCATCATCCCTCTCCAGTGCGAATACTATGCCCTGGAAGGGCTGGGCCAGCTTCTGAAGACGATCCGTTTGATTAAACAGTCACTTAATCCAAAATTAGAGATCGAGGGGATTCTGCTCACGATGTTTGATGGCCGGAATAACCTTTCTCATCAGGTAGCCGATGAGGTGAGAAAACACCTCAAAGACAAAGTATTCAGGACGATCATCCCTCGAAATATTCGGTTGAGCGAAGCCCCGAGCCATGGGAAACCTGCTCTTCTATATGACATTCATTCGAAGGGTGCGGAAAGTTATTTGAACTTGGCCAGAGAAATCATGACGGATGGAAAGATCGATGGCAACTAAAAGAATGGCTTTAGGAAAAGGGCTGGGAGCGCTTCTCCCGGAATTTGGACAAACAGAATCAACGGCATTTCTCTATTGCGGGATTGAAGAGATCACCCCAAATCGGTCTCAGCCCCGAAAGCATTTTGACGAATCAAAACTCCAGGAATTGGCGGAGTCCATCAAAGAGAAAGGGATTCTGGAACCCCTCATCGTCCGAAGGATCGACCAAGGTTATGAACTGATTATTGGGGAACGCCGCTGGCGTGCGGCCCAAAAGGCAGGGCTGAAAGAGGTTCCTATCATAGTCAAAGAGGTGGAGGGAAGAGAGGCTTTAGAAATCTCCCTCATCGAAAACCTACAGAGGGAGGACCTCAACCCTATTGAGGCAGCCGAGGCTTTCAAGAACCTAATAGAGGAATTCAACATCAGTCAAGAGGATTTGAGTAAACGGATTGGAAAGGACCGAACCACCATTACCAATACCCTCCGCCTATTAAAACTTCCAATAGAAGTAAGAAATCAACTTCTCCAAAATCACATCACCTCTGGACATGCGAGAGCCATCCTCAGCCTCGAAAGCAGAGAAAAACAGAAGGAACTCTGTGATTTGATTATGAAGAAGGGACTTTCGGTAAGAGAGGCGGAAGCTTTGGCCAAACGATGGTCAGAGAAGCCTAAAAAGACGACTCCCTCGACCAAACGAAAAGGGGATTTGGAGAGTCAGCTCAGAAGCCTTCAGGATTCCTTAAGGAAATATCTTGGAACAAAAGTCCAGATCACCCCAAAAGACAAAAAGGGGAAGATTGAGATCGAATACTATTCCCATGAAGATTTAGAAAGGATTGTGGAAGCCATCCTAAAAAATGCATAGGGCATGGAGCATAGTGTGAGCCAAGGCTGAGGTTTAGGTTAAGGTTAAGAAACCTGAGTAATAATGTTAGTCTTAACCTCGACCTTATCCTTAACCTGCTGAAAGGAGTTTAAGATGTCGGGAGGAAAATCCATTTTTTCTAAAGGCAGTCCCCCACCACCGCCGGCCTCAGAGGAAATTAGCGCTTATTTGGGAAAACAAACATTCTTTGAAGGGAAGATGACTTTCGAAGGCGTGTTTCGTCTGGATGGGAAATTTGAAGGGGAGATCTTCGAAAGCGGAACATTAATCGTGGGTGAAGCAGCCAGCGTTAAAGGCAAGGTCGGGCTCCATACGATCATCGTCAATGGCGTGGTGGAAGGGGAAATATATGCCAAGGTACGGGTGGAGATCCACTCCACGGGTAAAGTATATGGAACCCTTTACGCCCCAACCCTAACCATTAACGAAGGAGGAATCTTCGAGGGTCATTGTAAAATGGAGAGAGACATTGATAAAAAGGAGGATAATTTAGACCTCCTCTTAACAAAAACAGATCATCCTTTATCTTCTTGAAATCAATAAAGAAAAAAATAATTGACAACTTGTTTGATTCATGTTAACTAATTCACATTTTACTGTTCCTCAATGTCTCCCGGCCAAAAACCAAAGGGAACTCTTGGCGAATGGATGCGCTATGCCAATATTGGCATAGAGATGATGGCGTCGGTTCTGATCGGGGCATTTGGTGGTTATGGTTTGGATTATTTATTCCATACCAAACCTTGGCTGATGATCGTCGGTTTTATCTTGGGTTCGGTGGCCGGCTTTCGTAGCCTTTTCCGACTCCTCGAACAAGAAAATAAGAAAAAGGATTAGAATGAGCCCTTTTCTTCTGGGAATGATCACCGGAGTGGCGTTGGCTTTGCTCAATTTCTTAGCTTCGGCATTCTACTCTTCCAAAATCATCTCTCATGACAAAATGATTTCTGTTCTCCTTCTGCTAATAGGATTTGTAACCCGACTAACGATGATCGGTATCATTTTCTATGGGCTTACAAGAGTAAAATGGATTCATTTTCAAACATCTTTGATCTCCTTTGTCATTGTCTTTACACTCTGTGCAATATGGAAGGCAACCCGGGTTTATCGGGAAGCAAAACCCTTTTTAAAACAACAAACTGAGATGTGAGGAAACGTCTATGAACCTGATGGAGCATCTCCAACCCCATGTGATCATCCCATTAAAAATTGGTGGCATTGACATTTCCATCACCAATGCCGTGATTATGATGTGGATTGCATGTATTCTGGTCTTCCTAACCCTCACTCTGGCGGGCCGAATCGGAAGGCTCATCCCAAGAGGTCTTCAGAATTTGATGGAGTCGCTGGTCAATTTTGTTAAACAAAGCCTTATCCATGAAATTCTGGGTGAAGAGGGAATGAGTTGGTTTCCCTTTATTGCCACCCTCTTCTTTTTCATCCTCTTCTGCAATCTTCTTGGACTCATTCCTATACCTAAAATAGGATTCACCGCAACATCCAACATTAATGTGACCGCCTCTCTGGCGGTGGTGGTTTTTATTTGTACACAAGGTGCCGGGATCGCCAAACACGGTTTGGTAGGATATGGTAAAACCTTTATTCCAAAAGGAATGCCCCGAGGCATTGCGGGCATCGTTCTCATCGGGTTTATGATTATTGTCGAAATTATCAGTCAACTTGCCCGGCCATTTTCTCTTGCCGTCCGACTCTTTGCCAACATGACAGCCGGGCACATGGTCATTTTAGTTTTTATTTCAATGATCTTTATGTTTCAGGGTG
>Ga0154895_1394_pt6 | contig 13226 bp, 15 predicted proteins | sample Rifle2008BG19ft_FD_105867 | JGI IMG/M metagenome (GOLD analysis project Ga0154895, IMG submission 105867) | Deltaproteobacteria bacterium RBG_19FT_COMBO_46_12 | reverse complement strand
ATGCTCCCCCTGGCTTTTCTCTTTAATATCAAAAATCCAAACGATTATCCGGTTAAGTTGGATGGTTTTGGATTTACAGTTGCCTTTGAGGGTTTTGAGGTAAATATGGTCAATGCCTTTGAGACGCAGTGGATTCCAGCAGGCAAAACCAACCAACTTTCTGTAATGTCAATAGTGGACGTACAACAAGTGCTTTTGAGTCTTTTAATTCCTAGCCATGAGCAAGTGAAGGCAAAGAATACGAATGCCTGGGCTCTTCTTGAAAAATGGTGGACTGAGATTCCGAATATGGCCGTCCCCATCAATGTGGGAAAAGGGGCGGCTACTTTTACCGCCGATGGTGTACAAAAAGTAATTCCCTTCACCGCAAAATTTCCTAAATAAACCCTCACATCCCCCCTTTCCCTTCGATCAAGTTAGGAAAGGGGGGATGAGGATAATACTATACATGACGACGTAAGTTTTACACGATTTGTCATTCCGGGCTTGACCCGGAATCCAGTGTTTTCCTGGATTCCTGCTGGAGTTCATCCCGATGAAAATCGGGGCAGGAATGACTCCCCTTGCTGTGATTAATGTCGTTGTGCATATTAGAGGAGATTTCCTATGCCTAAGCTAGAAGTGATGGATCGGACTGTAGGCTTCTTGAAAAAAAATCTCGAGACCATGCTCCAGAAAAAACGCCCCTATTATCTTAATCAGAAACTGAGAGGAGTCATCCAATACGCTTATAAAAATTCTCAGGCTTTTAAAAATAAAATGGATTCTGCTGGATTGAAACCAAAGGACATTCAAACCATAAAAGACTTAGAAAAAATTCCCATCACCCAAAAGACAGAATTGATGGAACTTCAGAAGAAAAATCCTCCCTTTGGGGGATTTGAAGGAGTTCCGATTACTGAATTGAGAAGGATATTTATTTCTCCAGGACCTATTTATGAACCTGGCGAGATGGAGTATAACGAACTGGGTTGGGCTCAGGGGATGTATGCAGGAGGGTTCCGGTCTGGAGATATTGTGATTAACACATTCAGTTACCATATGGTCCCTTTTGCTCTGCAGATGGTAGATAACTCTCTTCATCGAATTGGATGTGTCATCATCCCCACAGGCATCGGAAATACTGAACAGCAGGTCCATATCTTAAAGGATTTCAAAGCCACGGGATACTGCGGAACCCCAAGCTTTCTTCTCAATATTGCTGAAAAAGCAGAAGAGATGGGATTAGATTTAAAAAAAGACCTAAACCTCAGGGTAGGGTTTGTGGCGGCAGAGATGCTCCCGGAATCCCTTCGATCCAAATTGGAAGAAAAATTTGGAATGATCATTCGACAAGCTTATGGAACCGCCGATATTCGTTGTCTGGGCTATGAATGCATAAAAAAGAATGGAATGCATGTCCCGGATGATAAGATTGTGGAGATTATAGATCCTAACACGGGAAAACAAGTAGGGCCTGGAAAAACGGGAGAGATCGTCGCTACCACCTTCGATAAGGTCTATCCATTAATTCGATTTGGGACAGGAGATCTCTCTATTCTTAGTGAAACACCCTGCCCTTGCGGTAGGACAACACCCCGATTGATAAAGATTTTAGGCCGAGTGGATCAAGCCACTAAGGTCAGAGGACTTTTCATCCACCCCGGACAGGTCGATGAGGTGGCATCAAGACATGGTGAAATCGCAAAATACCAAATGGTGATTACAAGAAAGGAAGATAAAGACGAGATGACATTCCGGGTGGAACCCAAAGAAGAAGTGATCAAACCTGAAAAGTTAAAAGATGAGATTGAGAGATCCATCCGTGATGTGATAAAGGTCAGGGGGGATGTCCAATTTATTCCCAAGGGGACCATCCCAGAAGGAGCAAAAAAAATCGAAGACCAACGGACTTGGGCATAATTTTATATCCCTTTGCCCTCGCAACGACTTCGTCGGATTGCTTCGCTCCGCCCTGAACACCCTGCCTGCGGCAGGCAGGCATGTGGTCGGAGGATCCGCTTACAATGACCACGTCAGGGACTTTTTACACAACCACCTGAATTCAAGTTAACCAAAAACTTTTGACGGCCTTATGCAAATTATGCTAATATATAAACAAATTAAAAGGGAGGAGGGAAATTTATGAAAATTCATTACAAAGGATTTATGAGGGAAAAAATCCAAAAAAGTCCAATTACTATAAGCCCAGAGGCATCCTTTTATGAAGCGAGAAATCTCATCCATGAAAAGGGTGTTCGACATGTACCCGTGGTCGATAAGAACAATATGTTAGTTGGGATTGTTACAGATCGAGACATACGGGAAGCAGCCCCTTCAGATGCCACCTTACTCAGTGTCCAGGAACTCAATTATCTTTTAGGAAAACTTAAAGTTGCGAGCTTTATGACGCCAAAAGATAAACTCATCACCATTAATCCTGACACAATTATTGAAGAAGCTGTCCAGTTGATGCATGACAATAAAATAGGATGCCTTCCGGTTTTGGAGCAGAACAAACTTTACGGAATTTTCACAGAGACAGATGCCCTGGACCATCTCGTTGATATCTTTGGCCTCAAACAGAAAGGGACCCGTCTCACCCTTGCCCTGGAAGATAAACCCGGCACCATGCTCGGGATACTTGAGATTTTTAAAAAACATAATATAAACATTATCAGCATTGTCACTCCCTCTTTTATGGTGGAAGGGAAAAGGATCGCTGCCATCCGGATTAGAACAGAAGAATACAAAAATTTGGTCGCTGATTTGGAAAAGGCGGGCTTTGATGTTTTGTCAATAGGCAAATGGCCGTCCATTTAGTGACGGAATGTTGGAATGATGGATTTTTGGGTTACATTGGAATGTTTTTTTTAATTTAAAACCACACTTCCAATATTCCATCATTCCATTTTTTTTGTTTTTCATTCCTCAGTTTACGTTAAGTGTAATTATTAAGGATGCGTTATGGAAAGCAATGGGACAAACTATTATCAAATCGGTGAGTTGGCCAATTTATTGGAATTGAGTCCTAGGACAATCCGTTATTATGAGGAAATTGGCCTCCTCAATTCAATCAAAAGGGTCGAAGGGGGAAAAAGAATCTATACGGATAAAGATTCCCAGCGCCTAAAATTTATTACAAGGCTTAAGCACCTTGGGCTCACCCTTTCAGAGATGCTCGAACTGGAAGATATCTATCAAATTCATCGCACAAACAAAAAAGTGTTGCCCAGACTTTTAGAATTACTGGACGGTCATGCAGCGAAGATTGATGAGCGGATCAACAGCCTCATGAAATTAAAAGATGATATATTAAATTACCAGGGGAAAATCCGTCAAAAATTAAATCTTGATGAAGAACTTCATAAAGGAGAGGACACGTATGAGAGAAGTGGTGATTACCAGCGCCGTCCGCACAGCCATCGGTAATTTCCTCGGTGCATTAACCCCCTTCAGCGCGACGGAATTGGGTGGAAAAGTGATCGAGGAGGCTGTGAAGAGATCGAAGATTCAAAAAAAGGATGTGGATGAAGTGATCATGGGCAATGTCCTCCCCTTCGGCCTGGGGCAGAATCCGGCTCGTCAGGCCATGATCAAGGCAGGTTTACCAATGTCCGGAGGAGCGATCACGGTGAACAAGGTCTGTGGTTCCGGACTGAAGGCGGTGATGTTGGCTGCCCAAGTCATTAACGCCGGAGATGCGGAGGTGATTGTCGCGGGGGGGATGGAGAATATGAGCCGAGTTCCTTACTATTTAGAAAACGCAAGGACAGGATATCGGCTTTGGGACGGCAAACTGGTGGACGGCATGGTCCATGATGGCCTCTGGGATGTGGTGAATGATTACCATATGGGATATACCGCTGAGATCCAATCCACGAAATTCAATATCAGCCGTGATGAACAGGATCAATTTGCTTACGAATCGAACTTCAACGCAATGAAGGCGATACGGGAAGGAAAATTTAAAGAGGAAATCCTTCCGATTCCGATCCCTTCAAAGAAAGGGGAACCTGTTGTTTTTGACACGGATGAGGGACCCCGTGATACCGATCTTAAAGCCATGGCCAAACTGAAATCTGTCTTTAAAGAGGGCGGAGTCGTCACGGCAGGAAATTCTTCCAAGATCAGTGATGGGGCAAGCGCTCTCGTGTTGATGTCCAGAGAAAAGGCCCGGGCTTTAGGCATCCAGCCCATGGCTAAAGTGGGAGCTCAGGCCGCAGCAGGTGTGGAATTAGAGGAGGTATTGGTTGCTCCGATTCAATCCATTCCAAAAGTTCTAAAAAAGGCAGGCCTTTCCATTAAGGATATTGACCTTTTCGAAATTAACGAGGCCTTTTCCGCAACCACGGTGGCCATCTTTAAAACTCTCGGAATCGAAAGAGAGAAGATTAATGTCCATGGTGGTGCAGTCGCCATAGGCCATCCCATTGGAGCCAGTGGAGCCAGAGTACTTACCACGTTGCTCTATGCCATGAAAGAAAGAGGAGCCAAAAGAGGAATGGCTTCTCTCTGCTTAGGAGGGGCTGAAGCAGTGAGTCTGATCGTAGAACAACTATAAAGAACAATGTTCAATAGTCAATTAGCAATTATCAAGGAGCAATAAGAAGAAAAGATTTTCTTTTGTTGTTGTGCATTGGACATTGATCACTGAACATTGAGAATTGACCATTGAGAATTGGAGGTTTGAAATGGAGATCAAGACAATTGGTGTGGTGGGAGCGGGGCAGATGGGAAATGGCATTGCTCAGGTGGCTGCCCAATCCGGATTGCGGGTGGTGATGAGCGATATTGCGGACTCTTTTGTTCAAAAAGGGCTCAGCACCATTTCAAAAAATTTGGATCGAATGGTGGAAAAGGGAAAGATTCCTTCCCAGAAGAGGGATGAAATTATGGGGAGGGTCAAAGGCACGATTCAGGTAAAAGATATGGCAGAGGCTGATTTCGTGGTGGAGGCAGCCATCGAGAACGAATCCCTTAAATTGAATGTTTTCAAGGAATTGGATCAGGTTTGTCGAAAAGAGATTATCCTCTCAAGCAACACCTCCTCCATCTCCATTACCAAGATTGCCTCAGCCACTCAAAGACCTTCACAGGTCATCGGGATGCACTTCATGAATCCTGTGCCGGTGATGCAGCTTGTGGAAATCATCCGGGGGCTTCAAACCTCCCAGGAAACTTTTAACACGATCAAATCTCTCGCTGAGAAGATGGGCAAGACTCCTGTCGAAGCCAATGACTTTCCTGGGTTCATTGCCAATCGGATCCTGATGCCCATGATCAATGAAGCGGTTTATGCTCTTTTCGAAGGGGTGGGAACACCGGAAGCCATTGATACGGTCATGAAATTAGGAATGAATCATCCCATGGGACCCTTAACATTGGCAGACCTGATTGGTTTGGATACCTGCTTGGCCATTATGGAAGTGCTTTATAAGGGTTTTGGGGATTCTAAATACCGCCCCTGCCCTCTTCTCAGGAAATATGTCGATGCAGGCTATCTCGGCAGAAAAACAGGAAGAGGATTCTATAAATATTAAAATTCTAAATTCGAAACACGAAATCCGAAACAAATTCAAATGACCAAAGCACAAAATTCTAAACAACGGAAAAAGATAATTTTTGAAATTTGAATATTAGAATTTAGGATTTGTTTCGGATTTCGATATTCGCCTGCCTGCCGGTAGGCAGGGATTTCGGATTTTTGGGTCACCGATGGATTTCAAACTAACTCCAGAACAAGAGATGATTCGAGATATGGTGAGGGATTTCACGGAGAAAAACATCAAACCCGTTGCGGGTTTATTCGATGAGGAAAAACAATTCCCTTACCAAAACCTGAAGAAAATGGCTCAATTGGGTTTAATGGGGATGAACATTCCTGTTGAATTCGGCGGGTCTGAAGTCGGAGTGGTTGCCTATAGTCTTGCGATCACGGAGATTGCAAAAGGATGCGCCTCCCATGCGGTCACCACCTCTGTGACCAATATGGTCGCTGAGGTGATTTATGAGTTTGGACAAGAGGAGATAAAAAGAAAACATGTCCCCAAGCTTTGCAATGGCCAATATCCCGCTGGTTCTTTCGCCATTACTGAACCCCATGCTGGGTCGGATGCAGGCAATATTCGAACCACAGCCGTTCGCCAAAAGGATGCTTATATTCTGAACGGAAGTAAAACCTTGATCACCAGTGGGGAGGCATCAGGGGTCACTGTCACCTGGGCCGTCACTGAACGGAATACCAAGAAGGGAAAAGGAATTAGCGCTTTCGCCATTGAGAAAGGATCGCCTGGGTTCATTATCGGAAAGGCGGAAGATAAGATGGGCCACCGGGCTTCACAGACAAATGAATTAGTCTTCGATAATTGTTCTATTCCGGCCCATTGCCTCTTGGGAAAAGAGGGAGAGGGGTTTAAAATCGCCATGATGGAGCTTGATGGTGGGAGGATTGGTATCGCATCTCTGGGACTTGGTGTGGGATTTGCCACTATTGATTTTGCAATAGAATATGTTAAAGAAAGAGAGGCTTTCGGTAAACCGCTTTCCAGCTTTGAGGCTATTCAATGGATGATCGCCGATTCCTATACAGAATTGGAAGCCGCCCAACTCCTGGTTTTACGTGCTGCCCATCTGAAGGAAAATCACCAACCCTTTACCAAAGAAGCTTCGATGGCAAAGCTCTTTGCCACAGAGACGGCAAGGAATGTTGCGATCCGTGCTGTTCAGATGTTGGGCGGGTATGGTTATACGAAAGACTATCCTGTAGAACGTTACCTTAGGGATATTATCGGGACCACCCTCTACGAAGGAACTTCTGAAGTTCAACGGATTGTGATTTCGAGAGAAATACTCAAATGAGGAAAATTCTAAATTCGAAATGCGAAGCACGAAACAAATTCAAAACTTGAATTTTTAAATGTCCAAAACGGTTTTGATCAATAGGATTTCGGTCATTTGATATTGTTTCGAATTTCGATATTCGGATTTCGGATTTCCATTAGGAGGCTTTAGGGGATGGAATCACCGGAACAAACCTTTGCAGAAAAATTTGAACTCTACGGGTGTTACCAATGCGGAAAGTGTACAGGAGGGTGTCCTGTCTCCCTGAAATCAAAGCTGAACATCCGCCGGTTAATGATCGAAGGAATTTTAGGAAAACACCTTGAACATATTAATGAAAAATTAGAGCTCTGGGATTGCACCACCTGTAAGACCTGTACCATTCGGTGTCCTCGTGGATTGAAGCCGATGGATCTCATCATTGGGATGAGGGGAACTCTTGTTGAAGAAGGTCACATTCCTAAGACAATCATCGAAGCCATGGAAAATGCTTATAAGCATGGAAACCCTTGGGGAAGGCCAAAGGGCAAGAGAACGGAGTGGACAAAAAGTCTCCCGGACGATTTGAGAGTCAAAGATTTCACCCAGGGGGACAGAGCCGAATGGCTTTACTTTGTTGGATGTACAGCCTCCTCTGACCCGAGAATTCAAGAGATTGCAAAGTCTCTGGCATTCATCTTAAATCGAGCCGAGATCGACTTCGGGATCCTCGGAAATGAGGAAATGTGCTGTGGCAATGAGATTAGAAGAATGGGAGAAACGGGCCTTTTTGAGGAGCTGATGGAAACAAACATCCAGCGTTTTGAAACTTATGGGATCGAGCATATCGTCACCGGCTGCCCTCATGGTTTTAATGTATTCAAGAACGAGTACCCTCAAGGAAAGTTCAACGTCCTCCATACGACTCAACTCTTAACTAAAAAATTAGAAGAAGGAAAATTCTCTTTTTCGAATGAAATCAAAAAGGTCATCACCTATCATGATCCCTGTTTTTTAGGAAAGCAGAACAATATATTTGACGAACCTCGAATGCTCCTCACCGCTATTCCTGGCCTCACCTTCAGAGAATTAGACCGCTCAAGGGAAAGGAGTCTCTGTTGCGAAGGGGGAGGCGGGAGGATGTGGGCGGAATCCTCATCGGAAATGGGGCAGCGTTTGGCTGAAGTCCGCGTGCAGGATGCGGTTGAATTGGGCGCAGAGGTTTTGGCCACAGCCTGTCCTTTATGCGTACTGACTTTGGAGGATGCCGTCAAGACCTCCGGGAATGAGGAAAAAATCAAGGTCATGGATGTGATGGAATTATTGGCGGAGGCTATAGAGTAAGATGACGCTGAAAGAAGTGAAAGAGACCACCAATGCAGAGGTCATTTCAGGTGATCATGATCTGAAAAAAGAGATAAAGTGCGCCTTTGCGGCCGAACTTCTTAGTGATGTCCTCGCACTCTCTCAAGAAGGAGCCCTATTAATAACAGGATTCACCCATCCACAAGTAGTTTATGCGGCGGATGCGGCCAATCTATGCGCCATTCTCTTTGTCAGAGGGAGATGGCCCAATGAGGCAACCCAACAACTGGCTATCCAGAAAAAAATCCCCCTTCTAAGCACCTCCTATATGATGTTTGAAACCTGTGGCCTCTTATACGAATATGGATTGAAGACATGTGCCCTAAAAACAGAGAATGGACGGGACGGAAAATAATATACTCATCCATAAGACTTTTCATATCGAAGGAGGCAATTTCCAGAATGCCGGTTTGATCTCGGATCAGGTCAAAAAGATTTTAAAGGAGGCTGGATTACCGAAAAAAGTCATTCGAAGGACCTCGATTGCGACCTTTGAAGCCGAGATGAATGTCATCTGTTATGCTCAACGAGGAAACCTTTCGCTCTTCATTACACCCAACTTCCTGAAAGTAGTGGTCGAAGACGAAGGCCATGGCATTCCGGATATAAATCTGGCGATGAGTGATGGTTATTCAACTGCCGATGAAAAGATACGCGAATGGGGTTTTGGCGCTGGAATGGGTCTCCCGAACATCAGGAGAAATACGGATGAGATGGTCTTGACCTCTAAGTTTAGGGAAGGAACTCATCTTGAGTTCATCATCTATTTGGATAGACAAGAAAATATGCTACCATTCGAATAAGAAAGAAAAGAGGAATCCCTTTTGTGACAGTCGCCGATATTGTCAAAAACTTTGGATTGCAGACGAGGGCAGGGAGAGAGCGGCTCCTTGAAGAGGTGACAGGAGGATATGCAAGCGATCTCCTCAGCGATGTGATCGCCCACAGCCGTAAAGGAAATATCTGGATCACTATCCAAACCCACCCGAATATTGTGGCCGTGGCCACGATGAAAGAGTTGGCGGGAATTATTTTAGCAGGAGGGAGAGAACCTGATGCGGACACCATTCAAAAGGCTGAAGAAGAAGAAATTCCCATTTTGATCTCTCCTCTTTTTACTTTTGAATTGGTGGGTAAACTTTACCAGATAGGGATTTCAGGAATGAGTCCATGCTGAGGACATTTCGAGCGGATCTCCACATCCATTCATGCCTTTCGCCTTGTGGAGAGGAGGAGATGAGGCCCTTTGCTGTTGTAAACCAAGCTCTGGCCATGGGGTTAGATATGATCGCCATCTGTGACCATAATTCAGCGGAGAATATCGCTGCTTTTATTAGTGTTGGCCACAAGAGGGGCCTTGCGGTGATCCCCGGGATGGAAGTCACGTCAAAGGAGGAAATCCATCTTCTCACCCTCTTCGAGAGGCAGGAAGATTGTTTCGTCCTCCAAGATTTCATCCACCAAAATTTACCAGGTGAAAATGTAGAGGAGGTGTTTGGCTGCCAGACGCTGGTCAATGAAAGGGATGAAACGATAGGAATCACCCCAAAAATGTTGATTGGGGCAACCCTCCTTCCCCTTGAACGAATCGTTTCTGCAGTGGGCTCGCTCCGGGGAGTTGCCATTGCTTCTCATATTGATCGTCAGGCATTTAGCCTCCTCGGACAGTTGGGCTTTATTCCGGAGGGGATCTCCCTGGATGGACTGGAGATCTCCATACGAACCTCTGTAGAAGAAGCTCAAAAACGATTTCATGATTATCAACACTTTTCTCTGGTTCGATTTTCAGATGCCCATCGTCTCGAAGACATCGGAAAAAATATCACCCATTTCCTTCTGGAGAAGACCTCCTCAGAGGAAGTCAAAATGGCTCTTCATCATCAAAAAGGACGTAGGGTGGTGGAGCAGTAACACGTTAGTGAAAGGCGAGGTTGGAAGATCTCTCCCTCCATATATTGGACATCGTTGAGAATGCGGTTTCGGCCAAGGCTAAAAGGATTGATATCTTGGTGATGGAGGAACCCAAAGAGGACCGGCTCATTATCGAAATTAAAGATGATGGGATCGGTATGGATGAAGAGGTCAACCGGAAAGCGATTGATCCTTTCTTCACCACCCGCACCTCGAGGAAAGTCGGTTTAGGTCTTTCCCTCATGGCGCAAGCCGCTCAGGAGGCGGGGGGAATGCTTCGGATCGAATCCGAATTGGGAAAGGGAACAAAAGTGACAGCCACTTTTCAATACCACCATATCGACCGAAAACCATTGGGAAGCATGATGGAAACGATGACAATGCTTCTTCTTGGAAATCCTGAGTTGGACATTTCCTATATCCATCAGAAGGAAGGAAAGTCATATATTTTGAACAGTCAGGTGTTGAAAGAACGGTTTAAAGATCGATCCCTCATCGATCCCGAGGTCATCCAATGGTTGAAAAAACATCTTAAGGAAGGTCTATCTCAGATCGGAGTTCAAGGATGAGGTGGGCGGAAGAGATTTCCCGAGAAGAATGGGAAAAGATTGACCAGGTGATCGACAAATATCGGGAGAGATCCGGAGCCCTCATCCCTGTATTGAAAGAGGTTCAAGATATCTGTGGATGCCTTCCCAAAAAGGTCCAACATCGAATTGCACTGGGGCTTCGCCTTTCCTCTTCTCAAGTTTACGGGGTGGTCTCTTTTTATACCTTCTTCACAACGACCCCAAGGGGAAAATATATCATTCGAGTATGTCTGGGAACGGCCTGTTATGTGAAGGGATCAAAACAGATCCTCGAAAACCTCCAGAGGGAATTAAACGTGGAAGTCGGTGGGATCACCCGAGATCGCAAATTTTCCTTAGAGGCTGTACGATGCCTTGGGGCTTGCGGTTTAGCTCCCGTCCTGGTCGTAGACCACGATACTTATGGCATGGTCAATCCGGGTAGGGCGATTGAAATTGTGAGATCTTATCCATAGGAGATCGATGGCAATGGCCAAATTGACGATCGAGGATTTAAAACGGATCAAAGAAGAAGTTCGATCCACAACGGTTCTGAGAGAAGGAGGTTTCCGAGCCAAGATCAATATCCATATGGGTACCTGCGGTATCGCCGCGGGAGCCAGAAAATTGATGTCGGTCATCTTAAAAGAGATTGAGGAGAAAAAAATCAACGATGTCATGGTGACGACTTCTGGATGTGCGGGTCTTTGCAGTCGGGAACCCATGGCCACTGTTGAAATTCTTGGGAAACCCCCTGTGAAGTATTGTGACCTCAATGAAGAAAAAATGAGGGAAATATTTATTCAACATGTCTTGAAGGGAGAAATCGTCGAGGCTTATGCCTTGGCCAGGGGAAGCGAGACGACTTACTAATTTAATCAGATAATAAAACGATGAAAACCTATCGAACCCATCTCATGGTATGTGCCGGAACAGGATGTGTCTCCTGCGGCTCTTTGAATCTGAAGGACCGCCTTGAGTCAGAGTTGAAGGATCGGGGTCTCTCAGACGAGGTGAAGGTCGTGGTCACAGGGTGTAATGGTTTCTGTGCCGAAGGTCCGATCATGGTAGTCTATCCTGAAGGCATTTTCTATAAGAAACTCACACCGGAGGATATCCCGTTTCTCGTGGAGGAGCATTTTTTAAAAGGACGGCCTGTTGAAAGGTTTCTTTATACGGGACCGACGATCAAAGAGAAGGTCCCTCTGCTGAAGGACATTCCTTTTTTCCAGCATCAGGTGCTGAGGGCCCTGAGGAATCGAGGTCTGATTGATGCGGAAAATATCGATGAATATATCGCAAGAGATGGGTATGCCGCTCTTTCAAAAGTTCTCTTTTCGATGACCCCCGAAGAGGTGATTCACGAAGTAAAGATTTCTGGACTACGAGGCAGAGGAGGAGCTGGGTTCCCAACCGGATTAAAATGGGAAGAGGGACGGCGTTATGATTCGTTCCCCAAATATATCATCTGTAATGGGGATGAAGGAGACCCAGGGGCCTTTATGGATCGTTCCGTCCTGGAGGCCGACCCTCACTCCGTTTTGGAGGGGATGACCATTTGTGGTTACGCCCTGGATGCTCACCAAGGGCACATCTATGTCAGGGCAGAGTACCCTCTCGCTATTCATCGACTTAACATCGCTATTGAGCAGGCCAGAAATTACGGGCTTTTGGGAAGAGAGATACTGGGTTCTGGTTTCGATTTTGATATCAGTATCTACCCCGGGGCCGGGGCCTTTGTGTGTGGAGAATCCACTGCTTTGATGTATTCATTGGAAGGAAAACGAGGGATGCCGAGGATCAAACCACCCCGTTCCACTGAGGCAGGATTATGGGGACAACCGACCGTTCTCAACAATGTGGAAACCTTTGCCAATGTGCCCCTGATCCTTTTAAAGGGTGGGCAGTGGTTTTCCTCTTTAGGAACAGGAGGATCGAAAGGGACAAAGGTCTTCGCCCTTACAGGAACAATCAATAATGTAGGCCTCATTGAGGTCCCAATGGGGACGACACTCCAAACCATTGTCTATGACATCGGAGGTGGAATTCCAGAGAAAAGAGAATTTAAGGCGGTTCAGATAGGAGGTCCTTCTGGTGCCTGCCTTCCGGCTTCCCTTTTAAATATCGAGGTGGATTTTGACTCCCTCGATGAAGCAGGGGCCATGATGGGTTCCGGGGGTCTGGTCGTGATGAACGATGACACCTGCATGGTGGATACAGCCCGGTTCTTCACAGACTTTTCTGTGGACGAATCCTGTGGAAAATGTGTTCCCTGCCGTGTGGGAATGAAGGTCATGCTCAATATCTTGAACCGGATCGCCGAGGGTAAAGGAGAGATGGAGGATGTCGAAAGACTGGAACGACTGGGTCACCATATCAAAGAAAGTTCCCACTGCGGTTTGGGAAAAACAGCTCCGAACCCTGTCCTTTCCACGATTCGCTATTTCCGACATGAATATGAAGCACACATTCGAGACAAGCGATGTCCTGCTCTGGTCTGTGTGGATCTCATTCATTTTAGGGTAGATCCAGAAAAGTGCAAGATGTGTGGTCTCTGCAAGAAGGCATGCCCGATGGATG
>Ga0154895_1034_pt8 | contig 13388 bp, 10 predicted proteins | sample Rifle2008BG19ft_FD_105867 | JGI IMG/M metagenome (GOLD analysis project Ga0154895, IMG submission 105867) | Deltaproteobacteria bacterium RBG_19FT_COMBO_46_12 | reverse complement strand
CTAAATCTCTCTTTTTGAAAAGGTCTTTCAAGGTATCAGGGTAAACTTTCTCAATTCTTTTTTCAATGGAAGCCAACCGGTTCAGACCTTCTTTCAATGTCTCTTCCTCTCGAACAGGGCTGGCATCTCTCCATGCTAAATCCTTTAAATCCTTAAGCAGATCGATGGGTCGATCAAAGGCCCCTCTTTTCTTTCTGAGATAGGCTCGGGCCTTTCGGTCCCATTTTTTCAAAAGGCCTTCGGAAAAAAGATGAAATGGTTTCTGTTCTCCTTCCTTTTCGCGGACATATTCAACGGCTGACTGACCGCTCAGGATTCCAAATACAGCGCATTCCGTCAATGCATTTCCCCCCAGTCGATTCGCACCATGAATCCCCCAGACCACTTCTCCTGCTGCGAAGAGGCCGGGGAGAGACGTCGCTCCTTTTTCGTCAATTTCCACCCCTCCCATAAAGAAATGGACTGCCGGGGAGACCAGGAAGGGTCGTTCATGAAAAGGGAACTTCGATCTTTTGAGAAAATTAAGGGGATAACGTTCCCATTTTTCCTGTGGAACCTGTGTCAGATCAAAAAAGACATCTCCATTCTGAGCGGTGTTGTATAAGGCAATGGCGAGGTGATCCCTTTGAATAATGATGGCCCGGTTTATATCTCCTCGTAGGCTGAACCTCTCTAAAAGATCCTCCCCTTTTTCATCGAACAACCTAACTTCTCTTGGATAGGGAGGATAGAGGAGAAAGGAAGAGAGGTTTGGCTCTCCTAAAACAAAGGGATAAAATTGAACAAATTCTAAGTCGAAAAGGGGAAGGCCTGCCCGAATGGCTAAAGCGTATCCGTCTCCGAGGATGCTTCTCTGATTGTCATTCCTACGATAGATGGCCCCTGCTCCACCGGTGGAGAGCACGACCGTTCTTGATTGAATTAAACAGGGTTTTCCGTCTTTTAAAAATCCAAATGCCCCTCGAACTTCGTCCTGCTCAAGGACTAAGTCGAAAATGACCAACCCCGGCAAAAGATTGATGGAGCTGTTCCTCAATCTTTCTACCAGAGGTTTGATTAAGAGGACCCCAGGAAGTTGGGAGGAGCCCTCCGGCCGATCTACGATATACCCAATCCCCTTTTCAACGAGAGGGACTCCATAGTCTTTCAATCTTTCTATGGCCTCAGGACCTTTTTGGATGAGGGTGTCGACCAACTTCCCCTGGTTCAACCCCTTTCCGGATTCCAAAGTCGCTTGGAGATGATCTTCTTTAGAAAAACTGGAATTCGAAACGGTGAAGGCACCATTGGCCAATGAAGTATTGGTTCCCATCCCAATCGTAAATTTTCCAATAATGAGAACACGAAGGCCCGCTCTTTCTGCTTCCAATGCCGAAAGAAGTCCAGCCAAACCACTTCCAATCACCAAAACGTCGGTAGTGATTTCTTCCATAAGGTCACCCGGTTTTAAATCGCCGGATTTCATAAATTACAGGATTCAGAAAGTCCGGGCATGGATGTTTCGCTACATCCTTGTCTTCCAACCATGGATACTCCGCTCCGTAAAGCAACCCATGGACCTTGTACATCATGCTGCAAAGGGAATGCCAGCAAATCTTCCCCTCCACCTCATTTCCGTCGAATATCGCTATATCTCCTACGTGATGTCCAAAATCACATTGACCTTTCTGTTCAACGACCTTCACCTCGACACGATAGGGCGCCTTCATCTCTCCTCCATTCTATGAATTCATTTCTGTATGGATGTCTAAATTCATACCCTTTCATCTCCTGAAAGGAGTGAATGAATTTGATTGGGTATTCGTCGGTGGAAGGTGATCGAGCTTTTTAATATCTTAGGAGCGCTTTTTAGGCTTCATCTGTTTTTCACAGCAGATGATGTCGCAAGTATCGATGCACCCGCAGACCTCATCCACGGTGACAGCCAGGCCGCAAACACTGCACTTATAAACATCTCCTTTTTTTACACCCTTTTTTGCCGCTTTTTTGACTGCCTTCTTGATGGCCATAGTTCTCTCCTTTCCTTACCGATTTTATTCTTTTATCAAGGGCGCCAGAATCATCTGCTGGCAGCTCATCTCTTTTATCCAAAGCTCGCAGACTTCGTCATTGTCTCTTCCACTTGATGTAAAATCGAAAAATGATGCGATTCCTCTTGAGCGAGTTGATGGTAAAGGGGGGCATGTTTAGCTCCCTCCTATGGATTCCAATTCGAATTTGATGTTCCCGATTGGAAGTTCCAATTCAATCAAAATCGGAGTTTTTTCTCCATCAGCGACATAGCAGATTCGAATTTTTCCCTCTTTATCTTCAAAGGTCGAAAAAGAGGTGCTGGACTCGATACACACCGACTCTACCTCTCCATATATTTTTGAGTTCACCTTTTCCTTTTTAGAATAAAAGACCATTTTGCGCAACTTGACCCCATCGAAGACAGACATTGAAATATTCTGTCCTGGATGAATTTCTTCTTTCAAATAATACTTGGCAAACATCGAGAGGGGGTCAAAGGTCTCAGACAAAAGGGGAAACTCCTGCCTCTCCTTTTTTTCTGCTTTTTCCGCCACGATCCTCTTATTCGGATAATCGAATAGAAGGGTTTGATGGTAATTTTTTCTTTCGCCAAAAAGTCCTTCCTGGTCAATTATCTTAACATACCGGATCGGAGAGCAAGTTTCTGCTTCCATGGTTGAAACAAATCGGTTGTTCATACGAAACAACCACCCATAGTATTCGAGAGAATCCACAGAGGCATGAACCTCGTAAAGAGACTTTCCCTGCTCAGAGAAGCCATTTTCTATTTTAATGGAAGCCTTAAGAATAGGGACGCCAAGCTTATTGGCCGTATACAAAAAAACCCTTCCCGACCCAGGCCTTAATTCTGAAACTCGTCTCTGCCCATCGGGATAGGCGACGGGGCTCAACCCGATAAGACCTCCCATCAAAAAGAGAATTCCAATGCTTAACTCCCAATCTCTCTTTCTCATCTCTAATTCCCATCAATAATTATAAGAATTATATTAAACCATCTTTCATTTTGGAAGCAAATATTTTTTCTGAGTGTAACACCTAAGTTACGGTCGAAGATTCTATTCTCTGGATCGGGGTGGTCTCTCCGGAGAAAACTTGAAGCGGCACCTTTGAAAGATAAGCAGAAGGTCAAATGCCTTTAAAATGATTCCTTTGGCACTACCTGCCGGCCCCCCTGTCTCTGATGATCCACTTTTCAAGGAATTTCATATTTTTTCTGAGCCCCTTGACAGGCGAAATTTATATATGCTACCCCTTTAACACCCAAATAAAACCACCCCCCGCCCCACTCCTCCCCCTCTGAGGGGGGAGGAGTGGGGCGGGGGTGTGCAATTCAGTATTTTCAATATTCGTGGTGACTAATCAGTCATGGAGGTTTGGACAGGAAACACAAACCAATATGTTGAAATAACTCTCTATCAAAACCATTCTCCGTTTCTCCTAAATTTTGAAGTTTGGGCTTGAAACTTTATTGGACACTGGACTTTGACATTTGACTTGAGATGAGGAACCGATGAGGATTGCGTCCATTCAGTTGAAAGTGATTGAGGAATCCAGAGAACAAGCCCTGAAACATGCCTCGCGGATGATTCGAAAATGTCAGGGGGCAGATCTCATCCTCTTGCCGGAACTCTGGAATATCGGATTTATGAGTTTTGATCGATATCGGGAAGAAGCCGAAACGCAAGAGGGTCCGACCTTGACCCTCCTCCGCACATTAGCCAAAGAGCTATCCTGCCATTTTCATACCGGAAGTTTTGTGGAGAGAAGAGGGAATCGATTCTACAATTCCAGTTTTCTTTTAAACCCTAAAGGGGAAATCATTGAAAATTACAAAAAAATCCATCTCTTTGCCTACCAATCTCAGGAGGCAGAGATTTTAACTCCCGGCACATCCGTCGCGGTGATTGCTACCGAGCTCGGACATTTTGGTCTCGCCACCTGCTATGACTTGAGGTTCCCGGAGCTGTTCAGGAGGATGCTGGATCAAGGGGCTGAATTTTTTCTTATCTCTTCTGCCTGGCCCCATCCCCGTCTGGAACATTGGCTCCTCCTCAATCGGACAAGGGCCCTGGAAAATCTTTCCTATCTCATCTCATCCAATTGTGCTGGAATCAACCGGGGAACACAGTTTGCGGGTCACAGCCTTGTCGTCGATCCAATGGGTCAAATCATAGCCGAAGGCAATGACGAAGAGTGCATAGTCCGGGCGGAGGTAGATCGAGAAATCGTCCTGAAGGCTCGAGCGGAATTTCCCGCCTTGAGAGATCGAGTCTTCAAGAATTAACAGGTTGCTGAAAAATGGCCATCTGTTGCGTTCCCCTCACCCTTCTTCGTTGCGGAGTCCAGCCAAGTACGCCTCACTCCTCAGGATTTCGGGGGCCTTGCATCTGTCCCTTTTTGAGCAGCCTGAAAAAGATAACTTATCCAGCAGTCTGTTAGGTTATTGTGTTAATGAGTTATTGGGTGATTGGGTTAAATAAAACCCGCATTACAAGGGTCGAGAAGTGTCCCAGGCGGGTCTGCTTAACGCAGCAATGAGGGATAAACTATGGTTATGCCCCTTGCTCCCTGCTTTATCATCCGCAGTCTGAATAACCGCAAAAGCACTTTGCGCAGCCTTCTTCAAAAATGAGAGGCCCCCCGCACTCGGGGCACGCACCCCTCTGAAAGATAAGGCTTAAACTTTGCTGAGAATAACTCCTTTCCTCTTTTGGAGGATGTTTGGGAATGGAGATTCTTATTTCGGCCTCGGACTTTGGCCTTTTCTCCTTTTCTTGAAGGTGCCAATCAATGGCTTTGGCCACTGCATCGGAACAGGAGAGGACCTTTCCCTCTCGGTACCAGACGGGGGTATGGCAACTAATGCCTTTCAGTTGTCGAATGATATCTTCGGGTTCAATGCCGGATCGAAAAGCTAAAGAGACCAGACGACCAATGGCTTCGGATTGAGAGGCCGCACAACCTCCAGCCTTTCCTATCTGGTTGAAAATCTCAAAAAGGTTGCCCTCTCCATCTTCATTCACCGTCACATAAAGGTTCCCACAACCTGTGCGGATCTTTCGGGTGGAACCATGGATCACATCATGGCGAGCCTTTGGCTTCCTCTCCCCTTCGCTAAACTCCTCTTCCTCCTTTAATGGGTCCTTGCTCGGGGAAACCACTCCTTTATAAAGGACTTGTTTTGTTCGACTTCTATCCCGGTAAATGGTCACCCCCTTACAACCCAGCTCGTATGCCAACTTATAGACCTTCTCAACATCATCGACGGTCGCCTCGTAAGGAAAATTGACCGTTTTGGAAACAGCGTTATCTGTATATTTCTGAAAAGCCGCCTGCATCCGGATATGGTCCTCGGGGGTGATATCATGGGCGGTTACAAAGAGCTTCCGGATGTTTTCAGGAACTTCTTTAAGGTTCTGGATATTCCCGCTGTAAGCGATCTTTCTCATCAACTCTTCCGAATAGAATCCTTCTTGTTTGGACAACGCCTCAAAATAGGGATTGACTTCCAGAAGTTCTTTTCCTTCTAAAACATGACGGATGAAAGCCAGGGCAAAGATCGGTTCAATGCCTGATGAGGTTCCCGCAATAATGGAAATGGTCCCAGCGGGGGCAAGGGTGGTAAGGGTCGCATTTCTCATCGCCTCCCAGCGGCCATCGAAGATACTCCCTTTGAAATTAGGAAAAGACCCCCTCTTCAGAGCCAATTCTTTGGATGCCTCCCTGGCCCTTTTCTGAATAAAAGACATCACCTTTTCCCCGATCTCCAAAGCCTTGGGGCTATTGTAGGGAATTCCCAGCAGGATGAGAAGATCCGCAAATCCCATCACCCCCAGGCCGATTTTCCGATTCGCCTTGGTCATCGCTTCAATCTGAGGAAGGGTATAGCGATTCATGTCAATCACATTATCTAAAAAATGGACTGCCTTTCCAGTGACCGAGCCCAACCTTTCCCAATCGATGGTTCCGCTCCTGACCATGTTGGAAAGGTTGATGGAACCCAGGTTACAGGATTCATAGGGGAGGAGAGGTTGTTCTCCGCAGGGGTTGGTGCTCTCGATCTGCCCGACTTGAGGAGTGGGATTGTCTTGATTGATCCGATCGATGAAGATGATTCCCGGATCCCCGTTTTTCCAGGCATAATAGACGATCTTCTCAAAGACCTGACGGGCATTGAGGGAGTGAATGACCTCTTTCGTCCTTGGATTACGAAGAGCATACTCTTTATCTTTTTCCACGGCCTCCATGAATTCATTCGTGGCAGCCACCGATATATTGAAATTATTAAAGTGATGGCCGCCCTCTTTGCATCGGATGAAATCGAGAATGTCAGGATGATCCACGCGGAGGATTCCCATATTCGCTCCCCTTCGCGTTCCCCCTTGCTTAATCGTCTCCGTCGCTGTATCGAAAACACTCATGAAAGAGACCGGACCGCTCGAAACTCCCTGTGTGGAACCCACCACATCATTTTTCATTCTGAGCCGGGAGAAAGAAAAACCTGTCCCGCCGCCGCTTTTCTGAATCAAGGCCATCTGTTTCACAGCGTCGAAGATTTCATCCATGGAGTCTCCCACAGGGAGGACAAAGCATGCCGAGAGTTGCTGAAGTTCTCTCCCCGCATTCATCAACGTGGGAGAATTAGGAAGGAAGTCCAGCGATGTCATCAAAGAATAAAATTCGTTTTCAACAAGAAGAAGATCGATCTCAGGATGATAGAGCCGATCCGCTTGGGCAATATTCTTTGCCACACGCCTAATCAGCTCTTCAGGTGTCTCCGACACGTTTCCTTCAGGGTCTTTTTTAAGGTAACGCTTCCTCAGTACAGTCATGGCATTTTGCGTCAATTGGGCCAACTCCATTTTTTCCTCTCCTCCACTAAATATAAGCAACAAAGAAAACCTTACCACAATATTTTGTGTTGTCAAGAGGAATTTTAGGAATTTTTAGAAATTTTTTGATTCCACTTCTATGACGAGAGGCAATATTTTTTAACTATTTTAAAGGCCTATGTTAATCGGCATTACCAATCATTTCCAAAAATTCTTTTGAAAAACAGTTGATTCTATGTTAGCCTCGAATCTCTTGAAAATAGGCCTCTGTCTTAACCACCGATAACTACTGAATGCATAAGAGGGAAAAGAGTGACTCAACAAATTACCAAAAAAATTTTAAAAATTGAACTTCCTATTCCATTCCCCCTTAAGACAGTGAATGTGTACTTCATTGATGATTCTCCAAGGACCCTTCTCGATGCGGGGATAAAAACGGAGGCCTCCTTCGAAACATTAAAAAAAGGGTTGGAAACCATCGGGTATAGCCTCAATGCGATTGAGAGAATTCTCATTACCCATGGCCATATCGATCACTATGGTCAAGCTAAAAAATTATCGTACCTCTCGGGCGCTCCAATTTATATTCATTCAAAAGAATACGGAAGGATTCGCTCCTTCATCCATTCACTTGGTTTCATAAAATCGATTTTGTTAAGAAACGGCGCGCCCGAAGCCCTGGTCAACGAAGCCATCCAATATATGGAATCTGCTCAGATCATGGGTGATCCTTTGGACGAAGCCTTTTTCCTAGATGATGGAGATTCAATCCTTTTTAAATCGATGACCTGGAAAACCATCCATTGTCCTGGCCACAGCCCCGGTCTGATCTGCTTTCATTGGCCAGAAAAGAAAATTTTATTTACTGGAGATCACCTCTTAAAAGAAATCACCCCGAATCCCATCTTAAATGTCAACGAAAGCAAACCGCCTTTCAGCTACCCAAGCCTGCAAGAATATTTGACCTCTCTGGAAAAAATAGAGAAGTTTGATATCTCCCTTCTCCTTCCTGCCCATGGGGAGGAAATTCATGATATCAGGGGTCTGATCCAAAAAATCTTCGCCCATCACAAAGATCGAATGGACCGTGTCCTCTTTTCCTTATCTCAAGATGAAAAGACCCCTTTTGAAATTGCCATGGATTTATTCCCCGGTGTAGCACCTTTTGAAATCTTTCTTGGAATCTCCGAGGCCGTCGGTCACTTGGAAATTTTGAAGGGAAAAGGAATCGTCAAACTCAAAGAAAAACAAGGGAAAGATTACTATTCGTTAGGGGCATGAAGACAACTGGTTCTTTTAAATCTTTAAATCTTGTTGACTTATTTATCCTGAATGAATAGACTCATATCAAAATTAAGAGTCTCTTGAAGCTCCTCCATTATCATGCTGCCTGACTTCCTTCCTCATTACAGTGTGGGTCCCTTCTTCGGCTTTGCTACGAATTCGATGATGGCTATTTTATGTTTAGCGACCCTAACGCTTTACCACCATTACAGGCCCTTGCGAAGTCTTTTTCTCTTCTATCTCTTTTCGACCTTTCTCTTCTTGGGCTGGGTTATTTATGGCCTTCAAAAATCGCCAGAATCCATCCTTTTGGGATACAGGATCGATCTTGCCGCGCTGGCCCTTTTGCCTGCCAGTTGGACCTGGTTTGACTCAGCCCTTTCAAATAAAAGGTTGGGGTGGCTCGCAAGGGGCGTAAGCGGAATTAGCTTCGTCTTAGCGGCTTTAGCCCTTTGGGGAAAGGGAGCCTGGTTTTTAGGGCTTCCTCTTGCTTCCCATGAGATTGAGGCAAGTATCTTGAGACCTCAATCGAAACTTCTCAGGCCTCTCATCCATTTTTTCTGTCTGGTCATCTGCCTTTTCTATTTCATTTTGACTCTCATCAGGATGAAACGGTTTAAATCCCAGGGCCCCGCCTATCTCGTGCCCTTTGGAATTGGAATGTTATTCTGGTTATTAGGCGGAGTCCATGACGCCATTCGTTCCGCAGGCATCTCTGTCCCCGTTAAAGGCCAGATATTATGGTTTACTTCCCTTTGGCTATCGGTCTTCTTGTCCATTGCCGTGGCGCTCCATTTTCGGTCCTTAAATCAGGCCATTCGCGAGGCGCGAGATGTCTTCGAGCACTTCGTCCCCCCCGCCTATCTTCGTCGTATCGCTGCCAAAGGGTTGAAGTCCATCCGTTTAGGCGAGGCCGATCAGCAAAATGTCACCATCCTCTGTTGTGACATCAGAGGATTTACCTCCCTGTCCGAGCGGATCAATCCAAGCGAGTTAATCGCCCTGATCAATCACCTCTTTGAAAGAATTACTCGGGTAGTCGATTGGCGGCGTGGAGTCATTGATAAATTTCTCGGTGATGCGATCTTATGTATTTTTGAAGGAGCAGATTCCGCCCAACGAGCCGTGGACTGTGGCGTGGATATCTTAACAGTGGTGAAGTCTATCAATCGGGACGAAAACCGCCCAAGTAACCAATCCATTCAAATCGGCATTGGTCTCCACACCGGACCAGTCATCCTGGGAACCATTGGTTCTCCAAAACGAATGGATTCCACTGTCCTGGGTCTTACCGTCAATTTGGCGAAGCGTCTTGAAGAGGTGACCAGGCCGTTGAATGTAGATATGCTAATCTCAGATCAGGTGGCCGAGCAATTGCCAAATGGACATGGCCATCGATTCCGGAAGCTGGGAGAGGTTTTTCTCAAGGGAAGCTCAACGCCAATAAGCATTACCGAGGTGTATGATCGAGACCCGGTGGAGGTGCGCCATCTAAAAGACCAAATTCAACCTATCCTGTCAGAGGGGATAGGACTATATAAATCAGGACATCTGAACGCTGCTTTGTCAAAACTCCAGGAGGCTCAACGCCTCTACCCCCAAGATTTGCCCCTTCAGCTCCTCATCCGTTCACTTCACCAAGGTCTTAAAGAAGGGCAAGCGGTTAAAGGAATGGCGCTCCTCGATTTTAGGTCAAAATGAACCTTTTTGAAAATCAACCTTTTTTCCCCAAACTTTTCATCTTCCAGAATAAGGCCGAAAGGTCACAGAGCCTCCTCCCCCAGAAAGGGGTGGATGATCTCCTCGCCTCAGGATGGATGAAACAAAAATGGCGGCACTTGATCTTCTGCAATGCCTCTTCAAATCCGTTCGCATCATTCTCCTCCTCGAAATAATCCGGAATCCAATATCCCAAAGAGGAGAAAGTGCTTCGGTCCCCGGAATGGTAATGGTAAAAATCCATAAAATTTTTAAGCGAAGTTTCAACGCCATATTCTTCGGGATCAAGGTGCCATGGTGAGCCAGGCTCCATTTCGATCGTAAAAGTGCGAATCCCTCTCACATTGGAATATCGCTCACGGATCATCTTCTGAAGCCGAATCGTCTGCTGGATATCCGTCTCTCTTTCAAAAGGCACGCCGAGGGTAAAGAAAAGGTCACAGAACACCCCGTTTGTTTTTAACTGGCCCAGAGACTCTATTAAGGCCTGATTCGAATAAGCATGCCCTTTATGAATCTTCCTGATTCGGTCCGACCCCGTGTCGGGGGAGAGGGCAATGAGGGATTTTGACCCGGGAAAGGTTTTCTTAAAAGACTTGATAAAATCGATTGTGGGGAGGCCAAAGGATTCAAAGAAACATTCCATCTGAATTCTTTCCTCACGGATGCGAGAAAAAAGCTCGATATAATATTCAGGCCTATGGGGATAAGGATCGAAGCAGATATGGAATGTCTCATACCCGTAAGAAACCGCTTCTCGAATGGAGTTGAGAACACCCTCTACTCCTCTGAAGGTCACCTCTTTTCTGCCAGTAATGGTCTCCAGAGACGAACGGCCCCCGCCACACCAGGTGCATTGAACAGAACATCCCCTGCCCACCGTAAGGTGATAGATGGGCGATTTGAGAGAATACATCCAGAAGTTTTTCTTTTTGGAGACTCCCTTGACATAGAAAGGTTGACCGATATATCGGATGTAAGTGGGATGGTTTTTCAACAGTGGGAAGTTGGTGAAGGAAAGATCATTCAGGTCTTTCTCTGATGCGACATAGGAGAGTGGGTTGACAAGAATTCTTCCCTTCCTCCTCCAGGTAAGGTTGGACACGGAGAAAAAGTCCTCCTTCCCCTTCTGGAGCGCTTTTACCAATTCCAAAATGGGAATTTCTGCTTCGCCGCGAAGGATCCCATCGACCCCGTCAAAATTTTTCATGATCTCTTCATGAAAAAAACTTGCGGTAAAGCCTCCGAGAAGAACGTAGATGGAGGGAAAAGCCGCTTTCACCTTTTTGACCACCTCCATCACATCATAGCTCTGGTGATGCCAGTGGAGATCGATGGCAACGATCCGAGGAGCCTTCTCTCTGATATATTCGATGATCGAAAATTTGTGATCCTCGATCCATTCCACCCCCATGTGAACGACCTGAGTGGAGACGTGATGACGTTGGAGAAGGTCGGCCAACCCGAGGAGCCCCATGGGCAGGAAATTGATCCAGATGAAATCATTGATCGGCCGGTAGTAATTGGTCAGCTTGGGAACATGGAGGAAGAGACAGTCCACCTTTTCCATCGGAGAGATTGTAAAATGTTGCGAAGAGGTATTTCAACCCCACCTTCAAAAAAAACGCATAGTGCATCGGGCCTAACGAATTCAGAAATTCAGGGATCCTATAATTTGGTCAACTCATAAAAAGTCTGAAAAGGCTACTTTCTGTCATTCCTGCGCAAGCAGGAATCCAGTTTTTTAGGTATTTAGAATTACCCTGGATTCCCGTTTTCACGCCTGCGCGCTGAAGCGCTACGGGGCGCTAGCGCGGGAACGACAACTTTTTACAAATTCATCATAATTTAGGAATTCAAAATTCCTCAATTCCCAAATTCCTTAATTCTTTTATTCTAACGGTATGCTATGCTCGATGCAGCTTTCGGAGGATCGCCCGGGCGGCGAAAAGGCCGGAGAGGCTGGCCCCGATGAGTCCATGGGAGGGTCGGGTATAGTGACCGACCTGAAAGAGATTAGGAAGAGGAGTTCGGTGAGAAGGTCTCAAATTGCCCATCTGCTGAGGCGTAGAAGCAAGGCCATACATCGCACCCATCTCATTGCCGGTATATCGCTCTAAAGTTAATGGCGTGGCCGCTTCATAAAAGAGAAGATGGTTCTTTAGATCAGGGACCAGTCTCGTTTCTAATTGCCGAATGATCTTTTGAGAAAATTCTTCTTTTATGTGGTGATATGTTTCGGGGTCTCCTTCTCCCCATATTTGCTGATAAAGATAAGGGACATTGACCAATACCTTCATGAGGTGTCGTCCCGAAGGAGCTAATGAACGGTCTAAAAGGGTCGGGATGGAGACAATCATGGTTGGATGATTCGGAATTTCACCCTTCCGCAATAACCGATCCTCTTCTTCTAAATCGGAGAGAAAACGAAGATAGGTAAAATAAGGAAGGCCCGTCTTTTCGACATCCAAATCTGTGGCAATATGGAGGATGAAGCAGGAGAGGGAGTATTCGAATCGTCTCGTCTTTTTTAAAAGAGATTTTTGAAATTCCAGGGGAAGCATCCCCGCTAAACGGTTGGGGTTGATGTCCGAAATAACCACGGGGGATTGAAAGATTTTGCCATCCTGGGTCAGGACGCCTTCAACCTTTCCATCTTTTACCAGGATCTTATCGGCTTCCCTTTGAAGAGTAAGTTCTCCTCCATTCTCTTGAAATGACCTGGCGATGGCTTCAGAAATTTTTCCCATCCCTCCTTTCGGATAAAAAACACCTTCAACCAACGCTTTACTGATCAGGGTCGCTACAAAGAAAAAAGAAAGTCTCGAAGGGGGTTCCGTGGCAGGAAGAGTATGGAGAGCCATTTTGATCTCCCCCCCCCGGAAAAGGCGATCCAGAATTGTTTTATGATTCGTTTGGTGAAAACGGACAAGATTTCGGAAGTAAAAGGGGAAAAGGATCTTTTTGACCCATGTCATCTCGGAATATGATTTCACTTCTTCCCCGATTTGTCTTACCAGAGAGAGATAGGCCTTCAATCCCCCCTCCTCTTCGGGAAAGAGATTTAAGAGGGCCTCCATATAAGATTGGAGCCCACCTTGACGGAGATGAACCTCAAATCCGGGATAGATGTTTTGAATGTGATGGATGGGGATAAATTCAATCTCCTCGTGTATTCCGATCTCCTTTAAAATTTGATAAAATTCACCGCCTTCCTGGCATCCTCCGACAAAGGAGCCCGTGGCATCAAACGTAAATCCATCTCTTTTGAAAGAGACGACATAACCTCCCACCTGCTTCTCTTTTTCAAGAAGCAGGGTCTTCAACCCTTTCTTCACAAGCAGGGAAGCGGCGGTTAACCCTCCCATTCCGGATCCAATCACAATAGCATCGTATTTTTTAATGCTCACGCTGTTTCTGCCCCCATAACATTAAAAGGGTTGGAAGAAAGCAAAGGGCAGCCATCAGACAAAAACCCATGCCCAGGAGGGTCACCCATCCCATCGTGGAAAGGGCCTG
>Ga0154895_1016_pt1 | contig 13784 bp, 12 predicted proteins | sample Rifle2008BG19ft_FD_105867 | JGI IMG/M metagenome (GOLD analysis project Ga0154895, IMG submission 105867) | Deltaproteobacteria bacterium RBG_19FT_COMBO_46_12 | reverse complement strand
TCTTGACGCTATGCCCCATGCCCCATGCTTCATATAAGATAGAAGAATATGAAAGCGAAACATCCGATGACGATCACAGAAAAAATCCTGGCGGCCCATGCGGGGAAAAAACGAGTTTCTCCTGGTGACCTTCTTAATGTACGAATCGACCTCGCCCTTGGCAACGATATCACCGCCCCCCTTGCCATCAAAGCCTTCAAAGAGATCGGCGCAAAAAAGGTCTTTCATCGGGACCGGGTCGTTCTGGTCCCCGACCACTTCACGCCGGCCAAGGATATTCTCTCGGCAGAACAATGTCAGGTTCTCAGAAAGTTTGCCAAATCACAACGCCTCACCCATTTTTTTGAAATCGGGGAATGTGGGATTGAGCACGCCCTGCTCCCGGAAAAAGGTTTGGTCCTGCCTGGAGAGGTAGCCATCGGCGCTGACAGTCATACCTGCACCTATGGAGCGCTCGGTGCTTTTTCAACGGGTGTGGGCAGCACAGACCTTGGTGCGGCCATGGCGACAGGGAAACTCTGGTTTAAGGTCCCCGAGAGCATCAAGTTCATCTACTACGGGAAAATCAATCCCTGGGTCTCTGGAAAGGATTTGATCCTTTTCACCATCGCTGACATCGGCGTTGATGGAGCCCTTTATCAGGCGATGGAGTTTTGCGGAGAGGCCATCCAAAAACTTTCCATGGCAAGCCGATTCACCATGGCCAATATGGCCATTGAAGCTGGGGGAAAGAATGGGATCATTGAACCGGATGATATCACGCTCCAGTTCATCAAACCCAGAGCCAAGAGACCCTATCGAATTTATCGAAGTGATCGAGAAGCACACTATGTAAAGATACGAGAATATAATGTCTCTAAAATTTTTCCACAGGTCGCACTTCCACACATCCCATCGAATGTAAAGGATGTGAGAGAGGTTGGAAAGATCGAGATCGATCAGGTTGTCATCGGCTCTTGCACCAATGGTTATCTCGATGATCTCCGTGTGTCAGCCAAAATATTAAAGGGGAGAAGGATCGCTCCCTCTCTGCGCCTCATCATCATTCCTGCCACTCCGGAGATTTACCATCAGGCATTGAGGGAAGGACTTTTCGAAATATTTCTTTCGGCAGGGGCTGTCATCAGTCCGCCCACCTGCGGTCCCTGTCTCGGAGGGCATATGGGCGTTCTGGCTGGAGGGGAAAGGGCATTGGCCACCACGAATCGTAATTTTCGAGGTAGGATGGGCCACACCAAAAGCGAGGTTTATCTCTCCAGCCCGGCAGTGGCTGCCGCCAGCTCGATCCGGGGCTGGATCTGCCATCCGGAAGAAGTGTTAAAAAAATAAATACCACTGATTCCCCTCCCCCTTGACGGGGGAGGGTTAGGGTGGGGGTGAAGAGGAAGGCTTAGTCCCCCCCTTCATCCCCCTTTGTCAAAAGGGGGAAATGCTTCTCCTCCCTTTGGCAAAGGGAGGTGGGGAGGGATTTTAAAAAGTTTATTTCAAACCGCTAAATTGTTACAAAAAATCAAATAATCTTTGTGAGATCATACGATGAAGCTGGAAGGAAGAATCTGGAAATTCGGGTCGGATATCGATACGGACGCCATTATCCCTGCCCGCTACCTCAATCAGTCTGATCCAAGGGAACTAGCAAGACATGCGATGGAGGATGAGCGGCCTGAGTTTCCTCAGAAAGTCAGAAAGGGTGACATTCTTTTGGCTGAAAAGAATTTCGGTTGTGGTTCATCCCGGGAACATGCACCTCTCGCCTTGAAGGCAGTGGGGATCTCCTGTATTATTGCAAAGAGTTTTGCAAGGATCTTTTACCGGAATGGACTCAACCTTGCCCTCCCCCTTTTAGAATCTTCAGAGGCTTCTGAAACCATCCGAGAAGGGGATCGAGTTCGAGTGAACCTCACCACCGGCGAGATCTTCGACCTCACACAAAAGAAGAAGTTTTTTGCAAAACCTATCCCGCCCTTTATGCAGAAATTAATCAAAGATGGAGGATTAATCCGTCACCTCCGAAAAAAGAGTTCGAATTTCAACTCCATCTGAGGATTCTGGGCCTTTACGTCACCTAAAATCTTTTTAACAATAGCGATGGCATCTGAAAAAGCCTTCTTTGCCTCGGATTTTGAGAGGAGTATTCCGGCTTCATAGGTCATTTCATTCCGCTTTCTCCGCATTGTCTCAAATTGTTCTGTGAGGTCTTTATATCGATTACCCAGGATAGCGCTTGTCATTTCCACGACGGTCTTGTGCTGCGCCCCATCGTCGGGAACATACCCTTGCAGGAGTAGAAGGGCCCTCCCCGCCTTCAACATCGCATTATAGGCCAATAGATAAGTAGCTCGCTCTGCAAGATGAAGAATCTTCTCCGCTTCTTCAAGATCCAAAATAGCTTCCTTTAATAGAGCCTCGATCTGTACGAATCCGGCTTTTTGCTTTCTTATCTTCCCCTGTGCTTCAAGCCTTTTAAGAAGTTTGCTTACCATCCAGTCTTCCCTTCAAAAGAAGGATATTATCTTTCAGAACGAGATTAAGGAAGCCCCCTTCCTTTTTTCTTTCTTTCGCAAATTCACTCTTGTTATAAACAGTGAAATTAATTTCTCTATTCAATGTTGATTCAAGCTGGCGGACATCACGCGTAAAAGGATTACGGGGGACCCCCCCCACGACGACCAGATCAATATCCGAAGTCTTTCTTTCTCTATTTTTGGCATAAGAGCCATAAAGGAAGGCCAATACAATCCCCTCATATTTTTGGACAAGCTCTCTAAGACTCCCCTGGACACCCTCTGTTTTAAAGATAATCTTCTTCAGTTCTTTAAAAAGCGGGTACCTTTTGTTGAGAGAAAAAAACCTGACCCTCCCTTTGGTCACTGAAGCATAAAGCCCCTCGTCCTCCAGCCTTCTCAATTCTCTTGAAAGATTACCCGGGTCTTCGTTAATGAGATGAGAAAGCTCTCTCACGTAATAATTTTCATCTGGGTGGGTAAAGGAATAGGTCAACAATTTTCGTCTTAATTTTGAACTGAGCAGTAGGAACATAGTCAGGCCTTCTCTGTTGTTTGATTTACATCATTTGTTGTAAATTATACAACAAGAGAGGTTTGCCATCAAGATTTTCTCTTATCTTGTTCGATGAAGCTGCTCCCAATTGAGCCACCGATTGATTGTCCATTCGCATTTCTTCCTATCTAAGCCAGGAGATCAATGCTTTTCGAACGATGGAAAGACTGAGAAATCTAATGTGATGGAATCGTCGGACCATTCGTAGGGAAGTTTGCTGCTGAACCGGAACCGAGTTTCATTGAAAGCGGCGAAATAATTCAGAATGCTCTTGGCAAAGTTCTTCACTCCACGGCTCCTTCATTTAGGGAAGCGGTAAAGAAGCTGGCAACGAAGAAAACATGAATCAATCCCGTAAGTTGACCTATTTATACCAAAAATTTAATTTTATAACAATTTCCAGAGGATTATATAGCGCTCTGAAAATTCTCCAGGCACTGCCTGGAGAATCCGATGCGGTAGAAATTCGCTAGACTGCGTCTGGCAAATTGAACTTTGCATTTGATCAGACGGCGTCTGATCAATTTGGTTCTGTGAGGATTGATCGGGTGATTCTACAGACACTGTCTGTAGAATTGGTGCATTAGCAAATTTATCAGCCAGCGGATAACAAATCTTGGTCTCAGAGGATTCTGCAGCCAGTGCCTGCCAAATTGCAAAACTTTCTAAAAAACGGCGCATGTTATTAAGCAATACTTGCCGCTGGTTTGGAGAGAGGTTAGCTTGAGAACGCCAAAATAGAAGGCCTATTCAAATCAATAAAATTGGCATGTATCCCTATTCTCATTTGACAAGGGCGTATTTTTTTGGATAAACTGAAATAGTAATCTGAGTGGATCACCTAACACTTTTTTGATCGCAGAGCGGACTTTACTTTTGTCTGAGGGGAGTGATTAAAATGGCAAACTGCGCCACGGTAAAGAAGATAAGATATCCTTATGTTGTGAGGAAAAAAGGGGTTAGAGGGGGGGCCCCTGTGATTGAGGGGACGAGCATTCAAGTAATGGATATAGCCGTGAGATATCATTTGCTGCAAAATTCACCAGATGAAATCTTGGCAGCTTATCCTAATCTTACACTTTCTCAAATTTACGATGCCCTATCCTATTATTACGATCATAAGGAAGAAATGGATAAAGAATGGAAAGATTCATTGGAGAGACTCGATGAGATAAGAAAAATGCATAAGTCGGTTCTGGAGAAAAAGCTTGGGAAAGTTAAGGATCTATACTGATGAGAATGTTGATGTAAGAATTGCTTAAGGTCTTCGCAGAAGAAAAATAGATGCCTTTTCTGCCAGTGAAAAAGGAGCCTTAGGTTTTAACGATAAACAACATTTTGAAAAAGCTAAAGAGCTTGAAGCTGTAATTTTTACTCATGATCCTCATTTTATTGAGATTGCACAAATCCTGGTTAAGAGCGGCAAGGAGCATTACGGTCTTATATTCGCGGAGATGCATAGATTCAGCATTGGAGGATGTATTAGGCGGTTAGCCCTTTATGTCGAGTTAGTTTCAACTGAGGAAATGGTTAATCGGATTGAGTTTTTATAGTTTTGACTTTTCTTCTCCGATAGCCCACCAGGATAAAGTCGTCCTTCTCTTTTTCTTCTATCTTTTTCAGCCCAAGTTCCAGGAGTATCTTTCTCTTTTCCTCATCTCTTTTTGAACGCTTTCGATATCTCCCCATCCCTAACCGTTCTCTTAACAAGAGAAACTCCACAGGGGATCCTTCTTCAAACTTTTTTATTCTCGGCTTCATAAGTCAACCTTTTTCTTTAATTCCAATAGTTCTGACAATGTATTATTCTCCGGCAGGATAGTCTTTTTTTCAAGATAGGACCAATCAAGATCATTCCTGTATCGTCTTATCAGCAGTTCAACCATTTCTCCGTCTATTTCTGATTTCCAATGTTTGAAGGCATTGAGCCGATCAATCACCAAGTCCTCTATTCCTATGATGAAACATTGAAGATTTTCCCCAAGCTCAACCACCTCAATGGAGGAATCCTGCCCTAAGAGAGAGGATGCGGGGGCTTCAATGACCACCTTTAACCCTTCATGTGCCCAATATCTCCCCTCTTTTTCAAAACCAATGCTTTTAAGAACCGTATCCAGGGCTTCTCGATCTGCATAAGCTAAATCAATATCGGAAGTGAAGTAAACTTCTCTCGAATAATAGGATAAAGCGCAACCTCCTATGATGACAGGGGCTCGTTTATTGACCCTCTTAAGAAGTCTCGTTAACAGTGCAACCATTAGAAGCTGTCTTTTTAGAGGGGACTCTGTTTTTTTAATTATTTCCAATATTTCCTGAGTTTCCATTGTGATATATTTTAACCATTTTGATAAGTTCTTACAAGGAAAAGATTTGCTTTAAAATGAGAGCTCTGGAAGACTATCCTGCGCTCTCTTGATTACACAGATTTCAAAAGACGATTACTCAGATCTCCTGGATTTCTAAAGTATCTTATATCCGTGTAATCGGCTTCTAATCGGTGCAATCAGAGATTTCGGGACTTTTTCAGAAATCTCCAAATTTCCCTCTTGACAACATTCATCTTTTTTCCTATTTATATTTACAAGATACAGAGTGGTATCTCGGAACAGGGGTGTTCAGGCGGACATCCCTGTTTCTATATAAAGGATGGAGGACAGAATGAAAAAAGAACGATACAATGTTGCTGTCGTGGGGGCCACCGGTGCGGTGGGAAATGAAATGATTGCTACTCTGGAGCAGAGAAACTTTCCAGTGGCCCAATTGAAACTTCTTGCCTCCACACGGGGTTCGGGTACGAAGTTGGAGTTCAAGGGAAAGTCCTATACCGTGGAGGTGTTAAATGAAAACTCCTTCGCTGGAGTCGATATCGGTCTTTTCTCTGCCGGAGGTTCGGTGAGTGAAAAGTTTGCCCCCATTGCCGGAAAAGCGGGCTGCGTGGTGATTGACAATACAAGTGCCTTCCGAATGGATCCTCAGGTTCCTCTCGTGGTTCCAGAGGTGAACGCCCATGCGATTGCTCAGTACCCCCAAAAAAATATCATCGCCAACCCTAACTGTTCCACCATACAGATGGTGGTCGTGTTGAAGCCCATTCATGATGTCGCCCGAATCAAAAGGGTGGTGGTCTCCACTTACCAGGCAGTCTCCGGAACAGGCAAAAGGGCGATTAAGGAATTGGAAAACCAGGTCCTCGCCATCTACAACCAACAGGAGGTCAAGATAGAGGTTTATCCCCATCAGATCGCCTTCAACTGTCTCCCTCACATCGATGTCTTCTTTGACAACGGTTACACCAAAGAAGAGATCAAGATGGTCAATGAGACAAAAAAGATCATGGAGGACAATTCAATCGGTGTGACCGCCACGACGGTTAGAGTTCCCGTCTTCTATGGTCATTCGGAATCAGTCAATATCGAGACAGAAAAGAAATTGAATCGGGATGAGGTGAAAAAGATCCTCTCCAAAGCGCCAGGGGTAGTGGTCGTGGATGATCCCAAGAAGTTTGAATATCCCCTGGCGATCCATGCAGCAGGTAAGGATGAAACTTTTGTCGGAAGAATTCGGGAGGACGAATCGATTCCAAATGGCATCAATATGTGGATTGTTGCAGATAACATCCGGAAAGGTGCTGCGCTCAATGCCGTCCAGATCGCTGAGATCCTGATCCAGAAGTACCTATAGAAATGCAAAATTTGGTATCAATTTAACGGTTTGAAACAAACCTTTTAAAACCCCTCCCCACCTCCCTTTTTCAAAGGGAGGAGAAGGATTTCCCCCTTTTGACAAAGGGGGATGAAGGGGGATTAGATATATCTTTTCAAAAAGCTAAAGTGCTACAAAATTTGAAATTTAAATTTTGAATTAAGCGAAGGAGATTCAACAATGAAAAGAACCCCATTTCTTATCTCTATTTTAATCCTGATCCTTATGACATGGGCTTCTCCTGCCTATGTCGCTGACAAATCCCCTTATAAGATCGGGGTGAATCTTGAATTCACTGGACCCTGGGCAGAGGTGACCAAGACCATGAGAAATGCCATGGTGTTGGAAGTGGAGAGGATTAATAAGATGGGTGGTATTGACGGGCATCTTCTTGAACCGATATTCGAGGATAACGGCTTCGATCTTATGAGAGCCGCAGCCAATATGACCAAGTTTACCAAAGACAAAGAAATCATCGCTGTCGTAGGTCCTTTTGAGGATAATTTACAGGCGACAACAAGGGCCATTGCCGAAAGGGAGAAGATCACCAATATCATCATCTGCCCTTCCAATCCTATGGTGCGTGCCTTAAAGCAGAAGTGGGCCTTTAATATCGCCCAGAGTGACATCATTGTTTCTCAAAAGTTGGTAGACCTCTCTCTGGCCAAAAAATATAAGAAGGTTTTGGTATTCCCTGCGGCGATACCTCTGGCCAAGAGTTTAGCTGAGTATTATAAACGTTTTGGGGAGGAGAAAGGGATGAAAGTCATCATCTCTCAGGAAACCCATAAGCCGACAGATATCGACATGACTCCCCAGCTCATAAAGCTCAAACCTATCATCGAAAAGGAAAAGATAGATGCTTTCTACGCCTCTACCGCCGGTCCACCCGGCCCTATTATCTGTAAGAATTTACGAACCCTGGGAGTGAAGACTCCGATCCTGGGAACCCATGCCTTTGGATTCGGTTTTATTATCGCCCTGGGTGGAGAGGCTATGGAGGGAGTGGAGTTCGGCGCTGGAAAACCTGTGGTTCCTGATCAACTCGATGAGAATGATCCGGTGCGACCTGTTATCCTCGATTTCAGCAAGCGGTTCGTGGAACGCTATGGCGTGGGGATTGATCAAATCGCTGGTCATGCCCATGATGCCACCTGGCTCATTTATGATGCCCTGAAGCGATGTCAGGGAAAGGTCACACGGGAGACATTCAGGGATGCCCTGGAGAATACAAAAGGGTTAAAGAACTGTCATGGGATTTACAATTACAGCCCAGCCGACCATGATGGTCTGAGTAAAAAGGATATGGTATTTATTCGGATTGAAGGGGGTAAGTTTAAGAGGATTAAATTCCCTGGGTTCGAATGAGAGTTGAGTTCAACCAATAAGAAACATGGTAAACGAGTGGGGGTGGTGGAAATTAAATGAAACCACCCTTTTTTGTAATCAATTGACTGTTGTTCCAAATTTGTTCATGGGCTCCTTCGTAACGTAAAAGAACACCCAATAAGATAAAAAAAGCAAGGACGAAAATCTTCCATTTTGACATATCTCTGTCCAACTGGTAAATTAGACATAATTGATACGCTGGCGGAGGTTTAGCATTGAGGCTCGGCACGAAACTGACCCTTTATCTTTCGCTTATCATTATCCTTGTCCTCTCGGGGTATGGCTATTTCCATATTTTATCTCGCCGAGACATTCTTATTAGAAAGATGAAGGTGGAAGTGAAAAGCATCGCTTGGACCTTAAAAGTTGCCCTCGAAAAGGCAGTATTGCAGAAAGACGTTATATTCATTCAAGAATTGATCGATTCAGTGAGTGAACCTAGGCAGACTTTGGGTGTGTTCGTTTACCTTCAGGATAAGGAACTCCTCTTGCACTCAAACTCGTTGGAGGGGGATTTTGATTCCTTTGTAACATTGATCAGAAAATCGACCCAGGAGGATCTTCCTCAGGAAGAAATCGGGACATATAGGAAAATTCCTATTTTTTCTTACACCCTCCCGCTCAAAAATAAAAAAGGGAAAGCGGTTGGTGGATTTTCAATACTCCAACACACCTCTTTTGTAGAGGACGATATAAGGAAGGCAGAATGGGGAATTTTTATTACCCTCCTGATATTGATTGGTGGTACCGTAACCTTGATCCTTCTTAGCACGAGGAAATGGATTTCACAGCCTATTTCCCAACTGATGGGCGGGATTGCCAATTTGGCGAAGGGCAATCTCAATACCAAGATCGATTTAAAAAGAAAAGATGAACTCTCCGAGCTGGCACAGGCATTTAATCAAATGGCCGATGAATTGAAAAAGGCTCAGAACCGGATTATTAAGGAAGCCGAGACAAAATTGGAATTAGAAAGAAATCTCCGGCAGTCTGAAAAATTGGCAACCATTGGCCAATTGGCCTCAGGACTGGCTCACGAGATTGGTACTCCTTTAAATATCATCAGTGGAAGGGTGGAGTTGACCAAGAGAAGGCCTGAGGAAAAAGAAGGGGTCCAGAAAAATTTGGATATTATCGCCCAACAAACCGAAAGAATCACCAAGATCATTCAACAGCTTCTTGGGTTTATCAGAAAGAAGAAACCGGAACAGAAGAATCTAAATATCCCTAACTTATTGGAGACAACTCTCGATTTTCTTGACCTTGAGATTCAGAAGCAAAAAATAAAGGTGGAAAAGGAGATCAGAGAGGATCTCCCTCCTGTGATGGGTGATCCAGACCAACTCCAACAAGTTTTTTTAAACCTTATTCTCAATGCGGTTCAGTCTATGCCAGAGGGAGGTATTCTTCGTCTATCTGTTTCGTCAAAGTGGATTTCAAAGGAAGGCATCGAAGATGATCAACGAGAATATGTGGTGTTGAGTGTGGTAGATACGGGAATAGGGATGGAGAAAGAAGTGGTGGAGAATATTTTCAATCCATTTTTTACAACAAAGGAGGATAAGGGGACTGGACTTGGTTTGACAGTAAGCCAAGGCATTGTTCAAGACCATGAGGGATGGATTGAGGTGAAAAGCGAAATAAGGAAAGGCTCCATATTTAAGATTTATCTTCCCGCATTTCAACCGGAGGTAAAGAATGGAGGATAGAGGTCATAAAGTTCTGGTTGTGGATGATGATCTGGAGATGTGTGGATTGCTCTCGGATGTTCTTAAAGGAGAGGATTTCTCTGTAACGGCCATCCACGACAGTTTTGAGGCTTCAAAGATCCTCAAGAAAGAAGAGTTCGATGTCGTCATTACCGACTTAAAAATGAAGGGTTTAAAAGGGCTTGATCTCCTTGAGGAGGCGAAGAAAGTGGCACCACTAACACCGGTGATCATCATTACCGCCTTTGGAACCGTGGAATCGGCCATTAAGGCGATGAAAATGGGGGCTTATGACTACATCACGAAACCTTTTCAAATGGATGAGCTCGTTATCACCGTTAAAAAGGCTCTCGAAAATCGCCTCTTAAAGAAAGAGGTTGTGCGGTTGAAAAAGGAGGTTGAGTCCCGATATCACTTCCACCATCTCATTGGTAAAAGCCCCTCGATGCAAAAGATTTTCGACCTTATCGAAAGGATTAGTGATACTTCAAGCAATGTATTGATCACTGGCGAAAGTGGAACGGGCAAGGAGTTGGTTGGAAAGGCCATCCATTATAATGGAATCAGAAAGGAAGGGCGATTCATCGCTATCAATTGCGCAGCCATTCCAGAGACACTTCTTGAAAGTGAGTTGTTTGGTTATAAAAAGGGCGCGTTCACTGATGCTAAATCAGATAAAAAGGGACTAATCTTTGAAGCCCACGAAGGGACCCTCTACTTGGACGAAATCACAGAAATGCCTTTTACTCTCCAGGCTAAGTTGCTCAGAGTGATCGAGGGAAGAGAAGTTAGACCTCTGGGAGACACAAAAACTTACCCCATTGATGTAAGGATCATTTCTACTTCGAACCGTGATATTAACTCCCTGATTCAGCAGAATCAATTTCGCGAGGACCTTTATTATCGGTTAAAGGTGATTGATATCGAATTACCGCCTCTTCGAGAGAGAAGGGAGGATCTTCCTCCCCTTATTCAACATTTCATCGGTAAGTTTAATAATGAACTGAAAAAGAACATTTCTGGAATTTCAGAGGGCGCCCTAAGAATTATATTAAATTACTCATGGCCAGGAAATGTGAGGGAACTGGAAAATGTTATTCAAAGGGCGATCACGTTGGGTCAGCATGAAATGATCCTTTTAGAGGATTTGCCAATCCAGATGGTTCAAGAAAAGGATGAAGGCCTAATCGAAAAAGGTGTGAGAGAAAAGTATACCGTCGATCAGTTGGAGAAAGAATATATTAAGAAGGTATTAATCGAAGTGGGAGGAAATAAATCTAAGGCCGCCGAAATACTGGGTCTCGACCGAAAAACCCTCTACAGAAAGCTCCAGGAAGAATAAGCTCCTTTCTTAATTCCATCGTCCCATTTTGCCACAGGTTGTTTCGTTTTTCCCCTTTATTTAAACTTATCATTTTTTATAAAGGGCCAAATCGAGCGAAATATATAAGGAATTTACATCTTCACCTTTGGTATTCTTTTTGCTTTTCTTTTGATAAACTTTAATAGTTTCTGGGAATTTGCATAAATAAAGGGATTAAAGGAGGCCCGGTCAGATTGATTTCACTTCCTTTAATTGAAATCGGATGTAATTTTTTCGGAACCCTCTCTCTGATCTAAGGCCTCCTTTAATTTTTTAAGGGCTTCCATGGAAGGCTAAGTAAGGATCCATCGATGAAAAAAAAACATTTTCAGCGAGTCATCAAGGAGAAGCTGAAGGATTATCAACTCTTCATCGTCTCCAACAGAGAGCCCTATATTCATAACTGGAAGGAAGATCAGATAGAATGCATTCGGCCAGCCAGCGGGCTCACCATTGCATTGGATCCTATGATGCGAGCATGTGGAGGGATTTGGATTGCACATGGTAGTGGGACAGCGGACCGCGAGACTGTGGACAATAACCAGAAGGTGAGAGTTCCGCCGGAAGATCCGCAATATGAATTAAAAAGGGTTTGGCTTTCAAAAGAAGAGGAGGAAGGTTTTTATTACGGTTTTGCAAATGAAGCCCTCTGGCCCCTCTGCCACATTGCCTATACCCGTCCTGTTTTCAGGGCATCCGATTGGGAATACTACAAAAAGGTGAATCACCTCTTTGCAGAGAAGGTATTGGAAGAAACTGGCAGTGAAAGACCTCTTGTCTTTATTCAAGATTACCATCTTGCCTTACTTCCTCGGATTCTTAAAGAAAAAAGACCAGATGCCTTAACCGTTCAGTTTTGGCATATCCCTTGGCCAAACCCGGAAGCATTCCGAATCTGCCCATGGAAAAAAGAACTCCTCGAAGGCCTCTTGGGCAATAACTTGTTAGGATTTCATATACGTTATCATTGTAATAACTTTATTGATACGGTGGATCGGGAACTCGAAGCAAGACCTGATCGGGAAAGGTCTGCCATTGTTTACAAAGACAAAATTACCTATATTCGCCATTTCCCGATCAGCATCGATTTCGATGCCATCGCGGAGGCCGCAACGAAGAAGGATGTGGAGGAGGAGGAAAAAAGGCTTAAGACTAAGTATCGCCTTTTGGGGAATATCATAGGATTGGGTGTGGATCGGCTCGATTATACCAAAGGCATTCCAGAGAAATTTAGAGCCATTGATCTTTTTCTGGATCAAAACCCTGAATATAAAAAACGATTCGTATATATCCAGTTGGGCGCCCCCAGTCGGGAACATATTCCAAGTTATAAACAAATCAATGACGAGATTGACGAAATGGTGGAAAGGATTAATTGGAAGCATCGAACAGAACACTGGTCCCCGATTCTCTTTCTTCGAGAGCATATCCCTTTCCTTTCGATGCTTGCTTTCTATAAGATGTCCAATTTCTGTATGGTCAGTTCCCTTCATGACGGGATGAATCTGGTGGCAAAGGAATATATTGCGGCGAAGACCGACTCTGATGGCGTCCTCATTCTGTCAAGGTTTACAGGCGCTTCACGGGAGTTGAACGAAGCCCTTTTGGTCAATCCTTATGCGGTGGATGAATTTGCTCAAATGATTAAGAGTTCTATTGAGATGGCGCCCGAGGAGGTTTCTCGGAGGATGAAGAAGCTCAGAGAAATCGTTCGGGAAAGAAATATTTATCGATGGGCCGACCAAATCCTCACTAAAGCCATCCAGATTTCTTAGGAGCATGAGTGGATTATCTTTTTGGTCGAATAGAAAAAATTCTGGCACAACTAAAGAGGGCTAAATGCATTTTCTTCTTTTTCGATTACGATGGAACCCTTACCCCTATTGTCTCCCGTCCGGAGCAGGCCATTCTTTCCGAAGAGACAAAAGCCCTCCTTCTGGCCTTAAAGAAGAACCCGAAATTCCTTCTGGCCATCGTGAGTGGAAGATCCATTAAAGATATTCGAAATTTGGTGGGTCTGAAGAAGATTTATTATATCGGGAATCATGGATTGGAGATTTTTACGCCCCGAAGGGGAACTAAGCAGATCATTTCAGAAAAAATTGTTCAAGAACTTACAAGGATTCGAAACCGATTAAATAGCTTGTTGAAAAATGTTGACGGGATTCAAATAGAAGATAAGGGGTGTATTCTCACGACTCATTATCGCAATGTCGATCCAAGACGGGTTCCTCCTATTTTGATGGCATTGAAGAAAGAAATTAAGGAGTCCGGGGTACCTCTTTGCTTGGGGTATGGAAAGATGGTATTTGAAATCAGGCCAGAATCCAACGTCAATAAGGGAACAACCGTCCTGGAATTATTGAATCATGTCAACCAAGGCGGAGTCCTCCCTCTTTACATCGGAGATGATCAAACAGACGAAGATGCTTTTAAGGCCCTTAAAAAAATTGGTATTACGATATTCGTGGGCCTTCCAAGTCATTCGTCGGCTCAATATTATGTAAGAGATTCATCTGAAGTTTATCAATTTCTAAAAATCATAAAAGAAGAACTTGGAT
>Ga0154895_1222_pt13 | contig 13997 bp, 17 predicted proteins | sample Rifle2008BG19ft_FD_105867 | JGI IMG/M metagenome (GOLD analysis project Ga0154895, IMG submission 105867) | Deltaproteobacteria bacterium RBG_19FT_COMBO_46_12 | reverse complement strand
ATAAGGAACATTTCTGGGAATCAAAACCCCTCCAGCCGTATCGATGCTACCCACTAATCCATTCAGGGTAGAGACAGCCATCTGATGGAAGGGTCGATCTCGATAGCCCATAGCAAGGGAGGGTTGATTCATAGCAAACTCCCGGGCCAATCGAATGATGGTATCCACAGGAACACCAGTCTTTTTGGAAACAACATTTGGTTCATACTCAGAGAGGATAAACTCTTTAAAGCCCAGATGCTTCTTTCCATTTTCATCGGTCCAACCTTCAAATCCGAAAGTATGATTAGAGACAAAATCTTTTTTGTAGAGTCCTTCTTTCATAATCATGTGAGCAATGCCAAGGGCGAAGATCCCCTCGGTTCCGGGTTGGATCGGAATCCATTCATCAGCTTTTATGCCAGTAATAGAGAGGCGAGGCTCGATTTGAACCAATTTTCCTCTCTGCCCTGATTTTCCTCTCCTGAAATTGCCATAAGCCCTCAAGACTTGGACAGGGGACCAATAAGATTCGAGCAGTTCTGAACCAAAGGAGAGGAGATACTGGACATTTTCTAAGTCATAAGCGGGCGTGGAGTAGATTCCTTGGGTGAGGAAGAGCCCTTCGGTCGATGTCCCCTCCCACTGGAACTGGTTATCGATATAGTTGGGGGAACCGAAGGCCTCTAAGAAACGCTCCCAGAGGGATCTCATCAATCCTCTATATTTTCCACCTAATGCCACAAGCTGGTGTGGGTTTCCATCTTTGCGAAGATCTTTCAAGGGTGTGGTGACCATCTGGAGGGCTTCCTCCCAGGAGATGGGTTTCCACTGACCTGCGCCTCTTTTCCCAATCCTTTTCAGAGGAGTTCGAATTCGGTCTGGATCATAAAGACCTTGAAGGCCTGCGATCCCCTTAGGGCAGAGCGTTCCTCGATTCACTGGATGAAAAGGATTCCCAGCGATGTTAACCGCCCACCCGTCGATGACCCTGACAAGGATTCCACAGCCGCCCATGCATTGGCCACAGATGGTGGGCACCCACTTTTCAACGCCTGGGGCATTCGGTTTCTCTGCAATAGGGAGTTGAGACCACTTCCAGAAACCGCCCCCTAAGGCAATAGCGGCTCCAGCGCCTCCCCCCATCTTGAGAAAGTCTCTTCGATTGATCTTCATCCCGAACCCTTTAAAAATTGGAGGATTGAGGAATTTAGGAATTTAGGAATTGGCAATTCCTCAATTCGCAATTCTTTAACCAAGACTCCATGCGCTATGCGCCATGCGTTTTGCGTTTTCAATTCTTCAGACATGGCATGCCAAACAATCATTGGTCACTTTGCTTTTGGCATGGCAATCCATACACCATTTCATCGTCATCGTCACCCAGGGTCCTGCCGGAGGTTTTTCACTCTGCCCAATCTCTCCATGACAGGTCTGGCATGATTGCTTTCCTAAAACCACATGACGGCGATGAGAAAAAAAGACATGGTCAGGTTGTTCATAGATACGCTTCCAAGGGATTTCTTTTTCCTTTTGTTGAAATTCCCTGATTTTTTCCTCTTCCGGGCTCTTCGTGACGGGGTCCTTATGGCATTCCAGGCAGTTTGTGATGGTGGGCATCCCGGAGAAAGTTTGGGTTTTGAAGAAGGGGTGGCATGCATCACACCCCAATCCTTGTTCACTATGTTTTTTATGATTGAAAGAGATAGGTTGATCGGCCTTGGAGCCGAGACCGAAGCTGATGAAGAGGAATAGCAGCAGAACGCCAATGGACAAGCCAATGAGAAAGGATTTCAATTCTTAGATCCCTTAAGTCACTGTTTTATTCCCCCCTTAAATTTTTATAGCATACTTTATTTTAAATGCAACGATTTTTTTTAATTCTTTTGAAATGGAGTATCCCCGAAAGGTTGTGAACACACTATCTATAGCGAACGCTATAAATAAGTTGATATTCCCACAGCGTCATTGCGAACAAAGTGAAACAATCTTATGGGATTGCCACGCCTGCGTACCCTGCCTTCGCCGAAGCGGCTTCGCGCAGGCAGGCGTAACGCCACTTCGGCGTGCAGGCACGTCGCTATGCTCCTCGCAATGACTACTTTATTAAAACGTTCACTATAATAAAGTTTTTTAACGAGGTCTTAAGGCCATCACTTCTTTTTCATATTCGGTATGGGTGAATTTCCCTGTTTCAATAGGAATGGCCACCTTCATCAAAAGGGTAAAAATGAGGAGCCCTGTTGCCCAGATACCGAAAGAGACGATCAGCTCGAGGAGATTTGGAATATATTCGAAGATCTCACCCAGGGGATCCGGAACAAAGCCCGGTATTACAAAACCTGGTCCTTTTTCAATCCAGACTCCAATGATCACGAAAATACAGCCTAAGTTGAGGGTGCTCAACCATTTTCGTGTGGTAGGAATCAAGAAGATGATGAAGGCAAGGACATTCATCGTCATGGCCGCCCATATCCAGGGCACAAGTTGGTTGTGACCATGGAGGCCTTGGAAAACGTATCTAAAGGATGCAATATGGACCGTTTGAGAATAAAACTCTTTAAATAACTCAGCAGAGAGAAGGAAGAGGTTGAGAAACATAGCATAGGCGATCAGTTCTGAAATCTTGAAGAGGGCCTCATCCTCTATATGGGATGTGGATACCTTTCGGATGATCTGGAAAATAATAATAATGATGGCAGGTCCTGAACAGAAGGCACTCGCTAAGAATCTTGGCGCCAGAATGGATGCATTCCAGAAGGGGCGGGCAGGAAGCCCATTATATAAAAAGGCGGTGACGGTGTGAATCGCGACGGCCATAGGGATGGAGAGCAAGATGAAAGGGAGGATAAATTTCCAGTTAGGTTCTTTCCGGTAGTAGAATTTGACTAAAAGATAGATAGGGATAAGAAGATTTAGGAATAAATAGCCATTGAGAGCAAGGACATCCCAGGCGAGAAGCGATTGAGGAAAGTTCATCGATCCAATGAAAGGAATCATGTGCCAGACCCGGTCGATCCTTCCCAGATCAACGATCACAAACAGAATGGCCATCACGATGGCGGATGCAGCGAAAAGTTCCCCAAGGACGACAATCTCTTTGATTGGTTTGAAATGGTAAACATAAGAAGGAATGACCAGGAGTACCGCTGCTGCTGCCGCCCCGACCAGATAGGTAAAATTGGCAATGTAGAGACCCCAGGAAACCTGGTCGTTCATGTTCGTTGCGATTAAGCCAGCTTCATGTTGTTTCAAGTAGAATAGGAAACCCGTAACCATTATAGCAATGAGAGAGAAGCACCAGGCGTAGTACAACGTGCTCCCTTTTGCCACAAGGATCAGGGTCCTCTTGTAAAAATGCCATGTCTCATTGAATAAATCCCGCAGCTTTTCCATCTGCTTTTCTATGCCTCAAAGAAGTAGTAAAATTTCGGCTCTGTCCCAAAATCTTCCTTGAGCCGGAAGACCCGTTTTCGATCGATGATGTAACGAATTTCACTATTGGGATCGAGAAGATTGCCAAATTTTCTTGTCCCTGTAGGACAAGCCTCTACACAGGCTGGATACCTTCCTGACCTCACACGTTGGATACAAAAGGTGCATTTATCCACCGCACACTTCATTCTGGGTCGGTTTCCCAAATAGTGGACAGAGGGGTTGACCTCCTCTTTGGGAATGTTTGGTTCTGCCCAGTTGAAGACTCTTCCCTTATAGGGACAGGCTGCAATGCAATATCTGCACCCAATACACCAATTGTAATCTACGACGACGATCCCATCCGGTTCTTGCCAGGTGGCATGGACAGGACAGACCTTCACACACGGAGGATTTTGACATTGCTGACACTGAACAGGAAGATAGATGAATCCTTTTTCTGGAACCAAGTCAGGGTCATAATAATGTTCAGAATTTTCAAGATTGATCAGGTTTCCTCTCTTGAGCCTGAGAACCCTGATCCAGTGGAGTTGGGGATGATGGCGGGAAGAATTGTTTTCTTTCACACAGGCGTAAACGCATCTTCGGCAGCCAATACATCGCGAAAGCTCAAGGCCATATGCCCAAAGAGTATCGGGCACGGCCTCCTTTGTACTGATCTGAAATTTCCTTCCATATTTTTGAAAGTATCTCTGTTCCAACTTTTCAATAACCTGTTTCTTTTCTTCTTCTGTCATTTCATGGAAATGTTTCTGCAGAAAGTCCTCAGCTTCCTCCTTGGTGCAGGAGGAGAGAAGAGGGAGAGAAAGACCTGCCAAGGTGGTCAGTGAAAGATTGCGAATGAATTCTCTTCTGGTGTAATGTTTATTTTGCATGGTCTCCATCCGTCGGTCGGTAAGGGGGAGGTTCAGGCTTGATCGGTCTAAATTTTGGCTCATGGGGGTCGTGGCAGTGAGCGCAGAGATAGTAAGTCCTTTTACCAGGGCTCATAAAGTATCCCGTTCTTTTTCCATGAATGCCTGCTCTCCAGTCTCTGAAAACTGGTCCATGACATTCGCCACAGAGTCGATAGCTCTGTGTGAAGTTTATGAGATCACCATTAAAAAGCCTCAATTTATCTCTGTTTTTTGGATCATGACAGTCGAGGCACCACCGCATTGTCTCGGCATGATGAAGCTTGATTTGTGTATGTTCTTCTTTCAGTTCCCTTTGTTTTCGATTCACCTCCATGGAGGCATGGCAGTTGCTACAGGGAAACATTCCCTCCGTCATTGGGGGTGGAGAAACAGGAAACTCTTCGTCGGCGCTGCTCACCAAGGATTCAAAACAAATCCCTGACAAGAATATTAATAAGAATACATAGATTATTTTTTGCATTTTTATATATAGATGGTGAGCTGTCTTTTTTCTGGAAAATTTCAGACGATATTTCTACCATTTTTAATGACAAAAAGCAACTTATTTAAAAAGCGTGTTTGAATAAATTTTAAAGCAACTGTTAAAGCAACTTGCAATGGAGTGGTCGGTATGATAATTTTCTCCTATGCACATCGATATTCAATTTGTGCCATCTCCTCCCAAACCTAACCTCCTTTCTAAACGAGCGGCTGTGGTCATCGATGTTCTGAGGGCGACTTCTACCATGGTTCAGGCGATGTCACAGGGAGCTTTAGAGATCATTCCTGTGGCCACGGTAGAAGAGGCTTTTCAGATGGCTAAGGTTTTTCCTCGGAGCTCGATCATCTTAGGCGGGGAGAGGGAAAGCAAGAAAATTCAGGGATTTGATTTGGGGAATTCACCCAAAGAGTATGTCATGGAAAAAGTGAAAGGGAAGAAATTGATCCTGACGACGACCAATGGGACAAAGGCGTTTCATTTAATTTCCTCTGGGAAGGAAATTTTAGCGGGAAGTTTTTTTAACATCGGGGCCGTAGCAAAAAGATGCCTTGAGTTAGACCGCGACCTCCTCATCTTTCCCTCGGGAGATGGGGAAAATTTTTCTTTGGAGGATACGGTCTGCGGAGGGATGTTGATTCAACTGATCACAAAAAAAGGAAAAAATCCCATTGTCTTGACCGATGCTTCCCAATGTGCTCAAATCCTTTATCAAAGATTTGAAGCTAACGTAATAGAAGCTTTTCACCTTTCACACCATGGAAAAGAATTAATCAACCGAGGGTTTGAAGAGGACCTCGCCTATTGTGCCCGAATTGACATAACGGACATCGTTCCCGAATTCAAGGACGGAGTGATTAGAGTCCCCCTCATCCCCTCCTCTCCCCATAGCTTACCTGCCGGTAGGCAGGAGGAGAAGGGAAGAGTGAGGGGAAATCGAAGAGGAAAAGACTATGCGACGTAAAGAGAGGGAGATGAGGAACAGAGAAACGATAATCGCCATGTTAGAACAGTCGTCCGTGGGAAGGATTGCCACGATCAATCAGAAAGGCATTCCAATCATCAAGCCTGTCAATTTTCTTTATTGGGATGGAAAAATCTATCTCCATTCTTCAATGAAAGGAGAGAAGATAAGAGATATTCAGCGAAGAAGTCCTATCTGCTTTGAAGTGGATGTACCCATTGCCTACGTGGTTGCCAGCCACGCCCCCTGCAAAGCAAGCTACTATTATCGGAGTATCATCATTAAAGGAAAATCAGCCCTTGTGAAGGACCTAAATAAAAAGGTAGAGATTCTCAACAAAATGGCGGAGAAATATCAACCGGAAGGAAACGATGGAGAGATCTCTGTGGAGATTCTAAAAAAAACGGCAGTGATCGAGATCTTGATCGAGGAAATCACGGGTAAAGAGAATTTAGGATAAATGAAATCTCCTGTTTCTATTGTCAAATGCCAACATTACGATGAAAGTCTGGTCTTGAGTGGACTTCGGCGGGCTATTGACCTGATTGGAGGAATTCAAACTTTTGTGAAGAGAGGGGACCGTGTTCTTCTTAAACCTAACCTCCTCTATGGGAAGGCCCCAGAAAAGGCCGTGACCACGCACCCCTCCATCATAAGAGGGATCATTCAGATTATCAGGGAGGAGGGGGGATTCCCATTCCTTGGCGATAGCCCGGGGATGGGTAGCGCCTTAGGGGTCGCTGAGAGGGCCGGAATTAAAAAGATCGCAGACGCAATGGGTTGTCCAATCGTTGAATTTAATAGGCCTGTATTGCCCAAAGAGAGGAAAGGAAGAATCTTTAAAAATATTGAGATCGATCAGGCTATTTTTGAAGCTGATGTCGTCATCAACCTTCCAAAATGGAAAACACACGCCCAGATGCTTCTCACTCTGGGGGTGAAGAATCTCTTCGGGTGTATCCCCGGTCCGAGAAAGGCCTTATGGCATTTGAAGGCAGGAGAAGATCGGAAGACTTTTGCTCAGATGCTGGTGGATATCTATCATATCATTCAACCGTCTCTTACCATTCTTGATGGAATCATCGGAATGGAGGGGAATGGACCCAATAGCGGCCGACCGATTCCGCTAGGATTGATTCTGGCAAGTGGGGATTCGCTCAGTTTGGATCAGATTGTATGTGACCTTTTAGGAATTTTAAGGGAATCTTTGTTAACGAATCGGGTGGCGTTTGAACAGGGGATAGAAATGGATAGTATTGACGTTTTAGGGGAAAAGGTAGAAGAGGTTAAGATTTCAAATTTCGAATTTCCAACCCTCTTTCAGATGGATTGGGGACTTCCAAGATTTTTGAGCAAGGCATTAAAAAACACTTTAACCTCCAAACCAATGATTGATCAGCAGATATGTAATGTTTGTGATCAATGTGCTAAAATCTGCCCCCCTAAGGCATTGGCCAGGAAGGAAAAGAAGCTGGTTTTTGATTATGGACGATGTATTCGCTGTTTCTGTTGTCTGGAGGTTTGTCCGGAAGGAGCGATTTCAATCAAACCCGGATGGGCCCTTAAGTTAATAGGCAGAAGGCATCAGAGAATAAGTAATTGATTAATGACAGTAATTAGTGACCAGTAATCAGTGATTACTGAATAATGACTGGTAACTGATAACTTATTATTTTTAACCACTGATCACTTGGGCTTCAGGTGAGTGATGCGTAACATCAAGCTCCTGATTGAATACGATGGAACGAATTATCAGGGATGGCAGATTCAACCCCAGGGCCCAACCATCCAGGGGATGCTTGAGGAGAAAATAGGACTTTTTACAGGAGAACAGATTCACTTGGTTGCTTCAGGGAGGACGGATTCAGGGACTCATGCCTTTGGGCAGGTTGCCCACTTTAGAACGAGGAGCTCTTTGGATATTCGTTCCATCCAAAAGGCTCTCAATAGCCTTCTCCCATCCGATATTGTGGTCAAAAAGGTAGAAGAGGCAGAGGAAGATTTCCATGCTCGGAAACAATCCAGAAGCAAACTTTACGAATATCGGATCCTCAACCGGGAGCTCCGTTCCGTATTTCACCATGGCTACGCCTGGCATCTCCCCCAGAAGTTAAACCTGAAAGAGATGAAAGAAGCAACACAATATCTGATAGGAGAGCATGATTTTTCATCCTTTCGTTCGGTGGGCACTCCAACCCGGACTGCAGTCCGTAAAGTCATCAGAGCTGAGTGGAAGAGAGATCGAGAAGGATTTTTTTGTTTCAAAATCGAAGCAACAGGTTTTCTAAAACAGATGGTGAGGGCGATGGTTGGGACGTTAGTTGAGGTAGGGAGGGGGAGAATCAGTGTGGCAGAGTTTCAGGAGATCCTCAAATCAAAGGATAGAAAAAAAGCAGGCCCCACTGCCCCTGCTCATGGGCTCTTTTTGAGGGAGGTGAAATACTAAGAAACCTTAAAATTGGGGACGGGTTCACATTGAGGGTTGTGAGGGCTCGGAAGAAAAACTCGTCATTGACCTCTTTCATCATTCACTTCTTTTGGGTTCCTCTTTTAATTTCCATGCAATCACAGGAGAGGGAGATCCGCCCATTCCGATAAGGGGGGTCGCCTCATGACCTCTTCCAAGGTTCGCGATGGAGCGTATCGTCTGATCAAAATCCTTCAGTTTAGTGAGGTGTCTCTCCAGTTCTTCAACTTTTGTTGAGAATAATTGAATGGTAGCTTTTTGGATCAGTGATTCCTGACGCAATTGATTGAGAAGAATGCTTTTCTTCTTGACCTGGATGTAATCACATAAGGAGAACATTACGGCCAACTGAAAGAAGGCGAGAAGGTAAATAAGAATTTTAAAAGTTTCTTTTTTTATCCTCAGATTTCTGATGCCAAAGGTCGTATGGCCGACGATGAGAATATTAAAATAATCTTTATCCATGCTGCACTCTTGATGCCCCGTCTTTCTAAAATGGGATGGTAAGGCCCGATATTTTTTCCGAAGATGGGGTGACATTCGTTTCTAAAAACAAGTGTCCGCTAACCGGGTTAAAAGAAAAACGGAATCCCATGACTATTCCTTTGGATATTTCCTCCCTTTTAAATTGCAGAAGTTTAAATGTTTCCAGTATTCTTCTTTCTTCAAAATATTTATTCCCGAATGAATATGACTCCAGTTGAGATTGGCCCATATTTGGGTTTGATGGTTTGACTTCAGCGACTCCCCTAATATTTAAGAATTTTTCTCTCAGGGCATTCTGAGAAAATCCATAAGAGTAAATCACTTTATTCACAGAGTGGAGGAAGGGAAACCTCTTCTTTTCTCCCAGAGTTTTTGAAAAGTTTACATCAAATTGAGAACTCATGATGATTTCCTCATAATCTGAATATGGGAGACTCAATGGGGCTTTGTCCTTTTTTATTTTTAACGACTTTATGGATTCCTTTGAATCCCCCGCCTTTTTCTGTAAGGCCACCTTATTTTCATCGATTTTCATTATTGTTTCTTGATTCACAGCGTTCTTTGTTGATTTAACCGAATTGGCGGACACCTGGGTGATTATTCCAAAAATGAACAGAAATAACAAAATTGCAGTTGTTTTAATGATCATCATTCGTCAACTGTCCTGGTTTATTAAATGTAACCTCTTAATAAATAAGTCTTATTTGATCTTAAAATCTTTGCGCCAAAGGGAATCTTAATTTCATTTAGATGATGAGCAATTTAAATGCCAAATTTCTGCTATGATTTCATTGGTAAAGCGGATCGGAATGGAGGGGGAAGAAAAAGATTGAACCGTTGTTTTAGGAATATCGGGTACGCCAAAAATGCGAATTGATCCCGGATCATCAAGAACCGCTTCATCGCATTGTTTTCTCAAATATTTTTATAGACATGGGCAGTAAATTTTTGTTATATAAAAGGAAAATTAAATTTTAATTTTGGGGATAAACGCCTGTTCCCCACTGCCGATCCAAGGGGGAATCCGATTCGATACCCCAAGTTCGAGGCGAGGAGATTTTCAGAAGATCATTGAAGAAATTCGCTGGGAGTTAGATTTAAGAGGATTTGGACATGTTAAAATCTATGTCAGTGGCGGATGAGATGAAAAAAGAATCCTCGCCCTCAATCCTTTCGTTCAAAACAGAAAGATCCTTTGGGACCTTCCCAAACCACAGGCGATACAAGAATATGTTCTCCAACAACTTCCTCATTTCGATCTTTAGCGTCCGCCTCACCTTTCATCAGGACAAGTCCTGTCCGGAGATGGGAAAGATGACATGAAGGAAGCCATGCTTTATAACCCTTTAGAGGATGGGAAGGTGCAATGTATTCTTTGCAATCATCGATGCGTCATCCCTTCTTCAAGAAGAGGGATCTGTGGTGTGCGGGAGAATCGGGAGGGGAAGCTTTACACACTTGTCTACGGCCGTGCGATCTCCCGAAATGTGGATCCTATCGAGAAGAAGCCTCTCTTTCATCTCTTTCCTGGATCGAATTCTTTCTCCATCGCTACAGTGGGCTGCAATTTCCGATGTCTCCAGTGTCAAAATCACGAGATCTCACAGATGCCGAAGGATCAGGATGGTCGGCTTGGAGGCTCGGAGCTCTCTCCCTCTAAAATTATTTCTTTGACAAAACAATACCAATGCCGTTCCATCTCTTACACGTATACTGAACCGACCATCTATTTCGAATATGCCTACGAGACCGCTCGCCAAGCCCATCAAGAAGGGATTAAAAATATCTTCGTCACCAATGGTTATATGACCGAGGAAGCCCTCAAAACCATCCAACCTTACTTAGATGCGGCCAATGTCGATTTAAAGAGCTTCAAGGAAAAATTTTATAAGGATGTCTGCGGGGCGAAATTAAAACCAATTTTGGCGACCCTCAAACGGATGAAAGAAATGGGAATCTGGGTGGAGGTGACCACCCTCGTCATTCCTACCCTGAATGATTCGGACCAAGAATTTGCAGAGATCGCTCAATTCATCCTTTCCTTGGGGGCTGAGGTGCCCTGGCATATCTCTGCTTTCTATCCTACCTATCGAATGCTGAATCTATCGAGAACCCCCGCTTCATCACTCCATCGTGCAAGGGAAATCGGGATGAAAGCAGGGCTTCGATATGTCTATTGTGGAAATATTCCTGGGGAGGAGGGCGAGGATACCTTCTGCCCTGACTGTAGCCGTAAGGTGATTGAGCGGGTAGGGTTTCGTGTGACCAGAAATGATGTGACAAATGGAGAATGCCGTCATTGCCATGGAAAATTGGACGGCATATGGGATTAAGTTCATCATGTTGCAATTTGCATTTTTCAATTTTTAATGGGAAGCAAGAGAGTGGGGCAGACTCAAGCTAACAGTCAGAAAACGATCTGGACCATCGGAGGTGGCAAGGGGGGAAGCGGGAAGAGTTTTATCACCGCCAATATTGGAATTTGCCTTTCGAAACTGGGCGTCCGGGTAATCCTTATCGATGCTGATTTAGGGGGAGCGAACCTTCACACTTTTCTTGGGATTTCACCTCCAGCCCTCACCCTTTCTGATTTCATCAAGAAGAGGGTTCCGCTTCTTCGTGATGTGCTCATCCCAACAGCCATTCCAAATCTTCAACTGTTGACCGGCGCACAAGATCTCCTGAATGCAGTGGATGCGAAGAGTGTTCAGAAGCGAAAACTCGTCCGTTCGATTCAAACCCTGGAGAGCGACACGATCCTCGTGGATTTAGGAGCAGGCAATTCATTAAGTGTTTTAGATTTTTTCTTGATGTCTGATGGAGGAATTCTGGTCGTGACGCCTGAACCCACCTCTGTTGAAAACACCTATCGATTTCTCAAGAGCGCTTTTTATCGAAGACTGAGGCAAGCGGTTTCCTCACCGTTTGTCAAGGCCCTGATCGATGGAGCCATGGATCGCAAAAATGAGAGGGGGATCCAAAACCCTTATGACCTCATCAAAGCGGTGAGAAGGGAGGATGAGAAGGATGCCGATAGACTGATTGAGGAAGCGGAGGCCTTCCGCCCGAATCTGATTCTCAATCAAGTCCGTTCAAAAAAAGATATTGAGATTGGGTTTTCGATTCGGAGCGCCTGCTTAAAATATTTTGGTATCCACCTTCATTATTTAGGTTATGTGGTCTATGATCAGGAGGTGAACAATTCCATCCGGAAGAGGAAGCCTCTGGTTTTGGAAAATTCTCGATCCAGGGCTGCCCAATGCGTGATGGAGATTGCCTCTAAATTAGCGAACAGTCATTAAAAGATTGATCATCTCATCCCGATCAAGCATGAAGTCAATTAAAGACCAGACGTATTATGAGATCTTGGAGGTTAGCCCAACGGCTAAGGATAAAGAAATCCAGAGGGCTTATGAGCATGCCAAAGAGACCTTTCATGCTGACTCATTGGCGGTCTATTCACTTTTTTCCGAAGAAGAAGTAAAAGAAATACAATCTGCTATCGAAGAGGCCTATCGGATTCTGATGGATGAGACATTGCGGAGGAGTTACGATCACTCTCATCTCCAAACGGCGGGAGGGCAGCCACCGGAAAAGCCTTTTGAAACTCAAGAGGTTTTTAAAGAAAAAAAGACCTCTCTCTCCTTTACGGGGATTTCTTTCAATCCGGATGAGGAACTCTATCGTGGGAAGACCCTCAAGCAGATTCGAGAGAAAATTGGTGTTGAACTTCAGGTGGTCTCCACGGAGACGAAGATTAGCATTAAGGTCTTGGAACGGATTGAAGAAGAAGCTTTTGAAAACCTTCCGGCCTTGGTTTACCTCAAGGGATTTTTAAAAGGTTATGCTCAATCCCTCGGGTTGGACCCCCAAAAGGTCATTGACGAGTACCTACATTCCATGGAAGAGGCTAAAAAGAAGTAATCCTTCCACTGGCATTTAAACCCGAAGTCCGAAGACCGAAATCCTAATCCGTAAGGGGGAAGGCATCAGGGGTTATTCTTTGTTTTGCGGTGTCGCAGCGCTGCAGTTTTGAAGTTAACGGCAACACGGTAAAACAGCATAACGGCAGCACAACAATAAACCCGGTCACGACTGGCGCCTTACGGACTTACGGAATTTCATATTTCGCGCTTTGAATTTCCAGTCACGCTGGGTTATGGCTTCTCGGAGGTGAGATCTGCTATTTTGGAATTCATCTGTTGAGCAATCATGCTATTAAATCCAGAAATCTTCTCTCGAATCTTCCCCTCCTTATCAATGAAGAAGGTGGCCGGAATCGAAGTGACCCTATAATCCCTCGCCACCTCCTCTGTAGCCACCACGATGGGGTAGGGGATGTCCACGGACTTGACAAAGTTGCGAACGACCGCTGCATCGCCTTTATCCAAACTGATTCCGATGATCTCAAACCCATTTTCTCGATAGGCCTTATAAAGTTGAATGAGGTGGGGAATAGATTCGCGGCAGGGTCCGCACCACGTTGCCCAGAAGTCGAGAAGAACAACTTTCCCTTTGAGTTTGGAAAGAGTGATCTCCTGACCATCGATGGTTTTGAGGGTAAAATCCGGGGCTAAGCCTGGAGAAGATTTCTTTTCTTTGGCGCAATGGGAAAGAAAGAATAACCATGAAATGCAGACGCAGACGATGAGAAAAGATATGGAGTGATATCGTTTCATATCTAAATGTCAAATGGCAAGGTTCCTGCCTACCGCAGGTAAATGCCAGACCCATTACAAAACTCAAATGTTAAAATATTTTGGTTTGGAGCTCTGGCACTCATTTGACATTTGGGTTTTGACATATCGATTTTGGTTAGTGTTAAAGGGCCTTTTCCATCAAAGCTTTTAACCGAGCCTTTGGCACTGCGCCGACAATTTGATCAAGAATTTTACCACCCTTGAAGAGAATCAGAGTAGGAATCCCCCTTACCCCATATTGACTGGGTGTCGCAGGGCTCTCATCCACATTCAGCTTGGTCACCTTGACCTTACCCAAAAACTCCTTCGCGAGCTCCTCAACAATAGGACTGATACTACGGCATGGGCCGCACCAAGTTGCCCAAAAATCAACCAATACTGGAAGGTCTGATTTGAGCACCTCCGATGCAAAGTTCTTATCATTGACATGAACCAAATTGGACTCGTCTGCCATTTTCCGCTCCTTTACGTTCAATCCATTAACTCCAATTTTAACCCATGATAATGGATTTTGCCATGCACCATACTAGTGTAGTGTCTCAGAAATGACTTTACACATCGTGTCATTCCG
>Ga0154895_1010_pt2 | contig 14077 bp, 12 predicted proteins | sample Rifle2008BG19ft_FD_105867 | JGI IMG/M metagenome (GOLD analysis project Ga0154895, IMG submission 105867) | Deltaproteobacteria bacterium RBG_19FT_COMBO_46_12 | reverse complement strand
TTCTCGGTAAAAACCCGACCGAGAAAGAGATCTCCCCATCGAGCCATGACACGTTCGATCCGATCAATATTCACAATATCGATACCTGTTCCAACGATCATATATAGTTCAGAGTTCGGAGTTTGGAGTTCGGAGTTTAAGAAGAATTACTCTGGACTCCGAACTAATTACTTCGAACTATAATTTGATGAGGGCGATCATCTCTCGAACGGCTTGATCCAGGCCCACCAGAACCGCACGTCCGATCATGCTATGGCCGATATTGAGTTCTTCGATTTCCTTTATTTCTGCAATCCGTTGGACATTCACGTAATTGAGACCATGTCCTGCTGCGATTTGAAGATTGCGATGAGAAGCCTCAGCGACCGCATCGAGAATCCTTTTCAATTCTTCATCTTCCTGAGAAAGGGTCTCTGCATCGCAGTAATGACCGGTATGTATTTCAATGGCCTCAGCGCCTGTTCCTTCCGAAGCCTTGATCTGATCTTTTTTGGGATCGACAAAAAGACTGACCGGGATCCCACCCTTATGGAGTCGTTGGATTGCCTTTTTAAGGGGTGGGAAGAATTTGATGACATCAAGGCCACCTTCTGTGGTCAGCTCCTCCCTTTTTTCTGGAACGAGTGTGACGATGTCTGGTTTGGTAGCCAAGGCAATACGGATCATTTCCTCGGTTGCGGCCATTTCTAAATTCAAACGAGTTTGAATGATTTCTCTAAGTATCCGGAGATCTCGATCTTGAATGTGACGCCGATCCTCTCTCAGATGGCACACAATCCCATCTGCTCCGGCCAATTCCACAATTCCTGCGGCAGTGACAGGATCTGGATACATGACTCCCCGTGCCTGTCTGAGCGTGGCGACATGATCAATATTGACTCCCAATCTTGGCATAAAGGTCCTCCCTGAAAGATTAAAATTTGTTGGAGGATTTAGGAAATAGAGTGGAGGTAAAGGTTAAAGCCTTAATCCTCCAACATTAACCCTCTAAATAATTTACGCATTATTCTTATTCCTCCATTCCTAACTCCCACAACCCCTCTGGGAAAGAAAGGGTTTTTAATTGGCTTATCACAATTCCTTCAACAAGGTCAAGTAGCGTTCCGATAACAACAGAACGGATTTTATTCGTCCTTAGTAAATGGGGGTGTTACATTCCTCCGGCAAGACGTATGGCATCTGCCACTGCGATTGCTTTTTTTGCCTGAAGCACATCGTGAGAACGGATAACATGAGCCCCGTTGAGAACCCCAATAGCAATGCTTGAGAGCGTTCCCTCCAGACGACCCCCGGCCTCTGCATTTAGAATCTTTCCGATAAAACTCTTGCGAGATGTTCCTAAAAGGATTGGTTTTCCAAGTATTCGAAACTCAAATAGATTTTTAATAATTAGGAGGTTGTCCTCAACAGTTTTTCCAAAGCCAATTCCAGGGTCAACGATGATCTGTTGAGGGTCAACTCCGGCAGATTCTGCCATTTGTATGGAGCCTTTAAGGGATTGGAGTATTTCAGAGAATAGGGATTCGTAATAGATATTCTTTTGCATCGTTTCCGGGGTCCCGCGGATATGCATAAGGATGAGGGGGATATTCTCTCTTGCCGCCACTTGCGCAAGGTTTGGGTCAAATCGTAATGCGCTGATATCATTTATAATTTCAGCGCCTGCTGCAATTGCTCTTTGTGCCACAGCTGATTTATAGGTATCGATGGAAATGGGTACATCTGTTTCCTTGGCTAAAGATTCTATGACAGGAATGATCCGACGAAGTTCTTCTTCTAACTCAAGAGGTTTTGAACCCGGCCTTGTTGACTCCCCTCCAATATCTATGATATCTGCTCCTTCTTCAACCATTCTTATTCCGTGAGCGATTGCCTTTTCTTTATCGAAAAAGAGACCCCCATCTGAAAATGAGTCTGGGGTGACATTGAGAACTCCCATCAAAAGTGTTCGTTTTCCAAGTGTCAACGTCTTTTTACGACAATGTATGGCGAATTGGATTTTAGAAATATTCCTAATTGTTTCTTTTATGGATTGTCCAAGAGATTGAAGGTCTGGATATTGTCCTAATTTGAGGATCAGTTTTTCGAAATGGTTTTGAGTCCCCATGATTAGAGCATCTGTCTGCTGGGCGCTGCAATCAAGGCCCCTTCCGTCGACCGCAACATCACCACCCAGAGAGAGCATTTCTTGTTTGAGGAGATTGGCGGTTCGGGGATCGATCCCTTCCACCTTGAGATTGAAATGAAGGGACTTTCTTTCCATTAACTTAATGCCAATTGGGTCGACTCCCACCTTTTTCATTTGATGGATGGCTTCGCTGGCATTTGTGATGTGAAGGCATCGAATCAGGTTCATTCTTTTGTGGAGGAAAGTTGAAAGGGATTAAACCGTCTCACCCTTTATGATGGCTTCGATTTGATTCCCATCGAGAACCTCTTTTTCAAGAAGGGTATTGGCCAATTTATGGAGTATGGCGATATTCGTCTGGATAATCTCTTTGGCCCTTTCATGACCCTGGGTGACAATGGCCTTGATTTCACTGTCGATCAACCGAGCTGTGTCTTCACTATAATCCCGGTGCTGGGCAAACTCTCTTCCCAAGAAAATCTGTTCTTCTTTTTTACCATAGGCCAAAGGACCAAGGTTTTCGCTCATTCCCCATTCGCACACCATTTTCCTGGCAATTTCTGTGGAACGTTCGATGTCATTCCCGGCTCCTGTGGTTTGACTGTTCAACACCAATTCTTCTGCTACCCTTCCTCCCATCATGATTGCAATATTGTTCAGGAGGTAGTCTTTTGGATAGGTATGCTTTTCATCAATGGGAAGTTGTTGAGTAATGCCCAAGGCTCGGCCTCTTGGGATGATCGTCACTTTATGGATGGGGTCTGTCTCAGGAATCATCTTAGCGACTAAAGTATGGCCTGCCTCGTGATAAGCTGTAATTTTTCGCTCTTCAAGGGGAATGATCATGGATTTCCGTTCGACACCCATCATGACTTTATCTTTGGCCTGTTCGAGGTCAGTCATCTCAACCTTTTCCTTGCCCAATCGAGCTGCCAGTAAAGCCGCTTCGTTTACGAGGTTTTCCAGATCAGCTCCAGTAAATCCAGGAGTTCCTCTGGCCAGGAGGGTAAGATTGACATCCTCAGCTAATGGTATCTTTTTAGAGTGGACCTTTAGAATTTCCTCCCTCCCCTTCACATCGGGAATGGGTACAACCACCTGACGGTCGAAACGGCCTGGCCTGAGCAGGGCAGGGTCCAAAACATCAGGTCGGTTTGTTGCCGCGATCAAGATGACGCCTTCGTTCGATTCAAAACCATCCATTTCAACGAGCAATTGATTCAAGGTTTGCTCACGCTCATCATGGCCCCCACCCAAGCCGGCTCCTCGATGTCTTCCGACAGCATCGATTTCGTCGATGAAGATGATACAAGGTGCATTGCGTTTCCCTTGAAGAAAAAGATCACGCACCCGGGAGGCCCCAACTCCCACAAACATCTCAACGAAATCAGAACCGCTAATACTGAAGAAGGGGACATCCGCTTCGCCTGCAATCGCCCGGGCCAGAAGTGTTTTGCCTGTTCCAGGGGCACCAATGAGAAGAACTCCCTTTGGGATTCTTCCGCCAAGCTTTGTAAATTTTTTGGGATCCCTGAGAAAGGCAATGATCTCTTCCAGCTCGTCTTTGGCTTCTTCAATTCCAGCGACATTCTCAAAGGTTATCTGATGGAGTTCTTTAGTCAGAATTTTAGCCTTGCTCTTTCCAAAGGAGAGAGCCTTCCCTCCCCCAATCTGCATCTGCCTCATGAAGAAGAGCCAGACACCGATCAAAATAATCATCGGAAACCAACTGATGAGTATGTTCCAAAGAGGAGAATCCTCTTCTTTTTTCGCATTAATGATTACCTTCTTATCCCTGAGAAGTTTAATCATCTCAGGGTCTTCAGGGGCGTAGGTTTTAAAATGTTTTCCTTCTGTATCTATCCAATTAATATTTCTACCCTGAGCCTCTACTTTCTGAACCCGATTGTTCTCTACTGCCGAAATAAAATCGGAATAATTTTTATCTAAAACCGTTTGGCGAGGGGTTCCATAAAAAAATTTGAACAGGAAGACCATTATGATGGCAATGATTGCCCAGAAAAATAGGTTTTTTGAAAGAGAACTCAAAAATTTTTCTCCAATGATTATTTTCAAGGAGATTAACATAATCTTTCATTTATTTCAATATAATGAGTTTATTCGAGGACCCATGGGAAATGGGCGTTAGTGTACCTCATGGTCTATCAACTCTTTGAAATCATTTACGAATTATTAATAAAATGGGGGAGGAGCCCCTTTTTATCTTGAAAAAATTACAAAAAAGCTGTAGATTCCATTTGAATAGTGATTAATAAATAATGGAAATATTAGAATACTGGGGTATTGGAAAAGTAGTTTTTCCCAATATTCCATCAATCCAACATTCCACCATTTCCTTGGGGGGTTTGCATGTCCACCGAACTATTAAAAAGATGTCCCCTTTTTGCGGGCTTGAGAGAAGAAGATCTGAAGAGGATCAAAGCCATTGCCAACCTCAAGCAGATTGGGAAAAAGGAGGTTCTCTTCTCCGATGGGGAGGAAGCGAAGGGATTTTATGTTATCCTCTCTGGGAAGGTGAAGCTCTATAAGATTTCACCGGAAGGCAAGGAGCAGATCCTTCATGTTGTCTCTGCGCCAGATGCCTTCGCTGAAGCAGCCCTCTTTCTTGAAGGGAGTTACCCCGCATTTGCAGAGGCTTTAGTAGATAGCCAACTTGTCTTTTTCCCTAAAAGAGATTTTATCCAACTGGTCGAGAAGAATCCCCAACTCAGTATCAATATGATCGTTTCTCTTTCTCACTTTTTAAGAAGATTTGCGTCATTGATCGAAGACCTTTCTCTCAAGGAGGTCTCCTCGAGAATTGCAAAATACCTGATCGATCTCTCTTTGAAATGCTCGAAAGAAGGGAAGAACCCCAAGGAAGTTGAATTGGATTCAAGTAAAACTCAACTGGCCTCAAAGTTGGGGACGATCAGTGAGACTCTTTCGAGGACCCTGTCAAAGATGAAAGCCAAGAGGATGATTGATGTCAAAAAAAATAAAATCTTAATCTTAAATCGGGAAGCCTTGGTTGAATTAGCCTCAGGATTGAAAATGTGATCCCAAAGATAGTATGCAGAGATGACTTCTATGATAGTGAAGGATTATATCATCGCTTCTGCTTTCAATTATGGGATCGTTCCTTATGTGGAACTTTTTGCAATCATGGGGCCCTTGAGGAGTAAACTCTATGGAGAAGGGCTGGGGAGAAGAATTTATTTTCCAAAGGATGCCCTAAGAAAGCTGGGAATCACCCCTCCCAATTTATGGACTTTCATTCAACTGCCGCTCCTCTCTCCAGTAGAGGTTTCAGAATTCAACCGGGCAGCCCAAGATTACCAAGAAAAATATGGTACTGCATCTTTAAAAAAGGCAGGGAGGGAACAGGGAAGATTTTTTTTAAGGAAAAGGTTAATAAGAGGCATCTTCCCGGGGGACCCCTTCAGAGCGCATAGGTTTTTGATGAATTGTTTTTCACTTTCTATGGGCGCCAGAGATGATATGAATAATTTTGAGATAGGGAAATATACCCAATCCAGATATCTTGAGCGACATTTTCCATTTGAACTGGTTAACGGGAAGATTCTTCCAGGGGAAAAGTATTTCTGGACTTTTCTTCAAGGGGCTTTGAGCACTGACCTTTGTCATCGTAAACAAATGCGCGCCGAAGTGATCAGAAAAAACAAAATGGTGCATATTCTTTCCAAGAGTGTAGACGAATGGGGGGACTATCTTTTAGATAATATTGATGAGATGTTTTAATTCTTGTAAAAAAAATAATAGGGTCACATTAAAATAATTGTAGCGTCCACAGCGATCGGTTCGCCATCAACAACCAGGAGTGGATTGACATCAACCTCTTTAATTTTTTCAAAATTCAAAGCAAGCCATCCTAACTTGATCAGCCAATTGGCGAGGCTTTCCATATTCACTCGTTTTGAACTCCGATATCCTTTTAGTAAAGCTTGTCCTTTTAAATCCGAGACCATTTCAGGTATCTCTTCCTTATTGAGCGGAGCCATTCTGAAAACCACATCCTTATAAACCTCTGCCCAAACCCCTCCCATTCCGAGCATGACGACGGGTCCAAATTGAGGGTCCCTCACAATTCCTACAATGAGTTCAAAATCACCTTTTAACATGGGCTGGACCAGGAAGGATTTTATGTCACGTTTAAGACCCACCATTTCTTGATAAGCCGATTTAACCTGATCAGCATTCATAAGATTCAGCTTCACCAGCCCAGCCTCGGTTTTATGAACCTGTCCTTCGGCCCTTCCTTTCAGAACAACTGGATAACCTATCTCCTTTGCAGTCTTGAGGGCTTCGTCAAGGCCTTTTATGATAACCTCTTTGACCACATTAAGTCCAAGGGCTTCCAACCATTTTTTTGAATCATACTCATCTAAAATCTTAGGTTTTTGTTCATCCTCATGGTGTGTGAGCTCCCTAAAGAACATAGAATTTGGAAAATCGAATCGAGAAATTTCAGAGCGTCTGCTTCTCCTCCTTGGCTGTTCAAAGAGACTGGCCATCACCTTGACCGTGCGATGAATCTCAAAAAAAGTCGGCCAACCTTCCTCTTCCAGAGTCAATCGAGTTGGCTCCCTGCCTTTTTCAGGCCCTATCAACCAGAATAAGATGGGTTTTCGAGGCATCTTGATGTCCACCATGATCTCTTTCATGTTTAAAAACCAGATTCCAAATCCAGCAAACAGATGGACGATTATTCCATCCACCTCTGGATCATCATGGAGAGCTTCAATCGCGTGCTTATAGGTCAAAACGGGTCCATACTTTTCCATGGCTGGCCAATAATCAACCGGGTTCTTGACAGGCATCCAGGCGGGGGATAATTCTTCGAGTCGTTTCTGAGTGCGGGGGGATAAACGGGCTAAGGTCAGGCCATATTTTTCCATATGGTCTGTCGTGACAATTCCTGATGCCCCGCTGTAACTTAAAATGGCAATCTTGGGTTTACGATCAGGGGGAGGTTGCAGATAAAAACCTTTTTCAAGAGTTCGGGCAATATCCACCATCTCAAAAAAGTCATCTGCCTGATGGATACCGGCCTGCCTCAAAACTCCGCTGATCAGTTCGTAATTACCAGCCAGAGAAGCGGTGTGGCTGGCTGACGCCGCTGCCCCCTGAGGGCTTTTCCCTCCTTTCAGCACAACAATGGGTTTTTCCGATGAGGCGGCAAGCTCGAAAAAACGGCGTCCTCTGACGAAGGATTCTAAGTAGAAAGCAATGACCCTGGTTGCAGGGTCTTTAAGAAAGTATTCCAGAAGTTCGGTCTCGTCGATATCGCTTTTATTCCCGATAGAGCAAACCTTGGATAGTCCGACAGTTTTGTTGCCCATCAGTGTCGTAACAAAGCCCCCGGAAAGGAGGCCGCTCTGAACGATGAGAGAGACATGGCCTGGATTCATCACTCCTTGCCAGGCCTCAGGAGTTATAAATGAGAAAACATATTGTTTCGTTGTGTCGATAAGACCCATGCAGTTTGGTCCCCATATTCGAAGGTTCCCTTTCCGAGCGATGTCAAGGCATTGATCCTGTAGGGCCTTCCCCTCCGGGCCTACTTCGGCGAAACCGCCGGATTCCACAATTGCCCCCCGCACGCCCTTTGTGATGCAATCCTCCAAAACCTGTGGCACCGCTTGGGCCGGGACAAAGATCAAGGCGAGATCCAAAGGGCCTTCAATCCTTGAGACCCTCGGGTAACATTTCAAGCCAAAGATTTCATTATATTTAGGATTAACCGGATAGATAGGTCCATGATAACCGAGGGTAAGATTGTCAACTAAATATCGCCCACCCTGGTGGGGTTCCGGTGTGGCACCCACCACCGCGATTCCCTTCGGTTCGAAAAAGAAATTCATAAATCAGTTTCCCTTCTAAAAAAACATTTTTATGTACCGCCCGAATTTAATTACTAACTTATTCAGGAGTAAAAGGAAAGTTGAAATTGATAAATTGAGAAATTGTTGGTAAATTGGTCCAGGTGGGATCCTGAACCCGCAATTTTTAGATTCGTCATTCCAGCGCTGGGAGGGAAGAGTTTGATCGGGTTTGTTCCGTTATTCAACAGAGAAAATATTGGGTCTTACCTCTCCCGAAGCTGGTCGGTCAGTTGGCCTTTGACGTTGGTCATGGTTTTTGAGTTTCTGATCGGTCTGACGGATGTCTATATCGCAGGCAAAGTAAGTAAAGAGATTCAAGCGACCTACGGTTTTGTCATTCAACTCTATTTTATCTTTATTGTGATCGCCAATGCCCTCACCGTCGGGACCGTCTCCGTCATTTCCAGATTATACACTTCTGGGGATAAAACCGAATTGACCAAAGCCGTTTTTTCTTCTCTTTTAGCGGCGGCAGGGGCTGGAATGGTCCTTGCTGGCGCTGGAGTTCTTTTCGGTCCCAAAATCATCAACATTCTTAATATCCCTGATGACCTTAAACATTTTGCTATCCCTTTTATTGAGATCTATGCCTTGGGTTTACTCTTTCACTATCTCCTGATCAATTGTAATGGGATCTTAAGATCTTGTCAGAGGGTTAAAAGATCTCTAAAAACAATGGTTCTGGTGTGCATCATCAACATTGTCCTCAACTTCCTTCTGGTATTCCATACGCCTCTTGGTTTTAGAGGAATTGCTGCGGCGACTGCTTCAAGCATGTTTATAGGGAGTATGATCAACTTGGCCTATGTCAGAAATCTCATGACCGATGCGAAGAATTTTTCTATGAGTATGGTCAAGAGGATGATCGGTATCGGTTGGCCCATCGGGTTACTTCAGGTCTTGTGGCAACTTTCTTCGATGGTCCTTTTCCTCATCCTCAGCGCCCTACCTGAAAATAAAATTGAGATCCTTGCCGCCCTGACCACTGGTCTCCGGATTGAGTCAGCCATCTATCTTCCGGTTTTTGGATTTAATATGGCGAATGCAGTGATCGTTGGGAATTTATTGGGAGAAAACAAACAAGAAGAGGCTTTTCGAAGCGGAATCATTACCGCTGGGATTGGGGTCTTCATTGTCGCCATGATGGTGGTTGCTGTGATTTTAAATGCTCGATGGATCATTTCATTCTTATCGAGCAACGAGATCGTAATCAGAGAAAGCGTTAAATATCTCTATATCAGCATGGTCAGTGAACCCTTCATGGCTTGGGGGATTATTCTGGGAGGGGGTTTGGCTGGTGCAGGGGATACCAAAAGTGTGATGATGAGGGTCGCCCTCAGTGTGTGGCTGGTGAGAATTCCCTTAAGTTTCGTTTTAGTAATACTCCTTGGATTTGGACCTGCATCAGTTTGGTGGTCTATGAATTTTTCGCAATTCTTACAGGCTTTCTTAATCTCTAAAAGATACTTGAACCGAGGGTGGTTTTTGAAAGGGAAAGAAACAATTTAATTGTAATTTTCTTCCAGCAGACAGAACGATTTTTATCCATTCTTCCCGCCAAATTCTAAGCGAAGTTAAATAGTTATCTTGTTCAGATAAAGGATCTGTCACCTAATATAATAATTTTTTAAGGTCAACCTAAATTCTTGACTTAGGTCAAAGCAATATTTTCTAATTGTGACATAGTCTCTCAAGGGAGAGGGGAAAGGGTGAGGGAGTTAAATTAGTTTTCTATAGATTAAGCTTTTTATAAAGAAGGCCATATCTCACCCCATGGCAACTGATTAAGACAGAGGAGCAATTGAGTTCCTTCATGGCCCGATAAAGAATTCCCCCTCCAGCCAAGATGACATCTGCCCTGGCGATAGGAAGGCCAGGTATTTTTTTTCGCTCCTCAATGGTTTTGGATCGGTAAAGGAGAAGCTGTTTTTCCAGTTCATCCCTTTTCAAGACAAAATGGTGGATCTTTTCGGGGATGAATTCATCCAAACTCTGTTCAACAGAGGCTAAGGTTGTAGCGGTTCCCCCGACGGCAACCATGAAGAATGGTTCTTGTGGATGAGGGATATGAACAAGCTGTTCTCGAATTTTCTCCTCCATCTCCTCCATTTCTTCATCTTGAACAGGATTGGAATGGAGAAACTGTTCTGTAAAACGGACGGATCCGATTGGGAGGCTTATCCATTGGTGGATCTGATGGCATTTCCCAAGAATGAATTCTGTGCTTCCTCCTCCAACATCCACCACGAGGATAGGTATTTTTATTTCCCCAAGATCCTTGGCCACAGCTAAAAAGGAAAGTTGGGCCTCTTCTCCCTCAGAGATGACTTCAATGGAGAGGTTGAGTTTTTCTTTAACCAATTTTAAGAAATTCTCGGAGTTTTTGGCTTCCCGAAGTGCGCTCGTCCCTGCGGCAAAGATTTTCTGAACCTCCATCGCCTGACATCGTTTTAAATATTGAGTTAATGTTTGAATGCCTCTCTCCATCGCCTCTTTCAAAAGCATTTTGTTTTTTTGGACGCCCTCACCCAATCGAACAACGGTTTCCATTTCAAAAAGAGGATGAATTTCCCTTCTTTCCACATCTGAGATGAGGAGGAGGATGGTGTTGGTTCCAATATCAATGGAGGCAACCCTTTTAGGGAAAGTAGGGTCGGATTTCACGGCAGAGTTCCTCTGGGATAATGTTAGCGGTCAATTCGGACTGGAGGACTTCAAAAGATGTGCAGTCATTGAGATAATTGGATTGGAAAGGCGTTCTCGAGATAATCCTTATGAGGAGTTGATAGGAGGTTTCACCCACGATAGAGTAGATGGAGAAGTTGAAACTGTTGAGGTTTTTCTCGTAGTAATATTTCAGAGTTGAGACGATTCCTTTCGCCAGAGAGGCAATCTCTCCTTGACCGAGAGTCGTGACCGATCCATGTCCTTCCACGCTCCCACAGACTTCGTTAAATCCTATTGGAGCGAAAGAGACGAACCAGTGGACTTTCCCAATGCTGGAGATGTAGCGTTTTCCGAGCCCTTTCTCAATCTGAATCAGGTCGTTCCAATAAAGGGTCCCGTTCTCCTTATAATAGGATGTACTGTTATCTAATAGCCATCCCATCTCATTCGTCGGGATGGGATCTCCAATCACCTGGAGGTGGGGGTGAAGAATACTGCTCCCTCCAGGAAGAAGATAATTTTGACTCATTTGCCAGAAGCGAGCATCCGGATCGAAACCCATCGTCCTTCGTATGATCTCGACAGAAACGGATAATGCCTCTTCATAGATCTCAGAGGTCAGTTGGTTCAGGTTTAGAAAATGATCACTGCAGAGAACCACGACACTCCCATAAGTTCCTGCTGGGTAGAGATTAGGAAAACCAATGGCTTCGCCGATGGAGATTCTCCCTTCTGAAGAAATTTCATTCAGAAATTGGGGAGTCTTTTGAAGAACGTTCTCCGGACAGAAGATGCACTTCTCTGACTCCTGGATCATCCTGGAGAAGTCAAATTTGTCCTGAGGTGGAAGTGCCCATGTGATAATGCGACTCCGCCGTTTTGTCAGGGGATCGATCCGGACTTCCGTTGGGACTGAAATGATTTCAGACCCCCCCAGTGGAGAACGGGAGTCCGATTGGAGGTGGAATCGCTCAAACTTGATTTCCATAAACAAAATTAGTTCCGCTTGGCTTCACGGCTGAAATACTGGAATAATGGAAAAGTGAAATGGTGGGGTTCGCTATTTCCAATGTTCCAACATTCCATCGTTCCAAACTTTCATTTATTTTCAGCGATAAATCTACGTATCGAACGATCGTAGGTTCGTTCTCCTTCGGGTGTAAATAAACAACCGGGAAGCTGCTTCGCTCTCCAGTGATAGGCGATACACTCACAGCATTTTCCCTTTCGATCACAAGGTTCATAAGTGCAAGTGCATCGGACTTTGTTCTTTTCTAATTGACATTCCAGCATATATGAAACTCCCTTTTAATTGATTTTAGATACTTACATAGAAAATCTGAGAATTTATCTCTAACATTTTAGAGACAATCACAAAATATCTCCCCTCCCCTAACGGAAGGGGATGAAGGGGAGGGGGGTTCCAAAGGTCTCTATTTTGTCCACCCCCACCCAATCCTCCCCCATCGAAGGGGGAGGGAATTATTGGGGAATTTCAAATACGTTTGATTAGATTTCAGATTTACCATCTGCAATCTTAAATCTGCAATCGGTTATCGTATTATCTATCTCACGGGTTCACCTTGAAGAAAAGATAATGTTCTACCATTTCACAGAGAATGTGTCCGATGAGGATGTGGGTTTCTTGGATGCGAGGTGTGCTGGAGGAAGGGACGACCAGAGAAAAATCAGCCATGTTGGCAGCAGTTCCCCCGTCATTTCCGGTGAGGGCCACCGTTTTCATTCCCATCTCTTTAGCCACCTCAAAAGCTTTAATGATATTGGGAGAATTTCCGCTGGTAGTGATGCCGATGGCAACATCCCCTTCCTTCCCAAGGGCTCTTAGCTGCTTGGCGAAAATTTCATTAAAGGCGAGATCATTTGAGACACTGGTGAGAATAGAAGTGTCTGTGGTGAGAGCGATTGCAGGCAGGGGCGGACGGTCCATGATATATCGGTTAACAAATTCGGCGGCCAGGTGTTGGGCATCGGCAGCGCTCCCTCCATTCCCAAAGAAAAAGAGTTTATTCCCTGCCTCGAAGGTATGAGAAATTAATTTGATGACATCAAGAAATTTAGGGAGGTTTTCTTTGAGAAAACGCGTTTTAACTTCTGAGCTTTCCTTAAATCGCTTAAGAATAATTTTTTCCATTATTGGGAAATATTATACTCCCTGTTTTCCCATGTCAAGCGAACCTTTTGAATAGGGCAATTTCCAGCGACGATTGAGCCAAGTCCACTGACTGGGGATTTGTCGGATGGAATCCTCGATGACCTGTGTAAATTTTATTGTCAGAGTCTCAATATCCTTCTTCTCGTCGGAGGTGCGCTCTATTTGAATGGGAGGGCCGATGACCAAGGTCCATCGAATTCTATCCTCTCTCATGACAAACATGGGCAAGATCGGAGCCCCTGTCTTGAGAGAGAAGAGGGCAGGTCCAGTGGGAGTGAAAGCTTTCTGGCCGAAGAATGGAACAGGGATCCCTCTGCGCCTCTGTTGTTCATCCGCCACCAAGTAAAGGATCTCATTTCGGCGGAGACAGTTGAGGGATTTTTTAATGGAAGTGGTGATCGGATTTGGTGAAAAGATTTTCTGGCTGACCATTCCTTGGTAGTTGTTCAGTCTCCCCCATAATTTTGGGAAACTTTCTTGATTGATCATAATATTAACAGGATACCCCTCCACCGCCAATCTCGTTCCCAAAAGAGTGAACGCCCCCAAATGTGCACCCAGGGCTATCACTCCCTTTCTCTTTGCCAAAGCCATTTCCAGATGTTCTTTCCCTTCGATTTTAATCTTCAGGATAAATCGTTCAAAAGGGAAAGCATTGGCAATTAAATAGACGCTTTCCAAAGGGGTGAGGGTGAAATGAGAGAAGACTTCCTTGGCAAGCCTTTTGATCTCATCCATTTTTTTCTCTTTTCTAAAAGCCACCGAGAGATTATCGATCACCCTCTCTCGGTATTTTTTAACCAAGTGGAAGACAACTGTTCCCATGATCGTTGCAATAAAAGCCAAGCCTTCTGGCGATAGGCGACGAAATATTGGAAGGGAGAAGGTGAGGAGGGCATTTAAGAGGGAGTCCCCGAGTCCATACATCATTTTTTTCAAAAAAGTTTTTCGCATGGATGAGCCGTCAACGAACCCTGTTGTTGATTAAATTCGGCCCATGGATTCATTAAACCCTGACCCATCAAGGCGCAGCCATTTAATCAATGTGATTCACAATCAACCTCACCTTTATGCAACAAAAGGGTGAATATGGATCGAATGATACCAACATAGATTATTTTAGGTAGGATTTCAATAGGGATCCAGGCGATGTATTTAGTGGATCGTTCTTTCTACAATGGGATTGACCTTTGACAACATTAA
>Ga0154895_1052_pt3 | contig 14208 bp, 21 predicted proteins | sample Rifle2008BG19ft_FD_105867 | JGI IMG/M metagenome (GOLD analysis project Ga0154895, IMG submission 105867) | Deltaproteobacteria bacterium RBG_19FT_COMBO_46_12 | reverse complement strand
AAAAGCTGTCATATCCAATTACCCTTATAATGGCTTGAAGATCGCGTCAACACTATTGACAGGGTTTAGAGTGATGCATCCGTAATTCGATAAGGGAATTTTAAAAAATAAGGGGGACGTAGTTGAAAATTAACACTTTCCCCCCCCTCTGCATTATATTTATAAGTGGATTTCATCCCTAAAAAAGTTGGCCCTGCAAACGAAAGATCGCAAAGGGCATAGAGCATGGAGTATCCATCCTTAATGGAAGGTGAAGCATGGACGGCACAAATCGTGCAAATATAAAAGCAGGCTTACAGGTTTTAATTGTATTAAAGGAAGACCAGCATTCTGGAAAACTAACCGAAGGTAGAGTGAAAGACATTCTGACGAAATCTCTTACTCACCCCTATGGTATTAAAGTCCGCTTAGAGAGTGGTGAGATTGGCCGGGTAAAAAAAATAATGTAAGAAAAGAGGAATGGAGTCAAATCCTTTCACAGAAATAAGATGATCCCTAAAAAGAATCAAGCGCCCCCGGATATTATTGTGGTGGGCGGAGGCGCTGCCAGCATGATGGCAGCGGGGCGCGAAAGTAGTACTCGTTGTGAAGGCTATGGTGTCAGGCCTTGAAATGTGAATTATCGTGTCATTTAATAAATTGGTTCTGCCCTGAAACAACGCGCTAAAGGCATAGAGCGAAACGAACAGATTAAAGCACGAACCAAGTTATTGGGTCTCAGAGTCGTTGGGTAGTGTCGGCGAAACCTTCCGAATATTGAGAGAGAAGAGGATATTTCTTTAGGGAAACAAGGGGTGTGGAAGGTAAATATTAATTGACGAGGTCTCATGAGAAAAAGTAAAATGTTCAAAAAGGCAGGTGATCTGAGAAATGGAGAATATTGAAGAAATGGTAAAAAAATTACCTCCCGAGCTGAAACGGGAAGTAGAGAATTTTGTGAATTTCCTGATTGAAAAGAAGGTGCGGAAGCACGGAAGGAAGATGCGGCAAGATTGGGCTGGTGCCCTTAAGGATTACCGCGATCAATATACATCTCTTGAACTCGAGAAAAAAGCCTTAGAATGGCGAGGGGATTGAATCGTGTATCTGATCGATACAAATATCTGGCTTGAACGTTTTCTTGATCAAGCCAGAGCTGAGGAGGTTGGCAATTTTCTTGACCGTATGCCCCCGGAAGGCTTTTTTATTACTGATTTTGCCTTTCATCCAATTGGTGTCGTTCTGAGCAAATTGAACCGCAAGGATGCATTGCTACGTTTTGTTCAAGATGCTTTTTTAGAGGGGGCTGTTTCCCTAATTCATCTCGAACCTGAAGACATCCATGTAGTGGTTCGGATGATGGAAGAGTTCAGTCTGGATTTTGATGATGCTTACCAATATAGCGCTGCAGAGAAATATAATCTGACCACTGTGAGTTTTGATAGTGATTTCGACCGAACCCCTCGAGGAAGAAAAACCCCAGCAGAAATCAAATAAAAACAAAGAAAAAGTTTTCTCTGTATTCAAGAGTTACATAAAGAGACACAAAAAGAGCGTAAGGTAAACTTTTTGTTACGGAATCATAGGCTGAGGGAAGTTAGCTTCGGAACATTTTCTATTCTAATTAAAAGTCGAGGAGTAAGGGGACATTGGCTCTAAAACAAGTTGATCATTGAGGTAGGGAGTGCTGATTTTATCACCTTCCCCTTTCTTGCTTTCTTAAACTGCTATGTTAATTTTTCCTTCTGCCCATCGGGTTGATTCGGAAAGGTGACCGGTATGAAGTTGAATGAGACCGAGGTCAATAATTATCTGAAGCCTTTTTTGGGACGTTACGAAGATAGTTTTCAGCTTTAAGAAAGAACAAAGGAGGGTCCCATTGATCAAAGACTTATTCCTCTCTCTCACAGCGAAACTGAAAGGCTCTTCCAAAGTGGTCAGGGAGATCATGTATGGACTGTTTTTCCATGAGATGGACTTGGTCATGAAGAAGGAAAGAGGACACCTGGATAACCTCTTTATGTTGGTCATCTTTGGAGATCTGGTTGGTCTGCCATTACTTCCGCCTTATTATTCCATGCGACTCCTACCTCATATCATTCCTTCTCTTGAAACGTGGAAAAGAAGAGTGCTGAGGGAAAAAGATCTGACCGATTTTGTATCACATGATCTTTGATAAAAAATTGGTCCTCTTCCGAGGAACGCCATTTTTTTATTCCAAACACTTAACGAAAGGAGAAGATTATGAAGCCTTGTCTCAAGATTATTCCGGTAATCCTTTTTGCCATAATGGCAGGTTGCGCTGGCCGGAGCCAATATATGTTGAAGGCTACACCCACTGAAGCCCCCCCACCTGGAAAAGCCCTGGTTTATTTCATGCGACCGTCAGGAATGGGTTTTGCTATTAATTTCCAGATATGGGACGGCAATCATTTTGTTGGTTTGAGCCAGGCGAAGTCTTATTTTGCCTATCAATGTAACCCAGGTAAGCATCTATTTTTGGGATTTGCTGAAAACAAAGTAGCCATTGAAGCGGATTTGGAAGCCGGGAAATCGTATTACATCGGTACAAATGTCAGGGTGGGAGGAGGAGAGAACAAGGTGGGAGGCTGCAAAAAAACAAGAGGCTCAGAAATTCATTGATTATTTTTCAGCAGAAGAAGGAAGGTCGCAGGTTTTAAGATTGAATAAGGAAGACGGAAGGTAACAATAAGCTGTGGGGTTAAGAAATTGAGATTTAGTCTCACACATAATAAAGTTGGCCCTGTGGAGAGAGGTCGAAGAGGGGAAATAGATGACTGCGCCGATGATCCTGGAAATATTCTCTGATTATGTTTGACCTTGGTGCTATTTCAGTACCGTGCGTATTGAGCAATTGCGAAAGCATTATAAAATTGAGACTCGTTGGACTGCTTTTCCTCTTCATCCAGAAACACCGGAAGAAGGACTTACCCTTGAAGAACTCTTCGCTGGGCGGTCCATCAATATTAAGAAGATCTTGTCGCATTTGAAGCGGGTAGCGGATGAATTGGGTCTGCCTCTTAGTGAAAGGGAAAAGACGTATAACAGCCGTCTGGCTCAAGAATTGGCGAAGTGGGCAGAAAGAGAGAGAAAGGGGGATCTTTATCACGAAGCTGTCTTTCGAGCCTATTTTGTGGGTGGTAAAAATATTGGTAAAATGGATGAACTGGTGGATCTGGCGAAATCAATCGGCCTTCTTGAGAAAGAGGCAAGATCAGTCCTTGAATTGAGAGCCTTTAAGGAGGCCGTCGATTCCGACTGGGGGCGTTCTCGTGCCCTGGGAATCACAGCAGTCCCCACTTTCGTGGTCGATCATCAAGTTGTTATTGGATTCCAACCCTACGAGGTTCTCGAACAATTTTTAAAAACCTGTGGCGCTGAAAGGCGTAATCGTTGAAAGAATTTAGAATAGTTTGGGGACGGTTTTCATATTCTTTTTAAATAACAGACAGATACAAACTAATTATTCAAAAACCTGGGTTTCTGACGGCAACCCTCTTTTCCTTAGACAGAAAACCTCACATCGATTTGATTGATTCTCGGATCCAGACCTGCTCTGATATTACTTTCTTCAATCACCCCGATCACGACCACGACTTTTATAGAGGTGATGACTCCGGATGTCAGATGGCCTCCCAGGGTGGTAACTTGATCCTGAACAACTGTGGAAGCGGAGAGATGGGCGTGGACCTCGATTTCACCGTCCTCTCCGGTTGCCATCCATCCGGTCAGGGAGACGATCTCCATGGGTTGCTCTAATTCAAGATAGAGCCGGTGATGTTGTTCGACTTTGAGGTCTGGTGGAAGAATTTTGAGGTTCCTGAAGGTCGCTTTTTTCAGAGCTCCAACTGCGGAGAGAATGACTCCTGTCTGAATCCTCTCCTTTTTTGCCAGTTCTTTTATTCCTTCCAGGAGATCAATATCCATTTTCAGCTTTCCCATGACAATCCGGTTCATCCGTCCTCCTCCAGCCCCTTCAAGCAGGCTTGAAACATTTTCCATGGCTTTTCCCCTTTCTCGATAAAGATTTCCGGGATGGTTCACCCATCAATGTAAGTCAAAGCCTCAAATATTTCAATTCATCACTTTGCATAGAGCGAAGCGAATAGATTAAAGCACGACCCCAGTCATTAAAGGTGTAGTCGCTCCGGTGTAATCCAAATTAAAGTTGGCGCACTCAAACATGGATTTCGGAATGTGGAGTGCGGAGTTGTTACTAAGGAGTCCATAATTGAAAAAACATATTGTTGTGAAAATCTCCTTTTCTTTTTCTAAATCAGTATCTTGGTAGAAATAAAATTATTGACATTTAGGTCGTCATTTGGGCTAAAATATGGTTATGAATTCGTCAAATCATTATGGATACCCTTTGGAAATGAATAGGGAGGAGGGATTCTATTCTTCCTATCTCATGGAGGAGGTATAAGCATGGAAGGATGGACCGAAGAAGAATTTAAGAATAAGGATTTGATGGCACCCTGCGGGCTATATTGTGGCGTCTGCGGAGTTTACATTGCCACAAGGGATAAAAATGAAAAATTCAGGGCTGTGATGGGCAACCTCTATGGAACAAAACCAGAAGAAACAGAATGTCTTGGCTGCATGCAGCCTGATCCCTCTGGGAAGCTCTATAGTTATTGCAAAGGATGCACGATAAGGAATTGCGTGAAATCGAAAGGATATTACTCCTGTCATCAGTGTGAGCAGTGGCCATGCAGTAGGATAGAGAATTTCGGCTTTACCACTGGTATAAGGGTGATGAAAAGAGCGATTCCTCTTTGGCGGGCCAAAGTGGCTGAGCGTGGTGATGAGAAGGGAAGTATCGAATGGGCGCGATCAGAATGTGAACGTTATCATTGTTCTTCTTGTGGGAAGCCACTTTTGAGAGGGGCCCAACACTGCAGGTCATGCAAGAAACCCGTAGCTGATGAACTGGATGGATCTTTATGAGTGAACAGAATATTCTTTGAATTCGAGAAATTATAAGCTTTCCTCCCCAATCCTCATCCAATAGGATCTCTTTTCCTTTAATTTATTAAAAAAGACATAGTCCTTGAAATTTTTAAAGTCGATATTCATTTCAACTTCTCTTGAAAAGATAATTGGTTAATTGGAGGAACAATATCTTATAATTTTGTTCAAGACGCTTTTGAATTTAAATGTGAACCCGCTGGTGAATATAGCAAATGGCTGATTCTGAAAAGAAATTTATCTATGAAGGCGGAGTGCGTTTTGAGGTCACGTCCTATGGACTCTTATGCTGTCCGGAAGAGAACAAGGATAAGAAACATCACTGCCCAGACTGTAAATTCTGTCAATGGTGTTCTCATCCACGATGCAGCCTCTGTCTTGATCAGGGGAGATACGACCGAGAGCCTCACAATAAATCTTGATCATTAGAAACGATGAATAGAATTCGCCGAAGGGATTTTTTAAAGTATACCGGAATAGCTGGTGGAGCTTTATTTTTAGGGATGGATGGAGGGGTATCTATGTCAAGCACAGCAAGCCGTGTCGCATTGGTGAAGACGGATAATAGGAAGAACGGGGTAAAGAAATCTTTGAAGGTTCTTAATATAAACCCTGTCAAAGGGAAGGATGTATTGATCAAACCCAATTTTAATACGGCGGATATCACCCCAGGCTCCACGCACAATGATACATTAGTAGCATTAGTAGAAGAGATCTGGGGAATGGGGGCAAAGTCGATCAGCCTTGGAGAAAGAAGCTATCCTTTGACCCGTGAGGTGATGGAGAAAAAAGGCATATTGCCCATTCTGGATAGATTGAATGTAAAGGTCATTGACTTTGATAATCTTGATAACAAAGATTGGGTGTTATTCAAACCTAAAAAGAGTCACTGGCCGAATGGGTTTCGGATTGCACGGCCCGTCCTTGAGGCAGAATGCCTCCTCTCCACCTGCTGTTTGAAAACCCATCAGTATGGAGGAATCTTTACCCTATCCTTAAAACTCCATGTCGGAGTGGTCCCTACATCTCGTCATGGATATGAATATATGAGGGAACTTCATAGTTCTCCCCATCAACGGAAGATGATCGCAGAGATCAATGATCCTTTTAAACCTGCCCTGATCGTCCTTGACGGAATCGATGCCTTTGTAGATGGCGGTCCCATGACCGGAAAGCCTGCAACAGGAGAGGTCTTCCTTGCCTCAACCGATCGGGTTGCCATTGATGCTGTTGGAGTAGCTATTTTGAAGTTCCTCGGAAGCAATGAAAGCATCATGAAACCCAAGATATTCGAACAGGAGCAGATTGCAAGGGCTGTGGAGCTTGGTTTAGGGACATCCTCTCCTCAAGGGATTGAGGTGATACCTGCCGATAAAAATAGCCAAGACTATCGGGATCGGGTTTTTGAGATATTGAAGAAAGGATGAGAATAGGGATTTTTCGATTGTCTTAAATGGATAATGGTCTTAACGTTCAGTTGGTCAGGAGTAAAAGAAGAAAAAAAACGATATCCCTCCGTATCAAAGATGATGGGAAAATAATTGTTTGCGTCCCCTATCATACACCGAAACGAGAGGTAGAGGGATTTATTCATGAAAAAGGGTCGTGGATTATTAAAAAGATTTCAGAAAAAGAACGATCGGCAAAAGAAACAGAGAAGGCCTTTATTCCGGGAGAAAAATTCTTATATTTCGGAGAATCATATCCTTTAGAGATAGGAAATACGAACAATAAAGGATTTCCACTCAAACTATATTTTGGTAAATTCATCTTGGGTCAGGATCATTTAGACAAGGCAAGAGATCTTTTTATCTATTGGTATAAAAGGGAGGCAAAGGAAAAGATAGAAGAGAGGGTCGATTATTTCAGTAAGAGGCTTCAATTGTTTCCGGAGGGATTAAAGATTACAAGCGCCAAGTACCGTTGGGGGTCATGTTCTCGAAATAATCGATTATCCTTTAGCTGGAGGATTATTATGGCACCATTGAGTGTTATTGATTACGTCCTAATCCATGAGCTTGTCCATATAAAAGAGAAGAATCATTCTGAAAGATTCTGGACCTACTTAGAGACAATCCTCCCTGACTACAGGGAACGTAGGTTATGGTTGAAAAAGAATGGACATAAATTAGGGCTTTAGACATGAACAGATATAGGTTAATTTCTAACTGTATATTTTTTTTATCCTATTTAACCTTTATGTATAATTTTATTATAATTAGTTAAGATAAATAATTTCATATACTTATAAGAAAGTAAAAATATAAACCCATAAATATGTATATTTAAACCATTCATTTAGACCCTAAAAACCCCTCTTAATAAATCCTGAAATTTTAAATAATTTAATAATATCAAATACTTAAATAATTTTTAAGTTCTTGGCATGCCAAATGCATTATTTAGGGTGAACGCCAAACAAAGGAGGAAACGACAATGGAAAAAAGAATGAAAGGATTAAAGGTTGGGTTGATGGTAGGATTAATGAGCTTGGTTGCTTCTCCGGCATTTGCACGATCCATCAGCATGAAAGAAGCTGGAACGGCTCTTTGGATCTTCATCATCATCGGAGCGATTATTGTTCTTCTTCAGCTGATCCCGGCAGCCATTCTCTTCTTCAGCTTTATTGGCACGGCAACCACCATGGCCTTCAAGAAAGAGAAGAAAGTTGAAGAGGAAGTAGTTCTTCCAGGTGCTGAGCCAGTAGCAGTTAAAGAGTAGAGGTAATCACTGCAAAGGAGATGAAGACCATGTCTGAAAAGATGAAAAAGATATTAATCATTCTGTGTCTAACTCTGATCATATCAATTGCCATGTTCTCCTTAGGGATTGCTTATCAGGGAGGAGTGAGGGGAATAGGGCTTGTGGGAGTCATGTTCTTCCTGACCTTCGGGATCATAGTGGTGTTGGCTCAATTGATCCCTGCGGGCATTCTCATCTCCTCTTTTATCGGAGCTGCTACCTCTCCTACAAGGAAGTCTGAAATTCCTATTCGCGCGACGTAGGAGGAGACTTAGGGGGAATGGAATAGGGGGTAACGACTATGAAATCGAAGATGATACTGATAGCCTATCAAGATGATCACGGGACTCGATCCCTCTCTACTTTTTTTCATGGTATGGGATATAAGGTTGAGACGGCCAAGGTGATAAGTGAGATGATTCGAAGGATTCGAAAGGGGAACGTTCAGGTCATTCTTATTGACGATGAGATTGAAGGGGTGAAGGCCTGTGATGTGGTTCCCTTGTTGAAGAATATTAATCCGAAAATTCAGGTGATCGTGATTTCGTCGGAAGAGTCAATTGGGTTGGTCAAGCGGCTTCGGGGAGCGGGGATCTTCTATCAGGCGATGAAGCCCGTGGATTTGGGGGAAGTCAAGGCAGCCGTGGCCTGTGCATTTGAAAAGATCCAGAGAGAGAACCCCAAAGAAGGTTTCTTCTCCTTTCTCTCCCCAGAACTGGTCCCAGCTTAATAATGGAAGAAAAGAAGGGTGGTTAAAAGCCGCAAAAATCTGCGGCTATTTTTTTCTATAATTCCTGTATTTCCTTATAGTTAAAACCAACCTATAACCGCAAAAAATCCCAGAAGGAAGAGTAGGGGAATCAGATGAATAAGAGGCAGTTTTGGAAGTCGCAGGGGTAGGTCATCGCAGTAACCTCTTGCGGCGAGGGCAAGGGTGACCTCTTCTGCCCGTGAAAATGAACGTCGAAGAATAGGGAGTGCGAGAAATTTGGCTTTACGAAAAGGGTTTTTGTTCCGGTATCCCAACCGTGCCTTGTTGGCCAGACGTACCTCTTCAGCATCATCCAGAATGATTGAAAAAAAGCGGAGGGTAAGTGAGACCATCAGCCCGATCCGACGTTCTGGAAGAAACGGGATAGGTTTTAAAAGCCAGATAAGGGTATCCTGAAGTTCACGAGGACGGGTGACTGCAGTAAAGAGAATTGCATAACTGAGAATAAGTCCAAGGCGCCAACAGGTGAAACTTGCGAGATAAATCCCCTCCAAGCTTACAGGAAACCATGGGAAAGCTGGCAGCCTGGACCCCGGAGTGAAGAAAGCCTGAAAAAGGAACAGAGCAAAAAGAAAGATCGCCCAAATCCAAAAATCACGAAAAAATTGCCTGAGAGGTAATTTTGAAAGAATGAAAAGGCATATCAGTAAAATTGAATCGAGAGCAAGCCATGCAATTTTTGATTGAACAAGAGTTGCAGTGATCATCAGGAGCCCGAAAAATTTACATCTGGCATCCCAACGATGAAGCAGAGAAACTCCTGGATAGTAGTGAAAAGCTATTCGAGCCATGAAATTTTTTCCCTCCCAAGAAGCGCATAGCAGGGAGGCCGGATTCCAAATTGAGAGAGTTTCATCACGAGCTCTTCTGGTGGCCCTGCCAGTTTGAGTTCACCATCGTGGATGATGGCAATGCGATTTACATGGGCGACCACTTTTTCTATATCGTGGGTGGTCACGACCAATGTGTGTCCTTCTCGGTGTAAGTGAACCATGTGCTTCAGGACTTCTTGAATGCCGGGATAATCTAAAAATGAAAAAGGCTCATCAAAAAGAATCACCTGGGGTCTCATGGCAAGCACACCGGCAATGGCGAGGCGTCTTTTTTCCCCTCCTGAAAGCAGGTAGCAAGGTTTTTCTGAAAGATCTCTAAGCCCCATCACTTGAAGCGCCCAATCTACACGCTCATCAATTTCTTTTTGAGAGAGCCCAAGATTTTCAGGACCAAAGGTAATATCTTCTTTCACCGTTTCTCCGACAATCTGGCTATCGGGGTCCTGAAAGACCATGCCCACTAAACGTCGAACTTCCCGCGAGTCGTGTATGGGATTCAGACGGTTAACTCGGACAGATCCAGCAGTGGGTCTCAAGAGACCGCTGATGAGACGGATGAGCGTGGTTTTACCACTTCCATTGGGGCCGCAGAGGAGAAGGAATTCACCGTTCGGAATAGTGAGGTCAATGCCTTTCAAAGCACGGGTTCCGTCAGGATAATAATGTTGAAGGCTTTGGATTTCGATCATGTTCTTTTTACCCATTTGGTCATTCCTGCGAAAGCAGGAATCTATCTCTTATCATAAATTCTGGATTCCCGTTTCCACGGGAATGACAGAACCGGAACTGGCGAAAGATTCTATTCATAAATTAAGAAGCAGCCTGCAACTGTCGTTTTAAAATAGGTCTGACAGACCTCGCCAGGACAACAGCGACAGCGGCTTTCATTACATCTCCGATGAGAAAAGGAACCATACCCATGATCATTGTCTTTGTCCACGACATTTGAGTGACCACTTTAAGCCATGGAACTCCCAGACAATAGATGGCAAGCGATCCGAACGCGACAGCAAGAATATCCAGCCTCCATCGACCAGGAGAGCGTTCTGAAATGAAACCAGTGGTCCATGAAGCAAGGAGGTAACCCAAAAGGTATCCACCTGTGGGACCGAAAAAATGGGCAAATCCTCCTTTGCCTCCTGCAAAAACAGGGATGCCAATAGCTCCCACCAGGAGGTAAAGACCCATGCTGGCCAACCCCCAGCGGCTTCCCAGAAGAAGGCCGCTAAGAAGGACGAACAGGGTAGAGAGGACAATCGGCACGGGTCCAATGGGAATGTGAATGTAAGCCCCCACGGCAGTCATGGCCGCCATGAGAGAAGCAAGGACCATCCATCTCAATTTTTCAATAGGCATCAGATTTTCTCTTTATCCGCCTACGCAGAAGACCACGGGCTTAGCCCGTGGGGCTCCATAATCCGACCAAACCGGCATCCTTCCCTTTGCCCACACACAAAGAATTTTTAATCCATTGTCAACCAAATTGAAGAGTAAAGTTAACAAATAATGGCCTCCCTGTCAATGGTAAAATTCCATTGGAATTTTTTGTGTAAATTGGTAAACTCTTACTGAAGGAAAAATTTAGGTTTTCACAGGAGGGATTATGTTCTTCATCGTTCGGTTAATCATCAATATCGTGGCGATCCTAATCATCTCTTACCTCTTCCCCGGTTTGATCTGGGTGGATACCTTCTGGGCGGCCTTAGTGACTGCTTTGCTGCTGGGCATTGTCAATGCGATCATCCGGCCCATTCTGGTCCTGCTCACCCTTCCCCTCACGTTGGTGACTCTGGGACTTTTCTTGCTGGTCATCAATGGATTGATGCTCTGGTTGGTATCGGCCCTGGTGAGCGGGTTTCATGTCAGTGGTTTCTGGGGCGCGGTGTTCGGGTCAATTTTGATCAGCATCGTGAGTTGGCTATTGTCCAGGGTTTTACCTTCTTAATTTTAGGTGGAGTGTTAGCGATGACTCGAAGGGCATTGGTGTTAAGTGGTGGGGGAGCGAAAGGATCCTTCCAAATCGGTGTCATGGAGGAATTAATACTCAACAGGGGACTCGATTTCGAAATCCTCTGCGGTGTCTCAGTGGGCGCATTAAATGCAAGTTTTTTGGCTCAGGCCCCTTTCGATCCTATTCATTCCGATGTCAGTCTTCAAAATCTAAAGAAAACTTTTATCACCCTACGCCGTCTCTGGCTTGCGGAGATTGAAGGGAACGAAAGTGTTTATCTTAAAAGACCGGGTACTGATGCAGGAATCGTTTTAGGGGCGGATAGCATCTATGACCCCGAGCCGCTCAAAAAACTATTAAAGAAATACCTGAACCCCAAGAGTCTGGAGAAATCAAAACGAGTTTTAAAGATCCAATATGTTTCACTTGAGTCCGGAGAGCTTAAGACGGCTAATAATAAGAGTCCAAAAATCGTTGACTATGTTTTGGCCAGCGGTACCATGCCATACTACTTTCCGCCGGTCAAAATCAGGAAGGAGCATTTAGTAGATGGAGGGATTCGGGATATCACCCCTCTTGGCCAGGCATTTCAAGCAGGAGCTGAGGCGATTTATGTCATCTATGCTTCACCTTTCCATGTCGAACCGCAGTCATTTTCAGAGGGTTGGACTGGAATGAAAATCAATGCTTTTATCTACCTTGGTCGCGCTGTGGAGCTCATGGTCAATGAAATCTACCGCACAGATATTGAAGGTGCACAACGGCTCAATGCCCTCAAGGAAAATTGGGAGAAGGTAAAGGATCTTCTCCCTGAACATCCTTCGCGAAAGAAGATTGAAAAGGTGCTTAAGAAGGTTCGATTTGCGCCCATCGTTGAGATCAAGCCAGAGAAATATGTTATTCGAGACGCCTTAGATTTTTCGCCAGTAAACCTGATGGAGAACTATAAATATGGGAAGAAGGTAGGGGCATCCCTCCCACGATCGCTGCCTTGATCGGAACCCGTTCTCATTGAAGATCGAAGGGATTAAGCTCCGTCCAAGGTATGGTGTTCCGCTTTCCGATACCAAGAGACAGGATCAATGAAGTATTCTTCTGTGTCCTTGAGAGATAGGTAGTGCTCATTTTCCATCTTTGACAGAAGATCGAAGAACTCCTTTTCTTTAGGATTAGTAACACTATCCCTCAGTTCGGCGTAGAATTTTGCCCCCTTTGCCTCAAAATCGAGAGCAGTCCGGACAGCTTCAAGGTCACTGGTATCTCCCTTAGTTGTTTCATCGACCCTTTTGAAGAACTCCAGCAGGATATCCTTGACGACCGTATCCTTCACTTTGATGGGAACGGTCTCAGGCCATTTTTCCTGCTTTGCCCACTTTTGATGGAGCTGTTTCAGCCGTTCATAATGCTCCAGTTCATCATCTCCGATCTGCTGGAACATTTTTTTACCAAGGGGGTTTTTGGTTCGGTTGGCATTTTTAAGATAGAATTCCCGCTCTCTCATTTCATTGTTGAGAGCCACCTCCAAGGCGCTCAGACGTTCTTTTTCATTCATCCTCATTTCTCCTTTCCGGTTCTCTCTTCTTCAAGCAAGACCCGAAGCGAATTTCTTTACCTGATAGTCCCATTCCTGGGTCACCAGAGTCAATCGAGTTTTTCCTTCTTCTGGACAAAGGGTGGCAGTCACATGGCCACCTCCACCTTCAAACGTAAGACATTGAGGGGACTCTTCGGTTACATCCAAACCCAAGCCTCCCTTGCCAAAAAATTCCTTCAATTGTTGAACGACTTCTTGCTGGGATAGTTTTGTTCTAACCTCTAAATTTAGCATTTTTATGCTCCCCATTTTATATTATCCCAATTTTTTCTATCTATCAAGAAGTCTGTGGAAGAGAGTCGACTCTTTGATTAAGGAGCAGGGCAGGCGGGGGTAGAGAGGGTTATTCCATGCCTGCTTCTTTTAGATTGGCCACGATGACGAGGATCGTATTTTTCGGGTGAAGGTATTTTTGGGCAACCCGGAGGACGTCTTCACGGGTGATGGATCGAATAAGAGAAGGATATTTTTCCGGATAATCGAGACCCAACCCATAGTACTCTACCTGGGTAAAAAAATTAGCCAGCTTTCCCTGTGTATTGAGGCGCATGGGGAAACTTCCGATGAGATATCTCTTGGTCCTTTCAAGGTCCTTTTCTAAAACGAGGTCTTTTTGAATACGTTCCATTTCCTGAAGGGAAAGGGTGATGGCCTCCTTTGCGGATTCATTTTTTGTCTGGAGGACAATTTGAAAAGAACCAGGATATTTTCCAACATCAAAAAAACTCCCAACAGAATAGGCCAAACCTCTCTTCACACGGATCTCCTCCACCAATCGGGATGAGAAACCTCCCCCTCCTAAAATATAATTCATCACCGTCAGGGCATAGTAATCAGGATTCTCACGGCTTACCCCCTGATGGCCAAGTATCATATTGGCTTGGGTGATATTCCGGTTGATTTTGACTGTTTCCGGGCCTTTTGCAAAGGTCGATTGAAAGGGCCTTTTATGGATCTCAACCGTCGGCCATGAGATAAGCGTAGGGAGAAGTATTTTCTTCACTTCGTCCGAAGTGATATCTCCAACGATAGTGAAGATGGAATTGCTGGGGTGATAATAAGTCCCGAAGAATTGGAGAACGGCTTTTCTCGTGATACGGGGGAGTGATTCTCTGGTGCCTTCCACTGGATGAGCATAAGGGCTCCTGAGGAAAAGAGCTTTTTGGAACTCTTTCTCAGCAACATCCCCTGGGTCATCTTCAGCAGATTGAATCGCTGCCAGTGTCTTTTGGACCTCTCTTTTGACCTCCTCCTCCGGAAAAGTGGGTTGGGTAAGGACGTCCATGAACAGATCGAGTCCCTTTTCAAGGTCCTTTTTCAAAACCCTGATGTTTAGAGTTGCATA
>Ga0154895_1009_pt6 | contig 14302 bp, 9 predicted proteins | sample Rifle2008BG19ft_FD_105867 | JGI IMG/M metagenome (GOLD analysis project Ga0154895, IMG submission 105867) | Deltaproteobacteria bacterium RBG_19FT_COMBO_46_12 | reverse complement strand
AAGAAATCACCACCTCAGAAAACAATTCTAAGGGGGAATCCGTAGACCAAAAAGGATCTCTTTCATGGAGGCAGACGCTGGAGGAGGCACAAAACCTTATCCGCCTCCGGCACTACTCTCTGAGCACAGAAAAGACCTATCTTGGATGGATAGGCCGTTTTAAATCTTTTTTGAAGGATCGTGATCCACATCTGCTTGAACCCAATGATATGAAAAACTACCTCACCCATCTTGCTCTTCATGGCCGAGTCTCTGCTTCGACCCAAAACCAGGCCTTTAATGCTCTTCTATTTCTGTATCGTCACACTTTGCACAAAGAAGTGGATGATCTCACGGCTGTGGTACGAGCAAAACGGAAGATAAATTTGCCTACAGTTTTGAGCAGGGATGAGGCAAAGAGCCTCCTATCTTACCTCAACGGGGTATATCTCCTGATGGGGCAGTTGATGTATGGGTGCGGGCTTCGCCTTACGGAGTGCCTTCGCCTGAGGATAAAAGATATCGATTTCGAAAACAATCTCCTCATGGTCCGTTCCGGCAAGGGGGAAAAAGATAGAGCGCTGATGATACCGGAAAAAATAAGAGAAGAGCTTGCCAAGCATGTGGCCTCTGTCAAAGAAATCCATGGTCAGGATTTGAAGATGGGTTACGGGGAGGTCTCTCTTCCTGATGCTCTTGGGAAAAAATATCCCGGGGCTCCAAAAGAATGGGGCTGGCAGTGGGTGTTTCCTAATGAGAAATTGTCTGTTGACCCACGAACCGGGAAAGTGATGCGGTGTCACGTTCATCCCTCTGCCATTCACCGTCCTGTAAAAGAAGCTGTTCGGAAGGCAAATTTACCTAAAATGGCAAGCTGCCACACCTTGCGCCACAGTTTTGCAACCCATCTTCTTGAAGCGGGCCACAACATCAGGACGATTCAGGAGCTTTTAGGGCACAAGCATGTCAATACGACCATGATTTACACCCATGTGATACGGAAGAAACCGTCTGAAATAAGAAGTCCGTTGGATGGGTTGTGATTTAACCATTAAAAAGATGTTATTATAATTGGTGTGATGGACAAATTTATTGAAATTGTTGGGGCCAGTTCCCACAACCTCAAAAATATTAACTGCCGAATCCCGAGAGGGAAAATCACCGTCATCACAGGCGTCTCAGGCTCAGGCAAATCGACCTTAGCTTTTGATACTCTCTTCGCCGAGGGCCAAAGACGTTATATTGAATCTCTCTCCACTTATGCCCGACAATTTTTAGAGAAGATGGACCGGCCCGATGTGGAAGCCATCCATGGAATCCCCCCTGCCATCGCCATTGAACAGAAAAACACTGTAAAGAATGCCCGCTCCACCGTTGGGACAGCCTCCGAAGTTTATGACTATTTAAGACTCCTCTTTGCCAAAATCGGTGAGGTCTTCTGTCCGGAGTGCCATATCAAAGTCTCAGGAGATACGGTAGAGAGTGTTGTGGAACAAACCCTGAGTCAATATCCAGGGGTAAAAATATTCATCCTGAGCACGGTTTCTCTGGATGATGACAAAGAAAAGGAGCTCAAGGTAAGAGAACTCATTAAAAACGGATATTATCGCATCTGGGAAAGAGGCGAAGTCTTTGACCTCACCGCCCTGCCCTTTTCTGAGATCGAACCTCGAAACTCTCTTTCTCTCCTCATCGATCGCCTTCTGACGGAAGAGAAGGAACGGTCAAGATTATCCGAGGCCATTCAGAGAGGGTTTCAATTAGGGAGTGGCAAAGTGGAGGTGGTGACAGAACAGGGCGAAAAAATAACTTTCAATCGGAGTTTTTCCTGCAATCGCTGCGGAAGAAAATTTTCAGAGCCAGAACCTCTTCTTTTCTCTTTTAATAGCCCCCTGGGCGCCTGCCCCACCTGTCAGGGATTTGGCAGGATCATCGGAATTGATTGGCAGAAAGTCATTCCTGATCACAAAAAAACGTTGAAACAAAAACCTTTCGCTCCGTGGAACACTCCCGCTTATGAAAACCTTTATGAGTATCTGTGGGAGGCCTGTCGGCGACACCGGATTCCCATCCAAAAACCTTTTGAAGCGCTTCGACAGGATCAGAAAGATATCTTGCTTTATGGTAAAGGGGAATTCATTGGGCTCAAAGGATTTTTCGAATGGATGGAGGGAAAGCGATACAAAGTCCACTACCGGGTCTTTCTCAGTAAATACCGAGCATATACTCCCTGCCCTGTTTGCCACAATACCCGACTCAAGGGGGAAGCCCTAAACATTTACCTCGGAGGAAAAAATATTGTCGAACTTTGCGACATACCCATTCTTAATCTATATCTCTTCTTCAAAAATTTACAGGTGAGGGATTTCCAAAAGAAAGTGGGGGATCGACTTCTCAAAGAGATTAACGATCGTATTGGGTTTATGGTGGAGGTCGGATTGGGATATTTAACGCTTTCTCGTCAAACCAGAACGCTCTCCAGTGGTGAATATCAACGAATCACCTTGGCCAGATCCCTGGGTTCAGCCTTGACCGATACGCTGTATGTATTAGATGAGCCAAGCATTGGTCTCCATGCAAGAGATACCCATCGCCTCCTGAAGTCCCTTCAGAGATTAAGAGAAGGCGGGAATACTGTGGTCGTTGTCGAGCATGATCCTGATGTAATACGAGCAGCCGATGAGGTCATTGACCTCGGCCCCGGTGCGGGAAGATCAGGGGGGGCTGTCGTTTTCCAGGGAAAAGTGAAATCCCTTCTGGAGAAGGAGGATTCCATTACTGCCAGATGCCTCAGGGGTACAATGTCCCATGTTCCGATGCGGTCTCTCAGAAAATCGAAGGGATGGATTTCCATTCACAACGCCAGAGAACATAACCTCAAAGGAATTGATGTCAGAATTCCATTGGGTGTGATGGTTTGCATTACGGGGGTCTCCGGAGCTGGGAAGACCACATTGGTGCACAATATTCTGTATGCGGGGGTAAAAGGCAATGGAAACTCGGATTTCGAAAGAGGAGCCTTTGATTCCATCGAGGGGATGGAGCAGATCGATGATCTCATTCTCGTAGATCAATCGCCCATCGGAAAAAGTCTCCGATCGAACTCAGCCACATATATCAAAGTATTCAGTGAAATTCGAGACCTCTTTGCTCTCACACGCGAGGCTAAAAGGTATGGCTTTAAACCCCGCCACTTCTCCTTCAACACAGATGGGGGCCGATGCGAAACCTGCCAAGGGGCAGGGTTTCAAGTTCTGGATATGCAATTTTTAGAGGATATCATCATCACTTGTGAAGCATGCGAAGGAAAAAGATTCCGTCCCGAGATTCTCAAAGTAAAGTATCGGGATAAGAATATCTCAGAAGTGTTAAATATGACTGTGGACGAAGCGATACCCTTCTTCCAAAGTCATCATCGGATTCTCTCAAAACTTCAAATCTTAAAAGAGGTGGGCTTGGGCTATCTCACCCTTGGCCAGTCCACCAATACGTTAAGCGGAGGGGAATCCCAGCGATTGAAACTGGCTCAGCATATCGGTCAAAGTCAGGAGGGGAGAAATCTCTTTATCTTCGATGAACCCACCACAGGTCTTCATATGGCGGATGTCGAACTTCTTCTTATGACATTCGAGAAACTTCTTTTCCAGGGTCATTCGATCATCGTGATAGAGCACAACCTGGATCTCATCCAATGTGCGGATTACATTATTGATTTAGGCCCGGAAGGAGGAGAGGAAGGGGGAAGCATTATTGCAGAAGGAGATCTTGAGACGATCATGGCCTCGCCACAATCCTATACGGGGCAGTTCTTAAAAATGCGGATGAACAAAAAAGGTTCAGGTTTAGGTTAAGGTTAAGGGTTAAAATCTCTCAACCTCAGCCTCAACCTAAACCTCTGTTCTTTGTTTGATACAGCTTACCATCTGTTCCAATCGAGTTCGGTCAAAGCCCACCATCACCTCATTGCATGCCGCGATGACCGGAACACTTCGTGCACCCGAAATTTTTACCATCTCATCTAACGCCGCCCGGTCTTTGGTCACATCGTACTCTGTAAATTTGTAGCCTTTCTGCGAAAGAAACTCTTTCGCCATTTTACAATAGGGTCAGGTGGGTGTTGAATAAACCTTAATCTCTTCCGCTGCCATAATCCCTCCTCTTTTGAACCAAGATAGTTCACCGATATTCACCTCTTGTATTATTTTTACACATATTCCTTTTCAATTGTCAACGAATGTTTTTTCTTTATGGGAAATTAGGATATAATGCCCTTTGTCAATTTCAATGAGTCAATCCCTGATCATGAACAATAAATTGAGGTTTGAAGATCTTCAGGAAGCTGCAGAGGATTTCCGTTACCTTCTTAACCGGGAGTACCCGAGGAAGGCTGCATTAGAATTAGTTGGAAATCGATATGGGCTCACTTTTGATGAGCGTCACCTTCTCCACCGTGGAATCTTTTCTAGCTCTGATTCAAAATCAAGACGGAAGAAAAGAATTTTCATCGAAGAAATTCGAAACAAAGACCTTGCTATTGATGGTCACAATATTTTGATTACCATTGAGGCTGGACTTTCCAGTCGACCTCTCATTCTTGGAGACGATGGTTTCGTCAGGGATATCTCCGGCCTTTCCGGAAGCTTCAAAAAGACGGAAACGACAGAAAAAGCCATCCAGTTTATCATTAATGCCATAAAGAAAATTAGGCCCCGCCAAACCCTTTTTCTCTTTGATGCGCCGATCAGTATGAGTGGAAAATTGGCTCAAGAGGTCAGAAGCCGTTTGAAGAGAGAAAATCTTGAAGGGGATGCCTTAGCTGTGAAAATCCCAGAAAAGATTTTAATTGGGTTTCCAGGGGTGATCGCTACCAGTGACACAGCCGTCATTGATCAATCTAAAATGGTGCTGGATCTGGCTGGTTATATCTTGAGGAAAAAAATCCGATTAGAATCACTTGTTCGATTGAGAAGGAAGAGAGGTTCTGTTGGAAAAAGTTGAAAATTATCGCTGGGTGATCCTGGGTATTGTTTATCTATCCATTCTCGCTTTCACACTCATCTTCCAATCCATTCCCCCTATTCTACCACTCATCATCTCTGAACTCCATCTCACCTATGCTCAATCCGGCCTCCTGATGAGCCTCTTTGCCCTCCCTGGCATCTTCGTTTCCGTTTTGGGTGGATTCCTTGCGGACCGTTCTGGAATGAAACCTTTAGGAGCAGGTTGTTTTTTATTAATGATCGGAGGAACTTTGCTGGTGGGGTTAGGGATGAATCTTCAGACCTTGGGGTTGGGAAGAATCATTGCTGGGATCGGAGCTTTTACTCTATCCGTCTTCCTGCCAAAACTCCTTTCCCAATGGTTTAAAGGAAGGGAGTTAGGACTTGCCATGGGAATCTTCAATACTGGCGTCCCCCTTGGTTCGGTTATTTGTTTTGGGCTTTTTGGAAGGATGGGGACCCTTGGGGGATGGCGTGTACCTATTTTATTAACCGGGATCTATTCGCTCATTATCTTCTTCCTTTTTTTTATCCTTTACAGACCCTCACCTTCGCAAAGAATGAGGGAAGATAAATCCCTTAACATTTATAAATCGTTAAACCAGATGGGATATCCAATCTGGTTAGTGGGTTTTTCCTGGCTCTGGTTCAATGCCGCCTTCGTCTCCTTTGCCACTTTTGCACCCGACCTTTTCATGGTAAATGGTTTCACGATTGAACAGAGTGGAATCCTTATCGGCATCCCCCTTTTGGGCTCCCTTCTTTTTAGTGCCCCCATCGGATATCTGGTAGACCGATTTAAACATCAAGAATGGTTAATTGGAACGGGAGGCATTGCACTGGCCATCCTGGCATTATTTTTTAATTTCAGCTCTTCGTTTCTATTTCTCGCCATTTTGATGGGGATCTTCTCAGCAATGATTCCTGCTCCCATTTATTCTCTTCCTCCAGAAATTCTAAAAATGGACAATGTCGGATTAGGATTTGGCGTCCTTTCCACCTGCTCGAGCGTTGGTTTATTTGTTGCACCCTATCTGGTGGGAAAAACCAAGGATTTAACTGATTCCCACAACTGGAGTTTCATCTTAATCTCTTCCTTTTTCTTTCTCACCACGGTTTTCATTTTTTTCGCCAACCGCTCCCGAAGCACTGCTGATAAGACAGATTTGAAAAGGGGTTTCTAAGCCTTTCCAGGCACCTTCTAAAAAATCCTTGACAAGGCAAAAACCTTGGCGTATAAAAAGGGAGAAGTCTGGATACAGTATACAAAATTTTATTAGAAAAGGAGGAAGTTTTGTGGAAACTTTATTAGGAGGCCTTCGGGTCAGTAAAAAGAAATCCCTTCGGGAAGAAGTCTATGAATCACTAAAAAAATCCATCCTCCATGGAAAATTGAAGGCTGGGCAACGTCTCATCGAGGAGCAATTGGCTTATCAGGTTGGAATCAGCCGTACTCCTGTCAGGGAGGCCTTTCACAAACTCGAAAGGGATGAGTTGGTCATCCGACTTCCCAAGGGAGGTTTTGCCGTAAGGGAATTTACCAAAGAGGATGTAGAGGAAATATTTGGGATTCGAAGCGCCCTCGAAAGCTATGCCGCCTATTTAGGCACCCTTCACATCACCCCAGAAAAGATCTCCACTCTGGAGAAAAAATTGAAGGAATCGGAAGAGGCTTTAGAGAAGGGAGACGATGAAAAGGTCGTCCAGCTCCACACTGAATTTCACGACCTACTCTACAAATCCTGCAAAAGTAAAAAACTCGTCGAGATGATTAACAACTTCCGCGATTATTTTTATCGTTATCGGTCTGCCTTGCTTCATATCGAAAACGGCATCAATTACTCCAACAGAGACCATCGTCAGATGCTGGAAGCCATGAAGAATAAAAATGCAAGGTTGGCGGAAAGACTGGTCAGAAAGCATCTGGAGAGAGGAAAAGACCTTGTTCTGAAGGAAATCGAACAGGGGAGAATGGTCCCATAAGGGAGAGAAAAGTGGAAAAGAGGATTCGTATCTTAGTGGCAAAACCTGGGTTGGACGGGCATGATCGAGGAGCAAAAGTGGTCGCGCAAGCCCTTCGAGATGGAGGGATGGAAGTCATTTATACGGGTCTCCATCAGACCGTCGACCAAATCATCAATACAGCGATCCAAGAAGATGTGGATGTCATCGGCTTATCCATGATGTCTGGGGCTCATTTGCCGATCTGTGAAAAACTGACAAGAGAAATGAAAAACAAGAAGATCGATGACATGATGGTAGTGGTCGGTGGTGTCATCCCCAAAAGGGATATCCCTAAATTACAAAAAATAGGTATCGAAGGAATATTTCCAGGCGGGACCCCTTTTGACGAATCCATCCGGTGGATCAAAGAACACATAAGACCCCGATCCTAATCGGGGAAATTCTAAATTCGAAGCACGAAATCCAAAACAAGCACCAATGTTCAAAATGCAAATCAATCAAACATATGAAGTGGTTTTGAAGTTTTAAAATTCGGATTTTGAATTTGTTTAGGATTTCGATATTCGAGTTTCGGATTTTTGGAGTAAATTATGGGCGTAGCAAAATATATCAAAAACGACAAGGACGAAGTTCAGGATGTCATCCTCCAGTCGGGCATTCACATCAAACCCCTTTACACCAAAAAGGATCTGGAGGAAATTGGGTTCGACCCAGAGAAGGATTTAGCGCCACCCGGGGAATATCCTTTTACACGCGGAATCCATCTACAGGGATATCGAAGCCGGGAGTGGACCACCCGTCAATATACGGGTTTCGGAACGCCCAAAGAGACCAACGAGCGTTTCAAATTGATGATCTCTCATGGCCAGACCGGTCTCAATGTGGCCTTCGATCTCCCAACCCAGATGGGACTTGACTCCGATGACCCCCTTGCTGAAGGTGAAGTGGGAAGAGTCGGCATGGCCGTCGATTCCCTCCGTGATTTTGAGGTGGCCTTCCAGGGCATCCCCTTAGATCGGATTGGCGCGGGACTCACCATCAATGCCGTGGCAAGCATCATGCTGGCCATGTTTCAGGCGACAGCTGAAAAGTATGGATTTAAGAAAGACCGCGTGAGCGCTACCCCTCAAAACGACATTCTCAAAGAAATGATCGGACGGGGGGCATGGATCTTTCCTGTCAAGCCAGCCGTCCGACTTATCGGGGATACGATCGAATACGCGATGAAGGAACTTCCTAGAACGAATCCTGTGAGTGTCTGTGGTTATCACATCCGTGAATCGGGTTGTTCTCCGGTTCAGGAAATCGCTTATGCCATCCAGATTGCCAATACTTATATTGATGAGGTCCTCAAACGGGGCCATCACATCGATGACTTCGTAAGGGGCTTCACCTTCAATCTAAATGTCTTTGGAAACCTCTGGGAACAGGTGGCTAAGTTCCGTGCAGCAAGAAAGCTCTGGGCCATCAATCTAAAGGAGCGTTTTGGAGCCAAGGATAGCAGATCCCTTCTCCTACGGGGAATCTTCGGTGGCGGCGGATATGGAATGACCAAAGCTCAGCCAGAAAATAATATCATCCGCGGCGCTTACTATGCCCTGGCTGCGGCATTGGGAGGAGGTCAGACGACTGCGCTCTGTTCTTTTGATGAAGCTTATACCATCCCTACCCCCAGAGCAGCGCTCCTTTCCCTGAGAACATTTCAGATTTTGATGGAAGAGATTGGGTTGAGGGACACGGTAGACCCATTGGCAGGGTCCTATTTCATAGAAACTTTGACCAAGCAAATGGAACAAAAGATTGTCGAAGAGATGAAAACAATTGATGAGATGGGAGGGATGATCAAAGCCGTTGAAACGGGCTATGTTCAAAAAGAAGTGGCCAGACAGGCCTATGAATTTGAGAAAGGAGTTCAAAAAGGAGAGTTAATCAAAGTCGGGGTGAACAAATACACCGAAGGGGAAGAGATGGAGGTAGACCTCCACGAATACCGTCAGGAATCAGTCAAGGAACAGGTTCAACGGCTTCAGGAAGTCAAACGGGAAAGGGACAATCGAAAGGTCCTCCAATTATTAAATGACCTTGAAAGCGCTTCAAAAACTGAGAAGAATGTCATGCCTTATCTTCTCAAATGCTGTAAAGCTTATGCAACGGTGGGTGAAATGACCAAGGTATTTAAAGAGGTCTACGGGGAATTCAAAGAACCATCGATTTTCTAAAAATCAATGGTCAATGGACAATTGGCAATGATCAATTTTCATTCATTTATTTTGCATTGAACATTGGCCATTGAGCATTGACCATTTAACATTGACTCTTTTGAGAAGGAGGATATTATGGCTTTTACAATGTTTGGTCGGACGATTCGGAAGATTGGTGTCATTGGTTCAGGAAATATTGGTCCAGATATTGCGCTTCATTTCAGTCAAAATCTTTATGCTTATGGCGTCCCCGTTGTGGTCGTTGATATTGTCCCGGCAGCGTTAGAGGCTGGTTCAAAAAAAGCAGAATCCAAAATGGCCAAAGCCGCTGAAAAAAAAATCTTCAAGAAAGAGGTGGCCGATGCCATTTTTAAGAACATGCTTTTCACCACCGACTATGGAAAAATTGCCGATGCGGATTTTGTGATCGAAGCCGCCTTTGAGAGAGAGGACGTCAAGCATAAGATTTTCGATCAGTGTCAGGCATCCTGTCCGAAAACAGCCATTTTCGCCTCCAACTCCTCACACATGGAGCCGGAAATCATTTTTGAAAAGATAGCCGATAAGAGCCGTTGTCTTGTCATTCACTATTTCTATCCTGCCGAGAGGAACCTCCTGGTTGAAATTGTCCCCGGGAAAGACACCGATCCTGGTCTGACTGAATATTTGATGAAATTATACGAATTCATTGGAAAGGCCCCGATCAAAGTGAAGAGTCGCTACGGCTATGCCGTGGATCCTATTTTTGAAGGCCTCTTTGAAGCTACGGCTTTAACCGTGGAGAAGGGACTGGCCACTGTCAAACAGGCAGACGCCATCGTCCAAAAAGCCCTTGGCATGGGCGTGGGACCTTTCACAGCTCATAACCTTGCTGGTGGAAACCCCATTACGCAGCACGGCTTATCCGAGATGAACACGAAGATCATGCCATGGTACCAATCCCCTAAGATTCTCGACGACCAGGTGAAATCCGGAAAATCCTGGGAGACAGCAGCGAAAGGGGAAAAGGTGGAATATACTCCCGAGACTTATGAAGCCGTTTCAAATAGAGTCATCGGAGCCTACTTCGGTATGATCTGTGAAATTGTAGGAAGGGGCATCTCCAATATCGGTGATCTCGAATTGGCCATGGATGTGGGGCTGGTCTTAAATACACCCTTTGCAATGATGAACAAAATGGGTGTGAAAAAAGCCCTCGAACTCGTTGAGGCCTATGCAAAAGAAAATCCAGGTTTCAAGGTCGATGAGATTTTAATAAAACAGGCCGCTTCAGGAAAGCCATGGAAGATCCCGGTGGTCTTAAGAGAAGACAAAGGAGAGGTGGCCATCGTTAAGATTCGAAGGCCAAAGGTCCTGAACGCCTTGAATGCAGAGGTCTTTGAACAACTGCGGGAGATCATCCTTGATATCCAGAAAGATCCAAAAATCAAAGGGGCCATCCTGACCGGGTTTGGAACAAGGGCTTTTGTCTCAGGCGCGGATATTGGAATGCTGGCTGCACAGAAAACCCCGCAAGAAGCTGAGACTTTCTGTCTGAAAAGCATGGCCGTATTGAATCTGATCGAAAATTTAGGAAAACCTGTCGTCTGCGCCATGAACGGTCTGGCTTTCGGTGGAGGAAATGAGATGGCCATGTCCTGCACTGCTCGGATCGCCACAAAGGGGCAGAAGGTTTTTGTCTCACAACCTGAACCAAGGCTCGGCATCATCCCTGGAAATGGCGGAACTCAAAGGCTTCCGAGGTTGATAGGAATGGAAAAAGCCTGGCCATTAATTCGAAATGCCAATTCCATCTCCTCCGCTCAGGCCAAAGAACTTGGTTTGATTCAGGAAGAGGTGGAAGGCGATCTCATTAGAGCAGCCACGGATTGGGTAAAAAAGATTCTCTCAGGAACAGTTCAGGTTCCACCGATCAAGAAGGACCCTATTGCAATTCCATCAAAACTTCCAGAGGTGGATATTGGCCATCTGAGCCGAAAAATTGACTCTCTCGTTCAGAGGGCAGTTTTGGAAGGGGCAAAGATGACCCTCGAAGACGGATTAAAATTGGAGGCCAAAATCTTCGGAGAGTGCTTGTTGACCCAGGACATGAAAATTGGTATCGAAAATTTTCTAAAGAACGGGCCGAAGGTTAACGCCAATTTTGTGCATAATTAATCAAAGAGGTAGACGAGTCGTCTCTTGATCAACATCGGTGATTGGATAAAAAAATGGAGTTTTCTTCAACCCAACAAAAGGGCTTTAATCTTTGAGGATCATCCCTTTACCTATCAAGAGATAAACCTACGCACCAATCAACTCTGTCATTTCCTTTTGGAGAGAGGGGTTCAAAAAGGGGATAGAGTCTCTGTCCTTCTTTATAACTGCCATCAATATATAGAAATTTTCTTTGCCCTTTCAAAAATAGGCGCCATTCTTGTTCCTCTCAACTGGCGATTGGCAGGACCAGAACTGGAATTTATCATCAAAGACAGTGGGGCCAAGATGATCATCTTTGAACCCGAGTTCGAGGAAATCATCACGTCTATCCGTCCCCATTTAAATATTTCTAATGGAGATTTCATATCGGTTGGGTCTCCTTGTCCGGACTGGGCAAACGATTATGAGAAGACTCTTGTTGACTACCCTGTCCATGAACCCAACCTAAAGACCTCCGTAGGAGACGAAGATCCTCATATCCTCATGTACACCTCCGGGACCACAGGCATCCCAAAGGGGGCTATTCTTTCTCACCGGAAAACCTTCTTTAACGCTCTGAATGCGGATATTTTTTATAGCCTCACTTCTAAAGATACCATGATTGTTTCCAGACCGATGTTTCACTCCGGAGGACTCCTTGTCGAAGCGGCTCCTGTTCTTTACAAAGGGGGAACCCTCCTTCTAAAAAAGCGGTTCCGGTCCCATGAAATCCTCGATGCGGTTCAAAAATACCGAGTGACCCTTTTCGAATTGCCAGCGACGCTATACCAGTTCATTCTTCGGGAGTGTGATTTAACTCAATACGATTTGAGTTCCATCAGATGTTTTTTCACCGGCGGTGAAAGAGTGCCGAAAGCGATGTTAAAGGAATACTACAGGAAAGGAATTACCATCTCCCAGATATTCGGCCAAACCGAAGCCTCTACGATCACCTTTCTGTCCCCCGACGATGCCGTCCTAAAAATAGGGTCTGTGGGGTTGCCTGTCTTTCATGGCGAAGTGAGAATTGTTGACAAGACAGGAAAAGAGGTCAGTCCGGGGGAAGTGGGTGAAATCATCATTAAAGGCCCTACCCTGATGAGCGGGTACTGGAAACAACCGGAACTCACCGCTGAAACAATTCGAGACGGCTGGCTCTATACCGGGGATCTGGCCAGAACAGATGAAGAGGGGTATGTTTATATCATAGACCGTGAAAAAGATATGTATATCAGCGGAGGGGAAAATGTCTATCCCGCTGAGATTGAAAAGGTTCTGCATACCCACCCCAAGATTTTTGATGCCGGAATTGTGGGGGTTCCAGATGAGAAATGGGGAGAAGTGGGGAAAGCCTTTATTATCCTCAAACCGGGGGAGACCATGAACAACGGGGAAGCCTTCGAATTCCTTAAAGGGAAAGTAGCCAAATACAAGATTCCAAAGTACGTGGAGTTTATTGAGGAGCTTCCGAAAACTGCAAGCGGCAAGATTCAGAAATTTCTTTTGAAGGAGTGGCATAATAAGGCAAAACCTTAAATTTCGGATTGCGGAATGCGGAATGAAACTCCGAAATCCCTGCCTACCGGCAGGCAGGCGCAATCCGAATCCCGCATTTAAAAATTGTTGGAGGACTACATGGCTGGAAAGTATTATCGGTTAGGTTGTGATATTGGTGGCACCTTCACCGACTTTGTTCTTCTCAATGATCGGACAGGGGAGTTAAAAATCTATAAGTGTCTGACCACTCCCAAAGACCCCTCTGATGCCGTAGAACACGGAATCAGAGAGATGGAAAAAAATACACCCGGCTTTGTGGAGAAAATGGACGAAGTCATTCACGGAACGACATTAGTCATCAACTCTATTATTGAAAGAAAAGGGGCCAAAACAGGCCTGATCACAACAAAGGGCTTCAGAGATGTCTTGGAGATAGGGAGGGGAATTCGTTATGCCCCTTATGATGTATTCGCGGAATTTCCAAAACCTTTGATTCCGAAACATCTCCGCCTCGAGGTAGATGAGAGGGTTCGGAGTGATGGAACGGTCCTAAAGTCTCTGGACCCCCAAGAAGCAAGGCAGGTCGTTCATGCACTCCTCAAGATGGGCGTTGAATCGATTGCCGTTTGTCTGATTAACTCTTTTGAGAATCCAACTCACGAGCTGATGCTCAAGGAGATCATTGAAAGGGAAGCTCCCGGGATTTCTACCTCTATTTCATACAGAGTTCTTCCCCAGATTAAGGAGTATGAGAGAACCAGCACCACAGCGACCAACGCCTATGTGAAGCCTCTGACGGGTAGATATCTCTCCGGATTGGCTGGAAGACTGGAGTCCATTGGTTTTAAAGGAAAGCTCTTTATCATGCTTTCAAGCGGAGGCGTGACCTCCGTTGAAACAGCCGCTGAATTCCCTGTAAGGATTATCGAGTCCGGTCCTACCGCAGCCGTCATCGCAGGTCAGTATTATGGAAAACTCTTCAATATCTCGGAGATGTTCTGCTTTGACATGGGTGGGACGACAGCCAAATCTTGCCTGATTCAAAAAGGAGTGGCAGGCGTGGTGCCGACCTTTGAGGTCGGTCGCGTTCAGAGATTTATGAAGGGGAGTGGACTTACCATTCAGGTGCCTGTGGTGGATTTAATGGAGATTGGAGCAGGAGGGGGCAGCATTGCAAAGGTAAGCAGGATGGGGACGCTTCAGGTGGGGCCGGAAAGTTCCGGAGCGGAGCCCGGCCCTATCTGTTATGGGATAGGAGGGACTGATCCCTGTGTCACCGATGCGGACCTCTTATTGGGCTATCTTGATGAGAAGTACTTTCTTGGCGGTGAGATGAAACTTGACAAAGAGGGGGCAAGGCGTGGTGTCGAGGAAAAAGTGGCCAAACCCTTAAGCGTTTCTTTCATACATGCCGTATGGGGAATCCATGATCTGATCAACGAGACAATGGCCGCAGCGGCCAAGACCCATATCGCTGAAAAG
>Ga0154895_1001_pt7 | contig 14552 bp, 16 predicted proteins | sample Rifle2008BG19ft_FD_105867 | JGI IMG/M metagenome (GOLD analysis project Ga0154895, IMG submission 105867) | Deltaproteobacteria bacterium RBG_19FT_COMBO_46_12 | reverse complement strand
TTCTGAAATTTTCAACAAAGACATTTTTCAGGCCAAGTCCCCAATCGTTATTGACATACATGATTGGAACTTCCTTATAGCCCAGGTGGATGCAGAGGTCTGAAATTCCTTTTCCCTGAAGGACATCTGAAGGGAAGACCCTGAAGATATATTCTCCAGATTTGGTGAGGCCCGGAGCTGCGCCCTGGGCAGAGAGCATCACCACTTTACTTTCCTGTGCTACAGGTGCCGCAGCCATGAAATTGGAACTTCCAGCAGGACCAAAAATTACAGGCACTTTATCCACCGCAATCAATTTCCGGACCGCTGTAACACAATCCTTCGGTGTGCTTTTATTATCTTCATAGACAATCTCGATCCTCTTGCCCTTGATCCCGCCCGCCGTATTGATTTCCTCGACAGCCAGGTCGATTGCTTTTTTAAACCCTTCACCATAGACCGCAATGCTCCCGGAGAGAGCAAACGCTGCTCCAATTTTGTAGGTGTCTTGGGCGCTGGCGGAAGGAAAAATAAAAACGAGTATCCCCAGACTGATGAGAATGAGATGAACGATCCTTTTCATTGTTTCAAACCTCCTTCAACATGGAATAGGGCTATTTTTATAAAATGAATGGAGCTATGTCAAGAGTTAACCCTCATTTTTCTTCTTTATTAGAAATTTACTTTTAACCCTTTTCTAAAAAGGTATTCCTTCACTTCCTTTATTTTTAGGATCCGATAGTGAAACACCGATGCCGCTAATAAAATCTTTGCGCCCCCTTGAACAACCCCTTCATAAAAATGCTCCAATTTTCCAGCTCCACCTGAAGCCACCACAGGCAGATCCACGGCATCTGAGATTGCCCTCGTAAATTCCAAATCGTAACCCTCTTGCGTTCCGTCTCCATCCATACTGGTTGGGAGGACCACTCCGGCACCCAACTCCTGGCATTGTTCGGCCCAGGCAATGGCATCTCTGCCCGCAGGTTGGGTTCCACCTGAAACGACCAATTCAAATCCGGATGGCATTTTTTTGTTCCTTTTAGCGTCGATGGCTATCGTTATTTTATCTTTTCCAAATATTTTGGACGCTTGACTCACCAGATCCGGGTTTTTAACCGCTGCGCTATTCATCGATACTTTGTCAGCGCCTGCCTTTAAAACCAGTTCAATATCTTCCAAAGTGGAAATGCCGCCCCCAACAGTTAAAGGGATGTTTATTACAGATGAAACATTCTTTACCCATTCCAATCGGGTCTTACGGTTTTCTACTGTTGCGGCGATATCCAGCATCGCCAGCTCATCCGCCCCTTCTTTTCCATAAAACGCAGCATTCTCTACGGGGTCCCCTGCTTCTTTCAAATCAACAAAGTGTATCCCCTTTACAACCCGACCCTCTTTCATATCCAGACATGGCATAATTTTGATGACAGCCATTGTTTCCCCTTTCTCCTCCGAAAGATATCTCATTCTATTGCCAAAACAATTCTGAAGTCAATATAGATCTCAGTCTATTCAATAATGGGAAGAGGGCAAGGCCAAGAGTCATGAAATAACTTTGAATCTCTTTCCTTTCGGTTTTGAGGCATCTTGATAATCTCCTATCTTGCTTGACAGAGGCAAAATTTTAATGAATAAAGCAGATACAGAAGGATGTGTTAGAAAATGGAGGAATTTTGATGAAGATTTGGCCTGATTGTATTCCCTGCATATTAAAGATGTCGCTAGGAGTCGCCCGTGTGGTGATGAAAGATGAAGAACAGGTCAGAAGATTCATGGAAGAAGTTTTAGAACTAAAGTATTTTGATGGAGATAATTGGAAGGTGACATCGCCAGAGGTGATCAAGGATGTTTGGTTAAAGATGATCAAGTTCACAGGGGAAGCCGACCCCTTAAAAGAGATAAAAAATGAGCAAAATAAAAGGGCTTTGGCAATCTACCCCACAGCGAAACAGTTAGTCTTGAAAAGCCAGGATCCCTTACTTGAAGCGATTCGGTTCGCCATTGCCGCTAACTCCATTGATGCCATGACGGATGTTAAAGGGGGGGGCCCAGAGGAGGTCATTAAGAAGTGGTATAAATTGGAGATCGACAGTAAAAATTTTAATGGATTAAAGGAAAGGGTTAGAAAAGCCCGAAGCGTTGTGTATCTTGGAGACAATTGCGGCGAGATTGTATTCGATAGGCTTTTAATAGAAGTCCTCCTTAAAATACATCACCCGGAAGTAACTTTTATCACTCGAACTCTCCCAATTATGAATGACGCCACCCTCCAGGATGTTCTTTCTATAGGGATTGGGGAAATAGCTCAAGTCGTGGAAAATGGGGTTCGTGAGCCACTCCCGGGCACTTTTCTGAAAGGGATCAATTCGGAATTAAAAACATTAATAGAAAAATCAGACTTGGTGATATCAAAAGGGGGTGGGAACTACGATTCACTGACTGAAGAAGAAAAAATTAAAGGGAAGACTTCTTTTCTATTGTTAGCCAAATGTTATCCCTATTGCCATCTTCACCAGGTATCCTTAGGTGACCCCATTATCCATAACTTTTAGCTTAATTCCTTCATCCAATTCCTTTTTGGATAATCCTTGCCATCCCCGAAAATATTGGGCTTTCTTAGTCGAGAAGTTTTTTTCGATTGGTGGTTACTCATTTTTGCTCGAAGCTTCATTCTAAGAAATCTGTTTGCAATCGATCCCATTTCTAAGTGCTTAAGAGGGCGGGTAGCAACTTTGACTTTATTCTGCCGAATGGCCGCGAAAATGGCATCAAGATTCTTTTCTGCGTAAATCAACGAATAAGTCGTCCCGAGCTGAGAGAGAAAATGAGCATCTGAGTTTCCAACCAATGGGAATCCAAAGGATCGGGATACTTCTACAGCCTTTTGGTTAAAGTTGATCATTGGGGAATAGAAATGACAATATTCGAGGGCGTCGAAGAGATTCAGGTGCTTCATGAGGTATCCGTTTAATGAGTAGGTCCCTGGGAAATAGGGGTGCGGAGCAATGATTAAGGTTTCTGGCCGACGCAATTTTGAGAGGGAATAAAAGTCAGAGCACATTTTATACGGGGGTGGGTTTAAAACGAGGACATGGCGTCTCCGAATAGTCATCTCTAAGCCGGGGATGAGGAGGATTCCTCTCTCCTGAGCATAAAATGAAAGGTCCTGATTGAAGGTCATCTGATGATGATTGGTGATTGAAATGACGTCAAAACCTTCATCGGCAGCTCTTGTGATAAGCTCCTTGGCCGTGTACCGTACATGATCGAGGGGGTCTTCAGCCGTGTGAAGATGTAGATCAGCCTTGAGGGGTTTCGGTCTTTTCATTTTCACAATAGATTCATTCACCATCTCCTCATTTCACCAAAAATATCTCATTACCAATTCTTTATAAGATTTCATAGACGTTCTGTCAACTCTTTGAGAAATGAACGTTTTTTTATCTTAATTGATATTTGGTGGGTTTCTGGTATAAAATTATTTTTGTTCCTTGATGATTACTTTGACAATGCGAAGGTTATGTGATGAAGCCTCGAAAATCTTCATTTACCTCCAAATCCTTCCAAGACTTAAAGGCCTTACTCGAAAATAACCCTTTTTCTTTGCCAGAGTGCAATCAACCTGATCCCATAGGTTATGAGGATAAGCAACCTCCTGAGTTGGAGGAAGATCTTTTTAAGAAAGCCATGGAAGGTGTGAGGCCGATTTCGGGAGACAAGTATGTTGAGAGAATTTTTCAAATTGAATTGGCCGAAAGTTCCAGAGATAAAGAAGATGCTGAGATATTAGAAAAGCTTACAGATCTTATAAAATATGGAAGGGGTTTTAATGTTTCTGACACACCGGAATATATCGAAGGCACAAATTATCATGTCCATCCGACGGTTGCAAAGCGTTTGCACCGCGGGGATTATTCCATCCAGGCATTTGTTGATCTCCATGGTCTCCTTGCAGAGGATGCGAAGGAAGTTTTTGAAAGATTCTTAAAATGGGCGGTGACCACGGGTAAGACCGGGATTTTAATTATCCATGGCCGTGGCCTTTCTTCACCCTCCGAGCCTGTTTTAAAGAAGAAGGTCGTTGAATGGCTTACCCATGGTCCTTGGCGGAAATGGGTGGCAGCCTATTCAAGCGCAAGAATCTGCGATGGCGGGGCAGGGGCGACCTATGTTTTGCTTAGGCCTCGTCCTGTCTCGAAGCGATTGAAGAGGATACGGGTAGGGGCTGGGAAATCCTAACTTGAAAAAAGAAAAGAAAAAGAGAAGATGCAACACCCCTGGCTAAAAAACTATGACGAAGGTGTGCCGTACTCGTTGAAGCCGTACCCTGACCAAACAATTCTGGACGTTGTGAGGGATACAGCGCATCAGCGACCGATAGCCTACCCAAAACTCTGGTTGGAAAAGTGCTTCATCGCGAACTGGTTGAAAAAGAGAAGTTAAAGCAGAATAAATCATGAAAATATATCGGAGGAGATAAAGTGAAATGCAGAAATCATCCTGACAGAGAAGCGATCGGAGTTTGTCAGAAACATGAAACGGGATTCTGTCAAGATTGCTGCGAGTGCCTTAACATTGATCAATGCTGTGACTGCATCGACCCGAAGCTCTATTGCAAGTTTAGAACCCAGTGCATCATCTGGGAAATGTCGAAGGACCGAAGGAAAAAAGAAATCGATAGGGAGTTGGGGGGATAGGGAAAAGGGGAGATTATCAATAAGGAGATCAGGAAATCAGGAGATCAAAGGAAAAATAGATAAGGACATGAGGGGATAAATAAATTAGGAATTAGGAACCCAGAACTTGAAACCCGGAACCCATTATAGCCTTTTGTTAAAAAGAGAGGTTAATTGCTCAAGGTGGTTCTTTTCTTCCTCAGATAATGTCTTAAAGACCTGTTTCGCATTGCGGCCTTCCACTTTCCTCTCCATTTTGAGATAGAGGTCGTATGAATTTGATTCTGACGCCACAGAAAGTTCAAGGATGTCCCTCAGATTTTTTCCTTTTGACCAGAAGACAAAAGGGGACGTTCGTGCAGAACGTGCTTGACATCGAGGAGAATTGGGAGTAATTTAGCTCCATGCCTCGATCGGGCCGCTTAGACGCTCCGGGTGTACTCCATCATGTGATAGGTCGCGGGATCGAGAAACGGCCCATCTTCCTGACTGACGAGGACAGAAACGATTTCCTTACCAGGCTTGGGCTCCTCGCTGAAGAGGGATATCTTAAGGTCTACGCCTGGTCCCTCCTGCCAAATCACTTTCATCTGCTCTGCAAGACAGAAAAGGCGCCTTTAGCTCGTAGCATGAGACGCCTACTGACCGGGTACGTGGTGAAATTCAATCGGCGTCACAATCGGTATGGCCATCTCTTCCAAAATCGGTATAAGTCCATAGTCTGTCAGGAGGATTCGTATCTGATGGAACTGGTGCGATATATTCATTTGAATTTAATCAGAGCAAGGATAGTGAAAGACTTGGGAGGGTTGAACAGATCTCAATGGTCGGGCCATTCAACTTTAATGGGATATCAGAAACGTGAGTGGCAGGATACGGAGTATGTGCTGTCGTATTTTGGGAAGGGAGTTGGGAGGAAAAGAAAGTACTTGAAGTTTGTGAAAGACGGGATTAAGGTGGGGCGGAGGCTGGAATTAGTGGGTGGAGGATTGATCCGGAGTATGGGTGGATGGTCAGAAGTATTGGCATTAAGGAGGAGGGGAGAAAAGACTGCATCAGATGAGCGGATATTGGGGGATGGTGAATTTGTAGAGAGGGTATTAGAGGAATGGGATGAAGTTGGGAAAGCGAATCTTCGGTTAAATCGGGTTCGAATGAATCTTTCGTTGTTGGCCCAGCAGGTATGTGAGAAGTGGGGGGCGACGATAGAGGAATTGCGGTCTGGGAGCCGGAGGCATATAATTTCGAAGGCACGGGGAGAGTTCGCACAGGAAGCGGTGAAGAAGTTAGGTTTTTCGGGGGCAGAGGTGGCACGGTACATTGGAGTGACGGCTTCGTGTGTGACGAGGATTGCGGCCGGGCGGGAACTGACGGAAGAGGTTAGGTCAAAATAGCAGATTGCTTATGCACGTTCTGCACGAACGTCCCCCCTTTATAACAAATAAATCAACCCGACCGGGAATAGCCCTTTATGGTTTCGAGTCAAGGCGTTTGCCCCGGCGGGTTATTTAAATCGTAAGCCCCACAATAAAAGATATGAAGATATGGTTGAATCAGGTATTTTATGAAAAGTAGCCCTTTCCCGTGTGACCCCCCGCTTGACATAACTTTCCTTTTGTGATTATAATGTAATTACATTAAATCTGGAGGAGACCCCAATGAAGACCCGTTTAGTTCGTATTGGTAATTCGCGTGGTGTTCGGCTGCCAAAAGCAGTCATTGCCCAAGCGGGGTTAACCGAAGAGGTGGAGTTGGGGGTGCGAGATGGAGCTGTTATTATCGCCCGCCCCACCTCTGCTCGCTCAGGATGGGCTGACGCTGCCAGACAAATGCATCAACGCGATGAAGATCGGTTACTTGATGCTCCCACCACTACCCGCTTCGACGAGAAGGAGTGGGAATGGTGAAGACTGAAGATGTTCGGCGTGGTGATGTATTTTTAGTTAGTCTGGATCCGGCCCGAGGAAGCGAGATTCAGAAAACTCGCCCCTGTGTGGTCGTCTCGCCGGACGAACTTAATTCCTATTTACGTACTTTTATCGTGGCTCCTCTTACGACTGGAGGCCATTCCTATCCGTTCCGTATACCGTGTCGGTTTGAAGGCCGTGCGGGCTACATAGTGCTCGATCAGATTCGCACCGTTGATCGTGAGCGTCTCGTGCGTCGGTTGGGCAAGCTGTCACCATCCACGTTGGGAAACATTCTTGCGATATTGCAGGAGATGTTTACACCATAACTACGGGCTAACAACCGCATTAACCTGACACGGAATAGCCACATCAGGTTTTTGGCATTGGGGATTGCCCGCGCAGGTTATGCAAATCGTTATCTTCTCTTAAAATATCAATTTAAGATTTATTTGATTCGGCAGTAGGGACGCCAAATGCCTTCCTTGAGTAAAAGGTGGGTTGTGTTGTCTCCCGGTTGGGAAGGTTGTCCATGATCCAAATGGACTGGGATTTCTCCTCTTCGAAATAGATCGTATTCAGGATCCCAGGGGAAAATAATGAGGGGTCCACTCGATATCTTCGTGAGAACGGGGAGAATGGGTCGAATTTCGCTATTTCTTAATGAGGTGAATACTTCATCAATCGTTTTAAATCGGGAGAGATCTTCAAGAGTTTTTAAAGTAGGAGGGCTCAGTATCACCTCTCCTATTAAATTTTCCTCAAGAGCTTTCTGAGGAATGAGCCAGACTCCGGCAGTCGTTTCTTTATGGTCATGACTTGCTTCCTGCCCTGAAGGATAACGGGCTAAAAAGAAACGGGTGTCAAATCGCTCCGATCGAGCCTCCGGTGTAATCCAATGAGCGTAATAATGGATCTGATCCAGAGCAAATAGAAGTTTTTCTTCCTGAATCATTTGGCATATGGTCAATTTTCCCTTTTGAAGTTGAATTCGGTAATTTGAAAACTTCTCCTGTTCCTCTCGACTTTTGATGCGGAAGAGGTTCCCCCTTTGGTCATAGGCGAATAGTATTCCTGCTTCCTCAAAGAGTTCACGGACTCCTGCTATCCAATGGGCGAAACTTTCCTCAGGGGAGATCGTCCCCCCCAAAATATTTTGGGCTTCCTCAAAAGTCATTCCTTTAGAAAAGGAGCATGATTCTAATGACCCATCCCCTCGGTCGACTCTTCCACCCGGATAAACAAAATTTCCTCCCATGAAACTGCTCTTTTCATGGCGTTTAAGGAGAAATACTTCAAACCCTATGGATTCTTCGTCCCTTAAAAGAATGACCGTTGCTGCTTTTTTCGGAATGGCAACCATAACAATTTTTTAACATATTGCCGAGAAATTTGACAATCAATCGATCCACCTTGTGAATTTGCTCAGTTCATCTCTGGGGGATTTAAATCGGTTGATGGGGCTATCCCAATCCGGATAACCCAATGCCACACCAATCACCACATTTTTATTTTCTGGTATATTGAGTAAGTCCTTGATCTCATCCTCATAGGCAACGATTAAGCCAATGGGGCAGGTCCCCAATCCAAATTCATGGGCCGTAAGGATGAAGTATCCCAAGGTCAATCCAATATCTACCATTCGAGCCTTTGGAAAGGAATCATCCAGGCAGATGAGGATGGCTACCGGAGCCCCATAAAAATTACAACTCCCTTCATTGATAAATTGGTCAGAATGAACCCCCATCTCCTCGAAAAAAGGATTCATCAATTCAAGGGTCTTGGCTCCCCTCTTAGCATAAGTTTTGGGCAAAGGCTTGACATTCCCTGGACTGCAAGCGATCTGTTTCTCACGATATGCCTTAATCAGCCTCCGGCTCAACCTCTCCTTTTCTTCTCCGGTCACAATAATAAATTCCCATGGCTGGAGATTGATCGCCGAGGGGGCATAAATGCTTAATTTTATAATCTCTTCAATTCTTTCTTTGGGAATTGGATCAGCCTTAAAGGCTCTGATACTTTTTCTTTCCTGAATTACTTTGAGCAAATCCATAGCACACTCCTTTTTTGTCCTTTTCGAAGCGTAGCTCATTCATCTTTCGACTGTCAAGGCGAGGTCTTAAATTGCGAATTGTGAATTTTGCCTGCCTGCTGCAGTCAGGGACTGCGGAATGAGAAAAATTCAAAGGATCCCAATTATGATGCGTTCGTAAAAAGTCCAACCCTATGTCATTGCGAGGAGCATAGCGGTTGCGAGGCAAAGCCGAAGCAAACCCGGAGATTCCTCACTTCGTTCGGAACAGGCTCCGCAACCCAATAAAATCAAGCACTTACAAAATACGAGATTGTTTCACTCTGTTCGCAACGACCACTTTAGGACTTTTTACGAGAACATCAATTATCCAATAGCTCGAAAACTTGACATTAACCTGCAAGACTATTATCTTAGGCTAAAAATGGAGAGATTTAGAAATGATTCGAGCGAAGATATGGTTTCGTTGTGCAGCCATGCATGACCCGGTTACTCCGATCGTGCTACAGCCAGCCATTATTGGATGGGAAGCAAAGAAAAGAAAGGTAGGGACCCAGATCGAAAGAGCTTTTAATGGAGAAGAGTTGGTCCATCGGATGAAAGGATGGATTACAGTTGATCCTTACAAGGTCATCGAGGTCGTTAATCTATTTGGAAGATTAAAGGTCTTGGATGAGAGGGAATTGGTTGTCGAAGTGGAAAAAATGGAGGATTTTCAAAAACTTGAGAGGGCACTCGCCGAAGCCTTTGAAGGCGAAGTAGACGCCGAGCCGATGCCTAAAAGATAAAAAATTATAAATATTATAATATTTTGCTTGACAAACCATTCTTGCACCTATAAGATACACTCACCAATTTTAAAAGTGCCTTAATTAAGAGTTTCCTTAATGTTCGACTCCGTGAAATTCAACAAAGTGTCCCAGAACATCACTGACCAGATCCGCAACGCCATCTTCGAAGGCAGATTGAAGCCAGGAGATAAACTCCCTTCTGAGAGGGAACTCATTGAGAACTTTAAAGTAAGCAAGGCAACCCTTAGGGAAGCCCTCCGATCACTGGAAGTTTTGGGGTTTTTAGAGATACGGAAGGGAGTATCAGGAGGGGCTTTTGTTACGGAAGTGGATATGACAAAAGCGAGAGACTCCGTTTCCAATTTTCTCCTCTTCAAAAACCTATCCCTCAAAGACCTTTCAGAAGTCCGCCTTCTCCTGGAACCCTATATCGCAGAAAAGGCCACTCTTGCAATTACCCAAGAAGATCTGGATAGACTGGAAAAATTGATCAGGGACTCTGAGCATGCGATCAAGAACGGTATTGCCGTTGAATCTCGAAAGAATGAAATTGAATTTCATCGAATCATTGCGAGTATCACCGGAAACCCTATCCTAATGTTTATTCTCGACTTCGTTGAGAACCTCCTGATCGATACGAAGGCGATTTTAAAACCAGGAAAAGAGTTTTCTTGGAAAGTTTTAAGGGCCCATAAACGTATTTATAACGGATTGTTAGAAAGAAATGTTGAGAAAGTGCATGAAGAAATGGTGAAGCATATCCGAGAGGTGGAAAAAGATCTTCTCGCCGCACACAAAGAGAGAGGAATCGAAGAACAAAAACTTGACCAAACGGGTAAAAAGAAAGAATCTATTTCTATTTTTTCAATGAGGGTATGATCGCTCTTTCAGGCTCTGGAAGTGACCTTTTAGCCAATAGTAATGTCCGTAAGGCATATCTGGGACTTTAGCCTAAATAGAACGTGTGCTGTAAGAAGTAGTTTTAGAATTTAAAAAAAACAGAGAGGAGGAATTAAAAGATGGCGATTTTGGAAGAACCGGTAAAGGGTGTTAAAGAAGTCAAGAATTACGTCAATGGTGAGTGGGTTGATTCAAAAGGGAAGATTGTGGACGTGGTCAATCCTGCTACGGGGAAGGTGATCGGGAAATGCCCGATTTCGACCAAAGAGGAGATTGATGCGGCGGTCGCGGCTGCAAAGGCAGCCTATCCAGAGTGGAGGAGGACCACTCCGCTGGCTCGCTCGAGGTATCTATTTCGATTTAGACAATTGCTTGAAGAGAATTTTGAGGAATTAAGTAGAATCCAGACCATGGAGCATGGAAAGTGTATTGATGAATCAAGAGGTGAAACAAGAAGGGGCATCGAAAATGTGGAGGTGGCATGTGGTACTCCAACCCTGATGCAAGGCTACTATTCTGAGGATATTGCAAGCGGTATCGATGAGTGGGTCATTCCAACGCCATTAGGAGTGTTTGGGATTATCGGTCCGTTTAATTTTCCATTTATGATTCCACTCTGGTCAGCACCGTATGCACTGGCGACGGGAAACACGGTGGTGATCAAACCTTCGAGTGAAGTTCCGCTTAGCCAGACGAGCATCGCAGAATTAGCAGAAGAAGCAGGTTTTCCACCAGGCGTTTACAATGTTGTCAACGGGGGGAGAACAGTCGTCAACGGTATGTTGGAACATAAGGATATTGTTGGGATCACCTTTGTGGGATCAACCCCAACAGGCAGAGATGTGATATATAAAAAGTGCGGGGAGACGGGTAAAAGGGTTATTGCCCAGTGTGGTGCAAAGAACTTCATCGTAATCATGCCGGATTGTAATGTCAAAGCGACCATACCCGCAATGATGACATCCTTCTTTGGCAATGCAGGTCAACGATGCCTGTCTGGGGCCAATCTTCTTATCGTTGGAGATGACGATAAGTTTTATAAAAATTTTCTAGATCAAGTTGTCGAGATGACTTCTAAAATAAAGGTGGGTTATGGCCTTGACGAAAGGGTTCAGATGGGGCCGGTACGAGATAAAGATAAAAAGGCGAATATCCTCCAATACATCGAAAGCGGAATCAAAGAAGGAGCCAAGCTTATATTGGACGGGAGGAAGCCGAAAATCGTAGGTGACTATCCTGATACATGCTTCCTGAACCCAACAATTTTTGAAAATGTTTCACCCACAATGAAAATAGGGGCGGAGGAAATCTTCGGGCCGGTCATGAGTGTGATGCGTGCTAAAAATTTAGACCAGGCCATCGAGATTTGTAACGCTAATCCTTTTGGAAATGGAGATGCCATCTTTACCCAAAGTGGCCGGGATGCCCGATATTTTTTATATAATGCGGAAAGTGGCAATGTCGGCATCAATATAGGGATTGTGGCTCCAATGGCCTTCTTCCCTTTCAGCGGAATGAAAGATTCCTTTTATGGTGTCTTACACACCCAGGGCAAGGAGGCTGTTCGGTTTTTCACTGAAAGCAAAGTCGTTATCCAAAGATGGTTTTAAAAACCTTGATTGCAGATTGCAGATGGCAGATAGAAAAATCTGAGATCTAAAATCTTAAATTTGAAATCTTGGCTATACAAGGAGGTAAATGCCAATGGAAATAAGCACATGTTCTGGAGCAATTAGTTTAACAAAAGAGTTGGAAAACGAATCTGCCAAAGTCTATCAAGAGTTGGCGCAGAAATTCGAAAAAGATAAGGATCTTTTTCTCGCTTTTGCCAAAGAGAACGGTAAGTTTTATAGCCAGGTTGAACGGGCTTACTATGGGGTGATCACCGATGCGCTTGAAGGTTGTTTTGCCTTCAATCTCAATTCGGAGGATTATCAGTTCAAGAAAATACTTCCCAAAGATATTAGCCTATCAAATGCCGTGGCTGAAGCATTAAAGATGGAAGAGGTAATGTTGAGATTCTGCCAGACGGCAGCAGAGCAATCAAAACATCTCATGGCTGATGTGCCGAGAGCGTTCACATTGGTGGCCAAGAAGAGGAATGAACGGATCTTTAAGTTAAAAGAACTTATCGAAAAAACAAAATAAGGGCAAACCAAGGCAATAGGATCTCTGCTGAGAAATCAGCAGGGAAGATACAAGAATAAAGGGGGGCAGGCTGCTTTTATACACCTTTGATATAAAAAGCAGCTTGTTCCCTTTTTGTTGTTCAGGGAGTTCTTGATTTTGACAGATCAGTTTGTATGACCTCACCGATATCGGTGCTGAAAGTTTATTTTACATTCATCAAGGAATCTGCTATTTTAGGTATATTGGGTAACGTGGAGTTTACCTATAGGGTTCTATATTTGGCAAGGTGAGAGTACCACAGGAATCTTCTGATGTACCTCGACTTTCATGGATTCCGAGAAAAACCTTTTAACCTGACCCCTGATCCCCGTTTTGTCTTCCTGAGTAAGAAACATAAGGAAGCTTTTGCGCATCTTCTTTATGGCATTAACCACCGCGTAGGATTCATTGCCTTAACGGGAGAGGTGGGGTCAGGGAAAACAACGGTCTTGCGCACTCTCCTCAGTCAACTTGACGCTGATCATCACCGTACGGCCTTCATTTTCAATCCCTATCTTTCGGCGACTGAGCTTCTTCAGAATATAAATCGAGAGTTCGGTATTCCAAACAACACTTCAAATACCTCAAGCCTTTTGCAATTTCTTAACCAGTTTCTTCTCCAGCAGAATGCTGAGGGCCGCACGGTTGTCCTCGTCATAGACGAGGCGCAGAACCTGGAGACATCGGTCCTCGAACAGATCCGTTTGATCTCGAATCTGGAGACCGACAGGGAAAAGCTCATACAAATCGTCCTGTCGGGACAGTCTGAGCTCTTACAGATTCTGGAGAGGCATGAAATGAGGCAGCTCAGCCAGCGGATCACGGTACGATACCACCTGCAGCCTATGGATTTTACGGACACCATCCATTACATCCGCCACAGACTTGAAGTGGCAGGAGGGAAGGGGGGGGGTATCTTTTCTAAGGGGGCACTAAAACGAATATATAGGTATTCACATGGGCTTCCGAGACTCATCAATGTCGCCTGCGATAGGGCGCTTTTAACCGGCTACTCAAGAGATACGGCAAGGATAAGCTCCCAGGTTACTGCAGCAGGGATTAAAGATATGAGAAAAAATATAGCGCCCTATGGTTGGAAACGACGTCTTATATTGATCCCGACGGCTGCCATGCTTGCGGTTTTTTTGGCAGGAGTTATCTACTTTAATTGGCATGGTCTAATCGGCCAGTTCAATACTTCGAAACAGATGGAGGCCATAGAAGATCATCCAGAAAAGGATCCTGTATTAACCGGGGAAGAACTCTCTCGTATCATGGCTGTTGATCTCGGACAAGTCATAGAATCAGAAAGTGCTCGAAGGGCCTTCAATACATTAGCGAGTTTCTGGAAAGTTCCACTCGTTCCCGAGAACAGTAATTTTAGCCATTCTGACGGAATGGACCGTGCTGCCCTGGACCGGGAGCTCCGCCTATACAGATTTTCTGGAAATCTGGAGACTTTGCTTCGCCTTGATTATCCCGCGGTGCTTGAACTAGCGTTTCCGAGCATCCCTGGAAAACGATTCATTTCGCTTGTGGGCACGGATTATGACCAGCTCCTCGTCGACCCGCCTATCGGAGGGAGGAAATCCTTTACCTTCACCGAACTCGAAAAACATTGGTCCGGCCAGGGTTTTCTTCTCTGGAGGGATTTCTTGAATCTCCTGCCGAGTCTATCCGTGGGATCCAACGGGGGACATATCCTAAGGCTTCAAAGCCTTTTGAAAGAAGCAGGAGCTTATAGTAAGCCTTTAACAGGCGTTTATGACAGTGATACCCTTTCGGCCATTAAACAATTCCAGTTGTCAAAAGGAATCGAACAGGATGGTATTGTAGGGGGTCAGACCCTGATGGTCCTTTACCATTCTGTCGATCGGTTTGGAGCCCCAAAACTCCTCGCAGAGTAAAAATGAGCGTCATACTCGATGCCTTGAAAAAACTTGATCGAGAAAAGTCCTTCCGTAAGAACATGACGGCCAATATTGCCGTCGAGATTCTAAAGCCTGATTTGCCCCGACCCGGAAAAAGGTTTCCCCGTTATTTTGCTACTATTTTCCTAACCGCTATGGCTGCCGCTGTAATTACTTATTTCACT
>Ga0154895_1024_pt4 | contig 14733 bp, 16 predicted proteins | sample Rifle2008BG19ft_FD_105867 | JGI IMG/M metagenome (GOLD analysis project Ga0154895, IMG submission 105867) | Deltaproteobacteria bacterium RBG_19FT_COMBO_46_12 | reverse complement strand
GATGGAAGTTGAACCCGTTCTACATTTTATCGAAGCCTTAAGGGAGGCGGTCTCATCGTTGGGGGAGGAGGTTTGTTATATCGCCAGCGCAGATCTTTCGCACATGGGCCTTCAATTTGGGGATCGTGAGGGCACTCATGAATATGGTCTCAGAGTTCTCTCTCAAGAAGACCAGGAGATGCTGGAATATGTGGAGGAGATGAATGAGGAGGGATTTTTTTCATCGATTGCAAGGGAGAAAGACCGAAGAAGAATCTGTGGTCTTCCAGCCATCTATGCAATGTTGAAAACCCTTGAAGCCAAGGAGGGAAAGCTCCTCAAATATGACCAGGCATTTACTCCGGAGACCCAATCCGTCGTCACCTTTGCCAGTCTTGCGTTTTACTGAACAGTAATGAGTTCGGAGTCCAGAGGTCGGAGGGATTAACCTTTATAAAATCCCTCAGAAAATAAAAGGTTTCGTTTCACGGTAAGGGTAACGATGCCCATATCGTCCATTGGTTACGTTTTTCGTTTTAAGAACTTGACGTAACCATCTGACGCTAAACGAAACGGGCCTCGTAGCCATAACCATAACCCCGGAACATTTTCATGATTCGAAGGTGAAGCTCCGTCATGAAGAATTGTGATAAGATACTCCGAACTACGAACTATTTACTCCGAACTATTTGCGAAGCAAATCAGGAGGGTTTTTGTTTTATTCTGTCGATGGCGGGGTAGAGCTCTGAGAGTCTTTTCTCGACGTCTTGGGGGAGATCCACTTGAAGGTTGAGGATCTTTTCTCTCAAGAGGGCTAAAGCCCCTAATTTTTCACTCACCTCTTTCGGAGTGATACGGCTTAATCTTTTCGAAACTTCTTTCACTTCCTCATTGAGGAATTCAATCAGTTTCAAAATCTCTGAAATCTTTTTTTGGGACATCTAAATTGCCCTCCCCTAAATTATTTCACCATACCTGATTCAGGGTAAGATTTCAAGAAATATTATTCATTTATTCTTCCAAAACTTCCTCTCTTTCGAAATCGGAGAGACTGCGACCCTCTGCTTCTTCAAACCTTTTTATCCAATTCTTAACACGATTTTTCCCGTAAGCTTTTTCCCACCCGATGACTATTTCCTCCACAGGGACATCGGCGTAAACTCCATGAAAAGCGACATATTCCATAAACTTTTGATTTTTCAAATTGTAAGGTTGAAATAGAGAATCTTCACGGCCATTGAATTCGAGGGGCGGCACATGATGCTTTTCACAAAGACTGCTGTTGAAAGCCGGTGTGGCTTTTACCCATTTCCCCTCGAGATAGAATTCGACAAAGCCATGGTAGGCAAAGAGGTCGTTTCCTATAAATTGAATGAGCTGCCTGGTCGCAAGATGGTTTCGGACATCCGCCAGGCCGACACGTGAGGGGATACCGCAGGCCCTTCCCAACGCACAGAGGAGGGAAGCCTTGGGGATACAAAAACTCCTGCCCCGTTTCAGCACATAACTTGCACGATAATGTTCGGAAAGATAAAAGGGAGAGTAGGGATCATAAAGGATGTCATCACGAACGGCAAGATATAGTTTGACAGCGGTCTCGATAGGGTCTGTCAGACCGCTCCTCATTTTCTCTGCAAAATCTCGAATACTCTTGTGATCGCTGTCAATGATGGCTGTTGGAGTTAAATAAGCCAAATGCCCTTGGTCCATCCTGAACCTCCCCTGGATAGAAATTTACTAAATTGGGATAGGGGAGTCAATAAGATTCATCAAACATAATATTGAGATATGATTGAGATTCTTTATCGGATATGATATGAGAATAAATCGTCAAATATCTTGTGGAAAGGAGTTAAAGATGATTCAGACTTTTCCGGTGGAAACGTCAACCCAAACAGAATTGATCGATGTCACTGATTCTGTCCGGGAGATTGTGAAAAAGGTTGGGGTTGAAGATGGGGTCTGTATTGTCTTTATTCCTCATACCACAGCTGCCATCACCATTAATGAGAATGCTGACCCAAGCGTCGTTCAGGATATCCTCATGGAGTTAAACAAGATCGTTCCTTTTAAAGATCAATATCGCCACATGGAAGGAAATTCTCCGGCTCATATCAAGGCCAGTCTGGTGGGGGGTTCTCAAACTGTTTTGATTGAGTCAGGAAAGCTTGTCCTTGGAACCTGGCAGGGAATCTTTTTTTGCGAATTTGATGGGCCAAGGAATCGGAAAGTTTATGTTAAAGTGATCTCTGGTGACCAATAAAATATGTCATTAGGGAAAGGTAAGGAAGCCGGTTTGGAATATAGTCAGAGGGTTAAGGTAAAAAATTTTAGATCAACTACATCACCCATCTACGAAACTGGCATCCTTCCCCTCCCACTCGGACAAAAGACTATTACTGTTTGAGATATTATAGAAATGAACCTCGAAAAACTTTTTGACAAAGCGAGTAAGATACTTGAAAGAGAATCCCGATTGATTCATCTTTCTTCCCAGGGGAGGGTAGTTTTTGTGGGAGATACCCATGGAGATCTGGATGCCAGTCAGCAGGTCATCCAGCGGTACCTTAAAAACCCTTACCGCATCGTCTTCCTGGGAGACTATGTCGATCGAGGAAGTTATTCCAGAGAGAACATCCAATATCTTCTCGAATTGAAATTGAGTCACCCCGAAGAGCTTTTTCTATTAACTGGGAATCATGAAGGGTTTATGACGAAAGAGTTCAATCCTGCTAATTTTTGGGATTCTATTTCTTTTGGAGAAAAAGAAGAATATGGGCTTCTCTTCTCCAGATTTCCATTCGCCATCACCACTCAAAATGGAATCTTAGCCCTTCACGGTGTTCCCCCCGATTTAAAATCTCTTGAAGAAATGAGCCAGATCGCATTGGGAGATGAGAATTGGGACAGAATGGTTTGGGGGGATTTTGTGGAAAACGAGACAGACTACCTGGGGGACCTCTGGGGAAGGCCCCAATTTGGGCGACAATATTTCAATCGATTAATGGAACGATATCAGAAGCAGGTTCTCATCCGATCCCATCAACCCCATGCCCCCTTGATGATGTTTGACAACCGATGCATGACTATTTTTACCTCCCGTGTCTATCTGCCCATCCGCACCATCGCCATTGCTGATTTGGAAAAGGAGATTCGAACAGCTGACGATATAGTTCTTGAAAGGATTTAAATTCGAAACACCTGCGTGCGGCAGGGAGACGAAATTCCTGATTGCTTGGGATGTCTAAATGGGTTGTCATGCTGAATTCATTTCAGCATCTCATGAGATCCTGAACCAAGTTCAGGGTGACCTCTTTGATAGGCTTTCTGATAATTTGGGTCTGTTTCGGATTTAAAGAAAATAAGGGATGCTTAAAATTATTTCTTTTGATATGGACGGGACTTTGTTAGATCCGGAATTTACGGATTGGGTCTGGTTACACGGTATCCCCTTGCTTTACGCAGAGAAGGCAAAAATTCCATTCGAGGAATCAAAGCATTTTGTGGTAGAAGAATATCTGAAAGTGGGGGAGGGGGCAATTGAATGGTATGATATTAAATATTGGTTCCGGTTTTTCCAGTTGGAGAAAAGTTGGAAGGATTTGATGCACCAATATGTGGACAAAATCAGCATCTATCCGGATGTCAACGACATCTTGGATCAATTAAAAGAGAAATTCCCCATCATCTTGACTTCCAATGCGGGAAGAGAGTTCATCGACATGGAGATGGAGGCCACAGGCCTCAGGAGATATTTCGATCGAATCTTTTCAGCAACTTCTGATTTTGGTGAGGTGAAAAAGACGATGGGGTTTTACCAACGGATTTGCCAGTTATTAGGGGTCCATCCCCAAGAGATGATCCATGTTGGTGACCACTACGAGTTCGATTATCTCGTTCCCCGGTCATTGGGCATCCATGCTTTTTACCTCGATCGATCAGGTAAACAGAACGGCGATTTTGTCCTGAATGATTTAAAAGAATTAGAGAAAAGACTTGTTAACCCCATTGTTGCATAAAGATGCGATCGAATCAAATGGTTGCTCCCATGAAAAGGCGGTTCCCAACCTTTTAGGGATACTTTCTAAAGGCCACTCTTGGATTGATCCAGGGGATGACATTGATTTCACAGCCGTCCCTCTCTGGGTAAAGGTTTGATGAATCCAGACGCCGAAGTTAATGCAACAACGGGGTTAACCTTATCGCGACGGTAAGCAAAGGTGACGAGAGTGGAAAATAGAAGTTGGTTTAAAATTCATTGGGGCTGGGTGGTTCTGGGGGCAAGCTTTATCACCCTCTTCGTTAACTATAGCATTCGCATTGGTGCTTATTCAGTCCTTTTACCTAAGATGATCCAGGATCTTGGCATCAATATGACTCAGGCTGGAATGATCAGGGCAGGTTATTTTTTAACCTATATCCTTTTCTCACCATTGATGGGTTGGCTCATGGATCGTATCGGTGGGAGATTTGTCGTCAGTTTCTTCTGCCTCTTTTTGGGAGTAGGTACCTTTTTGATGGGGCAGGCGTCGAATCTCACCACAGCTATTTTCTACCATGGGATTGTAGGGATAGGAGCTGCTGCGGTGTGGACTCCGATTTCTGCTTTGGTCCAAAAATGGTTTGGAGGAAACAAGAGAGGGTTGGCATTAGGAATACTTTCCCCCAGTTATGCTTTGGGATTTGGTCTGATGGGAATCATTCTTCCTGCCATTGTAAAAAATTACAGTTGGAGAATGGGCTGGACCCTATTAGGGATCTCTGGATTGATCCTGATCGCCATCAATTTCTTACTCCTGAGGGATGACCCTGAAAAGTTAGGACTTCTCCCTTGGGGTGAAACCTCCGGCTCGATTCCATCTCCCCCTCTGCATGGAGCCTCTTTCAATTATCGGGACATTATTAAAAAACATACGTTCTGGTTGATTGGCGGTTCCTATTTATTTATCTCCGTCGCTGTATATATCGTTTCGGATTTGATCGTTACCTATGGGGTGATGGAATTGAAGATCCCGTATCCTGTTGCTTCAACCTTCATCAGTATTATGGCCCTTACAAGCATCGTAGGGGGATTCTTCTTGATGACCATCTCTGATTATATCGGAAGAGCGAAGTCCCTTGTTATGATACATTTATTATTAGCGCTTAGCATTTTTTTCATTATTTTTGCCAAGGGAAATATTTTATTGTTGATGATAGGCATAGGATGGTTTGGTTTCATCTATGGTCCGATCTTTCCAATGTATGCTGCCTGTGCGAGGGACTATTTCCCGAAAGAGGTTGCTGGAACAACCATTGGCCTATTAACCCTTTTTTATGGGATAGGAGCCATGGTGGGTCCAATCATAGGTGGCCATCTGATTGATCTGCTGGGGACGTTTCGCTGGTCTTTTGGGATTGGGGCCTTGGCCGCCTTGTTGGCTGGCCTCCTCATTGGATTTTTAAGAAGGCCGGGAGAAATTGCAGAGAAAGAGGATTGAAAGGTCTCTTTCTTTTGTGATAAGATTTACCAACCGTAGATAAAGGGTGGGGGAGGAAAAGGCAGTGCCTCATGTCAGAATTTTGGTGATCGATGATGAGATGATCGTTTGCGAGAGTTGCAAGCGTATTCTGGAGGAAGAGGGGTATGAGGTGGAAACCGCTCTGAGCGGGAGGGAGGCCTTTGATAAAATGAAGACCACCCCCGTTGACATTGTCATCACCGATTTGAAAATGCCAGGGATTGATGGAATGGAGGTTCTGAAGACATTCCGAAAGGAGTATCCTGATACCATCGTCATCATGATCACCGGTTTTTCTACTGTGGAAACCGCTGTCGAGGCCATGAAATTGGGGGCCTTCGACTACATCCCCAAGCCCTTTACGCCTGATGAGGTCTCCGTTGTGGTAAAGAAGGCGGTCGAAAAGAAAAGCCTCATGGCGGAGAATATTTACCTACGCCAGGAATTACAGGATAAATATGGGTTCCACAATATTGTGGGAAAGAGCAAAAAGATGCAAGAGATCTACCGGATCATTGCTAAGGTGGCCACGACCGATAGCACCGTTTTAATCTATGGCCAAAGTGGAACAGGGAAGGAGCTCATTGCCAGGGCTATCCATTTCAATAGTCCAAGGAGAGAGAAACAATTTGTTCCGGTAGACTGTGCCGTTCTTTCAGAGAATCTCCTGGAAAGTGAATTATTTGGCCATGTCAGAGGGTCTTTTACTGGTGCCGTCACTACCAAACCAGGGCTTTTTGAGGTGGCGGATGAAGGGACTGTTTTCCTCGATGAGGTGGGCAATATTAGTTTATCTATTCAGGCCAAACTTCTCAGGGTGTTACAGGAAAGGGAGTTCACCCCAGTGGGGGGTACCAAGGCCAAAAAGGTGGACATTCGACTTATTGCTGCAACCAATAAGGACCTCGAAAAGATGATTAAAGAAGAAACCTTCCGCGAGGATCTTTATTACCGACTGAATATTGTTCCTATCAGCCTTCCCCCTCTGAAAGAACGTCAAGAGGATATTCCTATCTTAGCCGCCCATTTTCTTAAGAAATGTGCTGAAGAAATGGGAAAGACCATCAAAGGGTTTACCCCCGAAGCAATGGAAAAACTGATGAGACATCCATGGCCAGGAAATGTTCGAGAACTGGAGAATGTGATCGAGCGCACTGTAGTGATGATTGATGATGAAATGGTAAGAGTGGAACATCTTATCCTTCCAGGCCAGCAAGAGAAAGAGATTTCGGAAAACCATATCCCTTTGACGAGTGAAGAACTAAAAGAGATCAAGAAACAAGTGAGGGAAAAGGCGGTTGAGGAAATTGAGAGAGCGTTTATTCTGAATGCATTAGAGCGCCATCAATGGAATGTCACGAGGGCCGCTGAAGAGGTGGGCATGCTAAGGCCAAATTTTCAGGCGATGATGAGAAAATATAACTTACGAGTTAGGGGAGAATAGGAAATAATCAATTGTCAATGATCAATTAACAATAAGCAATGGGCAATAAAAGACCTAAAAATCAAGAGTTGATAACGGACCATTGCCTATTTCCAATTGGGGGTCTGCTTGTCAGAATTCTTTAAATGGTTGATTGTGGGTTGGTCAATCGTAGTAGTGGGTATTGCTGCCCTTGGTACAATCTTAATTATTAAATATGGAGAGATAAAAAAGATTGAAACAGATGATGTAAGCCTCTGTTTTATAATTGCTTTTTTCTGTTGGCTTATTCCAATCATTGCCTTCACCATCTTAGCCCGCACCTTAGGATTTTGATTAAATATTCAACTGCATATTTTTATTATTCTTTAAGTAAATCAATTAATTCTATTAATTAGTGAATTTTTGCTCATTTAATACACAAAAATTGTATACAAAATATATACATTTAGGTTGACAGCAACAGGCCCCTTCCTATTTAAAAAGCCAATAATTTCAATTAAATAAATCAAATTTAATTTTTGGTTTCACGTTGGCACATGAAATGCAATATTTAAAACTGAACTATCCGGGAGGGGGAACAAAGTATGTTAAAGGGAATAAGGCTCTGGTTGGTTGGATTAATGGTTGGGTTGATCACCCTCACGGCCACACCAGTTTTTGCAAGGTCTATCAGCTTTAAAGACGCAGGGATTGTCCTATGGGTTTTCATCATCATTGGGGCGATTATTGTTCTCCTTCAGCTGATTCCTGCAATCATCTTATTTTTCTCCTTTATCGGAACAACAACTGGCTTGCTCGCAAAGAAGAAGGCTCCAGAAAAAGGTGCTGCTGAAGAGAAGGCTATACTCCCAGGAGTTGAACCAGCACCTGTTAAAAAATAAGGATTGGAAAAAATAATGTTTGCCAAAATAAGAAATATTTTGATATTTTTAAGTTTAATCCTGGTCTTGGTGATCTCATGCGTCTCTCTGGGAATTGCTTATGCGGGAGGGATCAGAGGAGTTGGACTCTTAGGAATCTGTTTTTTCTTCACCGGAGGGGTGATCGTAATCTTAGCCCAATTGATTCCAGCAGGTATCCTCCTCTCCTCTTTTATAGGAACGGGGTTTTCTTCCTTTAGAAAAGGAGAGATGCCTTTCCGGGCGACATAAACTGAGAAGGAGTTTCATATGAAATCGAAAACAATCCTCGTTGCGTATCAGGATGACCTTTGGGGTAAATCACTCTCCACTTTTTTACATAGTATTGGCTACAAGGTCGAGATGGCAAAAATGGTGAGTGAGATGATTCGAAAGGTTCGAAAAGGAAACATCCATGTCGTCCTCTTAGATGATGAGATTGAAGGAGTGAAGGCTTATGATTTAGTCCCCCTCTTTAAAAAGATTGATGGCCAAATCCAGATCATCGTCATCTCTTCAGAGGTTTCTCTTGGGTTGGTAAAGCGTCTCCGGGGGGCGGGGATCTTCTATCAAGCGATGAAGCCTGTTGACCTGGAAGAGATCGAGTCGGCAGTGGAGTGTGCTTTTGAAAAGATTGACAGAGAGAATTTAAAAAAAGAAGGGTTTTTCCCTTTCCTCATTCCAAGGAGGGTTCCAGCATGAAATGGAGAGAAAAGAGAAACAAAGCTTGGATGTTCCTCTGGGGGGTCCTTCCCATCTTCCTGATATTTGGGTGGATGATAGGAGTCGCTTGGAGTGATAATTCCCTCTGCTTTGGTTGTCACCAGGATGAGTCGCTTAAAAAGCAAGATGTGCGGGGTAGAAGTATTTCTCTTTTTGTATCAGAGGCAGGGTTTAAAAATTCGGTCCATGGAATCATCTCCTGTTCAGACTGCCATACCCGTATCAAGGACGATGTCCATGCAGAGGGGGGAAAGAAAGCAGCTGATAAAAGTGTGAATTGTGGAACCTGCCACAGACAAGCGGAGAAGGAGTATCTACAGGGCCTTCATTCCAAAATGATCATGAAGGGAACGGAGAGGGCAGCCTATTGTTATGATTGTCATGGAAAACATAATATCCTGGGAAGTAAAAATCCGAAATCAATGATTTACGTTTCCAACATTGACAAAACATGTAATCGTTGCCATGCGGATGCGGTGTTTGTCAAGGAGCATGCTTTAGGGGCCGCCATTCCGAAAGAGGAATTTAAGGAAAGTGTGCATGGGAAAACGGGTGAGATCACTTGTACGAATTGTCATGGAGGTCATAGCTTACGGTCCCTGATCGATCCAAAATCAACAATCTTCCGATCGAATATTCCCCAAACTTGTGGTTCTTGCCATTCAGATATTACCAAACAATTTACAGAGAGCGTCCATGGGATTCTTGCAGCAAGGGGAAGAAGTGATTCTCCCACCTGTACGACTTGTCACGGTTTCCATGGGATCAAGGCAAAAATAGACCCGGATTCCCCCGTCCATGAGAGAAGGATTGCGATGACCACATGTCCCCAATGCCATGCGGCAGAACGGATCTCAAAAGAATACCGGATCACCACAGTCCCCGTTAAATCCTATTATGATAGTTTTCATGGCCTCTCCTATCGAGGGGGAGATACCTTTTCAGCCAACTGTGCCAGTTGTCATGGAGTCCATGAAATTCTTTCTTCGGCCGATCCCAAATCAATGATTCATAAAGACAATTTGCAGAAGACTTGCGGTAACTGTCATCCCGGGGCTTCCGAAAACTTTGCCATAGGAAAAATACACGCGGTTCCATCGATTAAAGGAGAAGAATTTGGCGAGAAGGTGGTCGGATGGGTGAGGATCGTTTACATTTTATTGATCGTCGCTGTCATTGGAGGGTTGACTTTCTTTAACTTTATGGATTGGTTGAGAAAGACGATTAACCGGGCACATTAAAAAGCAAGGAGTAAATCGCCATGACAAAGAAATACCTCAGAATGACATTGAATGAGAGAATGCAGCATCTCAACCTTGCCGTTAATTTTACACTCCTTGTCATCACAGGTTTTGCTTTAAGCTATTCGACCGCCTTCTGGGTTTCTCCCATTACGGATATTCCTATGGGAATGACCTTCCGAGGTTTTTTACATCGTCTTTGCGGGGTAGCGACGGTTTTCCTGGGGGGCTATCACCTTTTGTACTTAGCCTTCACAAAGAGAGGTAGGGGAATTGTCAAAGATATGATCCCAGGTTTGAAAGATGCTGTAGACCTATGGGAAACTTTGAAGAACAACTTCTTCATCAACCGGCCGGCCAAAGATCTTAAAATGCCTCGCTTCAATTTTCGTGAGAAACTGGAATACCTGGGTCTGATCTGGGGAACCATCGTGATGACGGTGACAGGCTTGATCCTGTGGTTTAAAACAGAATGGCTTCAATTTTTTCCGATGTGGACATGGGATGTTGCCCGGGCGGTGCATTTTTACGAGGCGATTTTAGCGACACTCACCATTATCGTTTGGCATTTCTATTCTGTGATCTTCAATCCGGACGTCTATCCGATGAGCTGGGCCTGGATTACAGGAAACCTTACCGAACATGAAATGAAGGAAGAACATGGTCTGGAACTGGAAAAGATCAAGGCTCGCGAGAGAGGGGAATTGAAGGAATTTCCCGAGACAGCAGTCATTGTGGATAGAAAAGCTTACGCCCTCCGACATCAGAGAATAAAGAAGGAGGGACGGGAACCCTTATCCGTCAGTGGCTTCTATGGTATCGTTCAACGTTTCAACGAAGCCATTAAAAATTGGAAGGGAACGTAAAGAGAGGAGAACCGGTGATGTCTGAGAATGTTAGAGAACGATATTCGGCTTATCAAAAGAAGAAAGGGAGAAAAACAGTTTCGCCCAAAGAAGGGCAATTTCTAAAACAAACTTTCGAATGGTTAAAGTGGAAGGTCATCCAGATAGGAGATTATTCATTTCATAAGCCCTGTTTAGAACAATGATTCCTCCTCCTCCCCTTTTTCAAAGGAGGGGAGAGAGAGGGGATTACAATTCGTCGTTGTCTTTAGGCCCTATATATCCTCGACTCCCACCATCCAAACCCCACCCAAATGGAGAGGATATATAGGGCTTTTTTAAATTTTAATTCTCCCTCATTGGCTTGGAATTTCCTCATGCTCACAAACGATTTCACCTGTTCCGCATTTTCTTTATGTTGTAGAGATGAAAAGAAAGTGTTAGTATTTAAGCATTTAAAGGTGAATCATGGCATCTCGAAAGAAATTTTGGCTTAACCTCATTTCTTTTCTCATTTTACTTTTTCTCCTTGGAAGTATCTCAAGTGGGGTCTATGCCATGACCGTGGAGGAGGAAAAGAAATTAGGGAAACAGATCCTCCTTGAATTGGAGGGGAAGGTGGAAATGGTGAGAGATCTTACCCTCCAGAATTTTATCGAAAAGGTAGGATATTCTTTGGTGGATCAGGTGAAGCCCACCCCTTTTGAGTTTAAATTCTATGTGGTGAATGCACCAGATCCCAATGCGTTTGCTATTCCGGGGGGTTATATTTTCGTTACCACTGGACTCATTGTCTTAGCCGAAAGCGAACAGGAGATCGCAGGGGTGCTCAGCCATGAGATCTCCCATGTTACAGCAAGGCATGTTTCCCAATTGATCGAGAGGATGAAGCGGCTTAATATTGCCTCCATGGTGGCCGTTCTCGCCGCCATGTTGGCAGGCGGAGGGGGGGCAGGTTCTCAAGCGGCGGCGACCATGGCGATGGCCACAGCAGAAGCTCTTGCATTAAAATATACTCGAGAGATGGAAGTTGATGCAGATCAAAACAGCCTAAATTATTTGATCAGGGCTGGCTATGATCCCAATGGGATGATTTCCTTTTTGAATAAAATAGTGAGAATGAGTTTAGCTTTAGCCCCCAAAATACCCTCTTACCTCTCTACCCATCCGGCAGCGGAGGATCGGCTTTCTCTTCTCCAAAATCTTCTCCAGATCAAGCAGAGACCCGCTGGCCTTTTCAGAACAATCCCAAACTTTAAGAGGATTCAAATCAAAGCCTTTGTGGAAGAAAGGGAGCCCCATGTAGCGGTCACTCATTTCCAGTCATTTGTCGATGCAGACCCTAAGGATTTGGATGGATATTATGGGTTAGGTCTTGCTTACCGAAAAATGGGGAGGCTCGATAAGTCGATAGAGGCCCTTGAGAGTGCCACCTCCTTTGCCCCCGACGATCTTGATATATTAAAAGAACGAGGCGTCGCCTATTTTCTTTTTGGAAAGCTGGGTCAAGCCATGGAGGACCTCGAGGCCGTGCAATCGAGACTTTCGACCGGGGTGGGCCGAAACAATGATTTGTTCGCTCTTTATTATCTTGGGAGAACCTATCAAGAGAAAGGGGAACTTTCCAAAGCCCTCCCTCTTTTTTTAAAGGTAAAAAAGGAGGCTTCTTTTTTCATAGATGTCCATCTCAATCTGGGGTCCATTTACGGTAGAATGGAGCAAAAAGGGATGTCCCATTTCTATTTTGGGAAATATTTCAAGTTGAGAAGGGATGAGAAAAATGCCATCCTTCATTTCAGAAAGGCTATCGAATGGTTGGAGAGGGGAAGCCCGGAGTGGGAAGAGGCTCAACGGGAGGTCAAAGAGCTCACACAGAAGAAGTCATAATTCCCAAGCTGTAGGGCAAGCCTTTAGGCTTGCATCCAAAGAAGCAACCCTAAAGGGTTGCCCTACCTGATTTGAGATGAATGAATAGGTGCAAGATAAGATGAAGCCATTAGAGATTTACTGCAAAGAAGTGTTAGAGATGGGGGTGGATGAGGCCAGGATGATTGATCCCCACTCTGTTGTCACTGCCGAATGGGTCAGGATGAAATGTCAGTTTGGATGCCCTGGGTTCGGGTTGAGTCATTGCTGTCCTCCCCATACTCCCACCCCAGACATTACTCGAAAGGTCATTGATTCTTACCAGAAGGCTATTTTACTCCATCAAAGATTAGCGAAAGGAGAAAGGGGGAAGAATTTCAACGAGGCCCTTGTCCGCTTTGAGATTAAAATATTTTTAGAGGGCTATTACAAGGCATGGAGCATGGGGTCTGGTCCTTGCCGTCTTTGTAAAGAGTGCGATCTGATGACTTCGTGTCAACATGGATATGAGGCAAGACCTTCGATGGAGGCCTGTGGCATCGATGTCTTTAAGACAGCGAGGGATAATGGGTTTCCTATTGACGTGGTAAAAACCCATGGGAAAGAAAGAAATATCTTCGGACTGGTTTTAGTGGAATGAGAGGAGTCCCGACGCCATGGGAAAGAGGGTCGAATGAGTGCTGAGACAAAAAAATCAAGAGAGGAGAGGGTGAGGCTCAATCAGGAGCTTTCCATACTCAACGCGATCAGCCAGGCCGTCAATCAGTCTGTTGATCTTGATGAGATTTTAGATAAAAGCCTGGACAAGATGATGGAGATGATAGGCGTTCGATCCGCAGGCGTCTATCTTCTCGATGAAAAGGTAAACGATTTACTTTTCGTTACCCACCGGGGGTTTTCCGAGATTTTTTTAAAGGGGATGAGACGGGTGAAGTTAGGGGATATGATGACGGGGAAAGTCGCCCTGTCAGGAGAACCCATTTTTATTGAAGATTATCCCAACTCTCCAGACGCCATTCCCTTAGTGATTGAAGAAGGTTTGAAATCTCTGGCCGTCATCCCACTCAAATCAAGAGAAAAGATCTATGGGACGTTAAATATCGCACGGAAAGAAATTTCAAAATTCACTCCATTTGAAAAGAATCTCTTCAACTCGATTGCTCAGATCATCAGTGGAGCCATGGAGAGAACTTCTCTTTATACAGAGAACATCAAGCGTCTCGAAGAACTAAAGACTCTCTATTCGATCAGTCAAGAGATTGCTTTAAAACTTGAAGTAAAAGTGATTCTTCAGAAGATCATGGAGAGCGCCGTCGAGCTCTTAGGCGCGGAGTCGGGGACGATTGCCCTCTGGGATAATCGGAAACAGAATTATGCCATTGCGATTGTCCATCGTTTGCCTGAGTTATTAATCGGAAAAGAATTTTCCCCTCCGTGGAGCGGCGTGGTCGGGGAAGTGATTGCGAAGAAATCTCCCGTGCTCTACAAGGATTACGAGCACCCTCCCAGTCGGATGAAGGAATTTAATGCTTATCATTTTAAAGAGGTTTTAGGTGTACCTTTGATCGTCAGGGAAATGATCATCGGGACCATGGTGATCGGGTCTTCTGATCCTGAAGTCCATTTTCAGCAAAAGGAGATCGATCTCCTCTACAACTTTGCTCACCAGGCAGCCATTGCCATCGGAAACGCCAAACTTTATGAAGATTCTTTGGCCAAAATCAAACAATTAACCGCTCTCTACGAGATCGGGAAAACTCTCTCTTCCACTTTGGACCTTGATGAGCTGTTCAAAAAGGCATTGGAACTTCTCAATGGCCATTTTGGTTATGCGGCCTGTGGAATTCTTCTCCTGGACAGGAAAAAGAATGAACTCTATGTCAAGCAGATCATCGGCAGAGATGGCGAAGAGGCCAAGAAATATAGGTTTAGGGTCGGAATCGATGGGATTGTGGGATGGGTGGCCAATACCGGTGAATTTTATTATGCCCCGGATGTATCGAAAGATCCCCGATATGTTCTTGGAGATCCCTCCATCAAATCAGAAGCAGATTTCCCCTTAAAGGTGAGAAATCAGGTATTCGGCGTTTTAAATATTGAGAGCGTGGAACTCAATGGGTTTGACGAAGAGGACCTCAAAGTTCTCTCCTCTTTTGCGAGCCAAATGAGTATTTCCATTGAGAATGCTCAACTCTTTTCTGATTTAAAACAAACGCTGCAAGAATTAAAACAGGCACAAGACCAGATCGTACA
>Ga0154895_1225_pt5 | contig 15322 bp, 19 predicted proteins | sample Rifle2008BG19ft_FD_105867 | JGI IMG/M metagenome (GOLD analysis project Ga0154895, IMG submission 105867) | Deltaproteobacteria bacterium RBG_19FT_COMBO_46_12 | reverse complement strand
CACACGGGACAGACCCATTCGTCAGGGATTTTGTCGAAGGGTGTATTGGGTGGGATATTCCCATCAGGATCGCCTTTTTCTGGATCGTAAATATAACCGCAGACATTACACTTCCATTTTTCCATCTCAATCTCCCCTGAGGATTTGGTCTAATCGCCGTTAAAGCAACAGCGATTGTGAGTCATTTCAGCACCATAGCCGGAATAAAATTCGAAATCCGAATATCGAAATCCGAAACAAATTCAAATGTCCAAAGAACAAAATTTAAAAAAGAAAATGAATAGTGGTTTGGAAATTTGGTCATTTTAATTTAGGATTTGTTTCGAATTTCGGATTTCGTGCTTCGAAATTAGCATTTTTATTTTAATATTTCATCGTCATAAACTTTTTCAAGTCTTAGTTTATGCTTGGCTTCTTCATTGGCCAGAAGGGTAAAGAGTTTATTCAAATTTTCATCTTTGTTCGATTTGTTCATATTGGTGTAAAGTTTCAGAGCGCGCTCTTCCATTTTAATTGCCATGCGGAGGATATCGGCGTATGGCATATCCGCTTTAAATTCTGCATCCACGATATACTCACTGATCTTGAGATCGGGGACCTTCTCAATTTTTGCCTTGGCAATTTTTTTCATATCGAGTTTTTCGAGCATTTTTCGGTGCCCCACCTCTTCTTTGGCTAAATCGGAAAACAGATCTTGTGCCCCTGAAAATTTTGCTACCTTCTTGGCGTTCGTATAGAATTCGAAAGCTTTGATCTCTTTATCAATGGCAAAGTTGATGATTTCCTTATATTTCTTCTCGTCCATAATAGCTCCTTTCTATCCTAACTTCCTTTTGAATCATTCTCCCACGTCGATCCAAAACTCGTTTCATTTTACGAGATACCTTCGTGTTGGTCAAGTGGAAATTAATTAGTTTTTAGTTCGGAGTAAACCTATTTTGCAATTTCATTTTAGAATTATTCCACTCCGAACTACCTGCCTTCGCCGAAACGCTTCGTGCAGGCAGGCGAACCCATAACTCCATACTATGTTTTTCTTAACAGTCGCATTGAACTCAGGATGACCAGGAGCGAACTGGCTTGGTGCATGACGGCACCCAGGATCATGGTCACCCATCCCTGGGCGGATAGAAAAACGAGCACCGTATTAAAAACCAGAGCGAAGATGAGATTTTCCTTGATGACACGAAGGGCTTTTCTTGAAAGCCGAATTGCCTCAGGAATCTTTTCGAGCTCATCGGTCATTAAAGCGATGTCGGCTGTCTCAATGGCCACATCCGTTCCCACAGCTCCCATGGCGATGCCGATGTCAGCAGCCGCTAAGGCTGGGGCGTCATTGACACCGTCACCGATCATCGCCACCACTCGCCCCTTTCTTTTCCACTCTTTTACACTCACCACCTTCTCTTCGGGAAGTAGTTTCGCTTCGTACCTGATGCCCAATTGTTTTCCAATGCGGTCAGCGACTAACGCGCTATCACCTGTGAGCATCCAAATTTCCGACACCCCTTGTTCCCTGATCTGATCAATAGCATCCTGGGCTCCTTCCCTCAATGTATCGGCAATGGAAATGATCCCTAAGATTTGTTGATCTAATGCGATGAGCAGGGGGGTCATCCCTTCCGATTGCTTTGCCTCCAATAACTCTTTGGTCGATTCCGGAATTTCAACCCCTTCGCTTTTCATCATTTCAGAACTCCCGGCCATAATTGTTTTGGAGTTCCATTGAACCTTCACCCCTTTCCCTTTAACATTTTCAAAGGACAGGGGGTGGGGAATGCTCAGACCCGATTCTGTTGCTTTTTCTGTAATGGCTCTCGCTAAAGGATGCTCAGAACGTTTCTCTGCAATCGCCGCCCAATAGAGGACTTCTTTTTCATCCGCTCCGTCTAAAGGGTTTATTTCTACAACTTTTGGTCTTCCGTATGTCAAGGTTCCGGTTTTATCCATCAAGAGGGTCTTCAACCTTCCCATCTGTTCCAGATAGGCGCCTCCTTTGATCAAGATCCCGTGCCGGGCTGCATTTCCAATGGCTGCCACTACTGCGGTGGGGGTGCCTAAAACCAACGCGCACGGACAAGCCACAATGAGAATGGTGATTGCCCGAAGAACATCTCCTGTGACAATGAAAGTGGCAAGGGCAATGAAGATGATGGCCGGGATAAAGTATCGCGAAAAACGGTCCATCATCCTCTGGATAGGAGATTTTTCTGCCTGGGCTTCTAAAATCAGACGTTTGATCTGAGCCAATTTTGTATCCTCAGCCACCTGCGTGGCTTCGATTTCACAAGAACCAGACTCATTGAAGGTTCCACAGTAAACCTTATCCCCAAGGTCTTTTTCGACAGGAATGGACTCTCCCGTCAAAGTAGACTGATTGATCGAAGCGCAACCAGAGATAATCTTGCCGTCGACTGGGATTCTCTCTCCGGGTTTGACAATCACAATCTCCGTGGGCTTCACGTCTTCAATCGGAACCTGAATTTCATGATCCTCTCGCCTTACCCAAGCCGTCTTTGGAGAAAGTTGGATCAACGAGGCGATGGCTTTCCGGGTCTTCCCAACGGTGAGCCCTTCTAAAAATTCCCCCAAGAGCATTATGAAAATTACCGTTGCTGCCTCCTGGTAGGCGCCTACAGCCGTCGCTGAAATGGCAGCAATGGAGACCAGGGTATCCACATTTAAATCCGGGATAAGGAGCGTCTTGAGGGCGCTTTTTACAATCGGGTAACCGCCAAGAATCAAGGAAGCGATGGCAAAGGCAGTCGGGAGGGTGGAGGGGCCCAAACTCAACCACCCGAAAATCCAGGAGAGGCCAAGGGTAACTCCTGAGAGGGTTAGGAAGATGAAAGCCCTTCTCTCCTTCCAGAAGGTCCGGGTTCTATCCGCCAAAGTCTCCCCGAGTGCATAGCCTGGTTTGGTAATTGCTTTTTTGATCCGTTCTTCTTCTACCCGATGGGGATCATAATAAATCGTGGCAGTGGAGAGGACGTAACTGACTTCTGCAGAGAGGACTCCAGGGACATGTTCCACCGAGCGCTCAATATTCAGAGCGCAATCACCGCAGTGAATATTCTCAATATTAACAATGATCTTTGATTTACCTTCGAACTTTTTTTCATCCATCCGTCATCACAAAAAATCGCTAGGCGCATAGAGCATCCATCCTTCGCAGTTACCTGCTACGGAGGACAGGTAGCGCATAGCGAAATAATCTTTTTCAATCCGCAATCTGCAATCTTAAATCCGCAATGGATTCAGTCGCCCCAACTCCAGATACCCGTGTTATGAAGACTATAGTACTGATCGTTGAGCAGTTTCTCATGCAGCATCTCTTCATCGGCCAATCGTTTATACATATCCTTTCCTCGGGGGTCCTTGGTCAACTCGGCCATGGAACGATAATAGACCTGTGCTTTCTTTTCTTCCCGAATAGCTATTTTCAAAGCGTCCATATCTGACAGTTGCTCTTGGCCTTTGGGCTTTTGGGCTTTCAAAGGAATTTTTTTCTTTTTAAGAGAGGTCCCTTCGTAGAGAATCCACTCTCCTTTTTCCTGAAGCGATTTGGAGAGGTTTTTCAATTTCTGATAATGGTTCATTTCGAATTCAGAGAGTTGTTGGAACATATCCCTCCCTTTGGGGTTCTTGGTTTGTTTGGCAGCCTTTGAATAGGCCTGGTAAGCATTCTTTTCAGCCTCCATAGCGAGATGGACGGCTTTGATTTCCTCTCTGCCTGTCCATGGCAAATCATGCCCACAACTTTTGCAGGGTATTTTTTTCTCCCTTTTGATCACATCTGCGACGCTCTCAATGCCTTCGACTGTCAAATCTGCCTCAGCCCCGCAATGATGACAGGCAAAGGGTTTTTTTGAACTCGTTTCCATCTTTATCTCTTGGCCACACGTTTGGCATATCACTTTTTTCTTCCTCTTGATGACATCCTCCACTTTTTCAAATCCTTCCAGGGTCATATCTGCTTCAGCACCACAGTGCTGGCAACTCAATGTCTCTTTTGAACTCATCTGGACTCTCCTTCCCTTTCCTCTCATCGGTCATTGGGTTAACGCCTTAAGGATCTCCCTGCAAAAAGCAGGCAGATCCCCGGGTTTCCTCGAGGTGATCAGATTTCCGTCTCTGACGACCTCCTCATCCACATAATTTGCTCCAGCATTGACTAAGTCATCTTTAATTGCAGAAACACCTGTCACTTTCTTTCCCTTCAAAATTCCAGCAGAGACAAGCATCCATCCCGCATGGCAGATTGCGGCGATGATCTTTCCCTTCTGGTTTGCCTCCCTGACAATTTTTACCATCTCGGGAAAACGCCTCATCATGTCCGGCGCATAACCTCCTGGGATGACCACGCCGTCATATTGAGACATGTCAATTTCTTTCGCCTCTTTATTCACTTCCACAGGATATCCATGTTTGCTGGCATAAGTCTGGCTGCTTCCAGTTCCCACAATCGTGACCTCCGCCCCTTCCTCTTTCAATCGATAATAAGGAACCCATAGTTCCAAATCCTCATAGTTATTCTCCGCAAGGAGAACAACTCTTTTTCCTTTAAGCCTCATAAAATTCCCTCCCTCTCACTGTTGCGTATTTTATCGATCCGCCCCAAACCTCCGATGAAATTATTCATTAATCGATTTATCCTTCTTACCCACGAGTCTCGGGTCAACATTGCCTGGTCCACCACAGTCCGGAATATAGCAGGTGACATCACTAAAGCTACAGGTTTGTTTGCAGGAAGGACATTGCTCGGGGACGGTGTCGGTTCCAAACGTGCAACCACAATTAGAGCATTTCCATTGCGTCATCGTTTTCACCTCCCTTCTTTTAGTAATAAGTTCGGAGTTACAAGTTCGGAGAAATTTTGAAGAGATTTTTATTTTTTACTCCGAACTACGAACTCAACACTCCGAACGTCATCTCAATCTTCATAAAGATTAAGATCGTAGCCTAATTGAATCGCCTTCAAATTTTCTTTGAGATAGGATTTGGGTAAAAGTTTTTCCAGTTCGAGATGTGAGAGATCGAGACCGATCAATCGAAAAAGCCTGCCGAGAGCGATCATATTGCCGAAGATCGCCTGACCGAACTTTTCAATTCCGATCATTCCAAAAGGAACCTCCTCATCCGTGCAGAGTCCGGTATCACAGATGGTTTTTTGGGCGATCAGTTGATCGCCTTTTTGATGGAGCCTGACGAGAATATCAGCCTCATCGATCATCGGATTTTCAATTGGCTTTTGATCATAAGTGAGGTAGGCGCTAATCCGGGTATTGCGAATCGAGGAATCGTAATCAAAGAGAAGGGTCGCCTCATACCCCAACTCCTTCAAGGCCATGGCCAGCACATGGGAGATGACCTTCACCGACTGCCCTCCCACTCCTGTAAAGACAATTCGTTTCATAAAAATCTTTCCTTATAGAATCCAAAGGTTGAGGCTGAGGTTAAGGATGAGAAGAAAATTCATTCCTTACCCTAAACCTTGACCTTAACCTTCTATTTTCCCCACCAAAGGAAATTTAAAAATGAGATCTTCTCCATGTGGGGCGATGTCAAGATCTTTGGTCAAATCCTTTCCTGCGATATGACACCGCATTCTTTTTTCTCCCTGGAAAAGAGGGCTTGCTGAAATGTCGTAAATTTTTCCTTTATAGGCGATATAAATGGGTTTTCCTTCTGTGCCATCAAACTCTTGCAGTTCCCTGAGGGTGAAGGGTTTTAAATCCTTCACCGGGATTTCAGGTTTAACTTCCACCTTCTCCACTGGCGAGGGCGCTTCTTCTGTCATTGCTTTGGCGATTCCGAGTTCATCCTCTTGGAGGTGGTCTTTTTCGCCCTCGACGATATGGAATCTTTCATCAAACCATTTGAACATCTGATGGGCCGTTTTAAAACCCAACCTCCTTCCATTCAGTTCGATACAGTCACTGATGATGTCCACAAAACTGAACCCTTTCCAAAGAAGGGCTTCACGAATGCAAGTCTTGAAATGGTTGAGGTGATAGACGGACGTTCGGGCATAAAAATAGGGAGCCTGTTGGGTGAGGAGTCGACCCAATCGAATAGGTGAATAGGGTTCTCCGCGAGACGAGGTAAGGGTTTTTGTTCCCTTGGGTGTGGTCGGTCCGGCTTGTCCCCCTGTCAACCCATAGATCTCGTTATCATTACAGAAGACCGTGATGTCAGCATTACGCCGCGAGGTATGGAGCAGATGGTTTCCTCCAATGCTCGCCAGGTCGCCATCTCCGGAGAGGACGATGACATTGAGATCTGGACGGACAGTTTTGATGGTCTCAGCCGCTGTTAGGGCTCGGCCATGGGGGGTGTGGATGGCATCTAAGTTCATATATCCGGACATTCTTCCCGAACACCCAATTCCAGAAACGGCCACCGTATTTTTATAGTCCCACCCGAGATCTTTCATGCCCATGGCCACATTTCTTAGCACCGAACCAATGCCGCAACCAGGGCACCAGGTATGAGGAAAACGTCTCAGTTTTAAGAGTTCTTTGTAAGAACGATCCATCATGTTTCTTCTCTTTTCAAACACTCTTCAATCTGATTCTGAATTGATTTGAGCTTGAAGTCTCCTCCTAAACAGGGCACTTTCATCACCTTCCGGCAAATAGCGCATTCCACCCAACTCGCAAATTGTCCATCACTGCCTTCGACCACAATGATATGGCGATAGGATTGGGTGACCTCCTTTAATTTTTTCTCCAAGACTGGATAAATTCGGATGGGTCGGAAAATGGAGAAGCGATCTTTTAAAGATGAGATGACCCTTGAAGTGATTCCAAAAGCGATGAGCAAGGTTTGAGAATTTTTACAGGGAAGATATTCGAAAAGGGGATACTTCTCGGCCACCCGATCATGACGGTCTCTCAACTCCCGGAGCCATTCCCGGTAGATCCCTGGATCATTGGTTTTCACATTTCCCATCTTATCATGAACTGTCCCAGTAAACAGCCTTTGGCCGCTTCCCAGAGGCTCCTTTGAACGGGGGACGACCTCCAACTTGATGCTTTCAATATCCACCATCTCATAAAGATGCGAAAGAAATGCATCGGCAAGAAGGATGACCGGTGAAAGGGATTCCTCTGCTACATTGAACGCTGTGATGGTTAGACGAAAGCATTCCTCTACTGAATTGGGATAAAAGGCGATGGGATAATAATCCCCGGCACTCCCTGCTTTGATCTGGAGCAGATCCGATTGGGCGGGCTGAGTGGGCATTCCTGTTGAAGGGCCCACCCTCATCGAATTAACGAAAACGCAGGGAGCTTCTACGACATGTCCCCATCCCAAGGCTTCCTGCATCAGAGTGAATCCCGGTCCAGAAGTCGCCGTAAAAGCTTTGGCCCCAGCTAAAGAAGCAGAGATCGTGGCAATGGCTGCAGCGATTTCATCCTCGGCCTGGAGAAACCGAAACTCAGGGTTTTCCTCTGAATAGAGGGCAGCCTGTTGTAAAATCTCAGAAGTCGGGCTGATGGGATAACCCGCAAAGTAACTGGCACCTGCCCGAATCGCTCCCTGAAAAATGCCTTCATTTCCAGAAACGAGTCGCTTCATCCTCTTCCCTTCTCATCCATCACCTCAATGGCGATATCGGGGCAATAGCGTTCACATTGGTAACAACGAATACATCCGTCCTTCTCCTCAATTTCGTTGCGCTCGAGAGAGAGAACCTGAACCGGACAGACTTCGACGCAGAGGAGGCACCGCTTACAATAGATTTCATTCCAAATCACATTGATTCTCGACTTCATTGACTCTGAGATAGCCTCCTTCCAGCCTCAAAGGCATTCTGGAGTGCCTCAGGATGTTTTAAAATATCACCCTTGGCCTCCACTCCCTTGAAGAGGAGTTCACCCACATATTCTGCATTGAGGACGTCAAAAAAATACTTCACTGTGAGAATGGCTCCATCGAATACTTTCAACCCTTTTGTCGCGCCCACAGAGATAAAGAAGCCTTTTCTCTTTTTTCCTTCTCTTCCAAAAGAAGGATCCTTGAGGAGGTATTTCCTCGCCCAGAAGGCTTGACTCCGATCGATCAAAGCTTTTGCCCAGGCTGTGACGCCATAAAAAAAGATGGGAGAGGCAAGAACCACCGCATCGGCTTCCAGGAGTTTGGGATAGATTTTTTCCATATCATCCAGAATAACACAGCTTCCGGTATTGTCACATCCGTGGCATTCTTTACAGGGGGTAATGCTGAAGTTGCTGAGATAAAGGCGTTCCACCGATGCCCCCTCTTTCTCGGCTCCTTTGAGTAATTCTTCCAAAAGAAGCTCTGTGTTTCCTCCTTTTCTCGGACTGGCAAAAATTCCTAAAACCTTCATAGGTCCTTGCCATCACTTCCTAATGCCTTCGTCCCCTCCATGAGAGAGGGGGGAATTTTAGACCAAAAGATCGAACGGAATTCCCTTAACCCATTCAATTGGGGCTCGATTATTCCTTTATGTTGGATTAATACCTTAAAGACTTCACCCATTCCCATCTCTGGCTCGATCAGATGTTTTAATGAAAGCCTGAACTGAAATCCATCCATTTCAGACATCTCTTTTTCCATGGACTCCATCTCTTGAAGGAGACCCAACGCCATGAGGAATTGATATTGAGGGACGAGTCCTGTGAGCCGGAGACCCAGCTCCTCTCCTTTTAGAATCAGGCTGGTGAAGTTGACATGAGAGGTGATGTCCTGTTCTCCTATTCGCTCATAAGGATTGTCTGAAGTCCGATGCCGAGTATAACAGAGGAGCGTTCCGGCTCTTCGATGGGAAGCATAAAGTTCTTTCGCACGATATCCGTAATCAATCGTCAGAACAAAGCCTCTCTTCAAGCACCGGGCCACCTTTTCCATCCAGTCTAAAGCATTTAGATTGACCTCAGCCCTTTGGCCTTCTTGGAGGGTGATGTCCATGGATTGGAAATAAGAAGCAATCCTCGGATCCGAAAGCTCCCCCACTTGTTCTTTCAATTGGCTGTTTTCTTGAGTGACATAAACCTCTTTTAAATTCCCATGATCAACCACCACCTGGTGGACCGGAAATGCGTCCAAGAGTTCGTTTGTAAGGAAACAGCCTTCCATCTGAATCTTTCCTTTTTCAAAAGCCTCGGACTCTATCCAGAATATTTTCCCTTCTTTTTTGTATTCTCTGAGCCTTTCTTTCTGTTCCTTCAGAAAAGGAGGGGCTGTTTCGATCAGATGGTAATGGAGCCGCTGGTAAAAAACCGGGGAATTCTTCTTCGTCCATTGGAGGACATCTTCACAAAGAAACCCTCTGCCCCCACCACTCTCGACGACATCAAAGGTTGACCCTCCCATTTGTTCTGCCATCTGAGAGAGTTGCTTGGCGATCATCCCTCCAAAGAGGGGATGGACACATGGGCTGGTATAGTAATCCCCATCCCTTCCAATCTTTGCCCTTTCTGATCGATAGTAACCGTATTCAGGATGGTAGAGACACCACTCCATAAATTGAGAAAAGGGGATGGGTCCTCCTTTCCCAATTTCGGAAAGAATAAATTGACTCAGCCTTTCTCCCTGGCTCCCCATCTCTTCTTCCATATACAAAGGAGTTCTCGGTTATGGAACCCGCATTGAACTAACTCCCAACCTTCCTTCCCTTTCTCATGAAAGAGATCCTCCAACCATTCAATGCCTCCATGAAAGGCATCGTGAACAAAACAGAGGCCACTCTGATCGCATTTGATGGTCCGCGTTTCTTTCTCGGCCTTTGGTTCTGGCAGTTCATGAATTGTTATCTGATATTTCCATTGGGGCATATTTTTCCTTTCTTTAAGCCTCATCGGTGAAGACCCGGATCAATCCAGTGGTGGCACGGGTATTGTCCGTAGTCGTCATATCGCTGATCGAGATAATTTTAGTAGCCTCTGCGAGGTTTGAGGGGACCTTCTTCAAAGGCTTCGTGAACCCAGTTCAATGCAGCGATCATTTTGGGGAATCCAATAGTGGTGAGCCCTAAAAGGACGGCATGTCGAATCTCATCTGGAGTAATTCCGAGAGCTAAGGCCCTACGGGTATGAGATTTAATCGCTCCTTCTGATTCGGAACCAATTGCGATTCCCAATTTGATAAGCCTCCGGGCCTTTTCATTAAGGGGGCCAGAGGCGTGACATTTTTTAGCGAGACGATCGTATTCCCTTTCAATTTCCGGAAATTCCTTCTTCAGACGGTTGTAGGAAAATGGCAGAAAACCCTTCTTTGGCATGTTCACCTCCTTTCTCCTTATTCCAGCGTGACCGTATATTTGTTGACCAGGTGATGAGGGAAATAAGATTCCTTTGCCTTTCTCAAACCCTCTTCCCCCAGATCCTGTTCTCGATTCACATAGGTCATTCCTGACCATTGATGTTCTAAAAAGGCCTGGTTGATAGTGGGGTAGAGTCCCTCATAAGCTGGGTTTGCTTTTTCAATGTGGATCACAACCGTTTCCACGTTGAGCGGATCTCCCAATGTAAAGGCCTCCACTTTTCCATTGATCAGGATTGCCCCTCCTTTTACTCCTAACTCCTCAAAATGGGTGAAGGCTTCTTTAATGGCGGACGATTCATTGAGCAGGCCTGGACTGGCCTCACAATGTCGGAGGTCACACCAGTCGTTCTCCAGTTGAAGGCATTGCGGAATCCATTCGGGAGTAAGTGAGACATATTGGTAGGAGTATTTTTCTTTAAATTGTTTGATATGGTTTCTTTTTCGATGGTATTTTCTACCCTTCAATTCAATCAAATCTTGGACCAGATAAACATAGTCACATTGGCTTCGATCAAGTTCTATTTTCATTTCTGATGCTTTCCAATCCACTTGTTCCACGACTGCTTCAGGGGCCCGGACAATCTTAGGAAGCATTGTTTTTCCCACAAGATATTGAAGCAAACGCTGATAACATTCTACCATATCTCCCTCTCCAATGGGAGGAAGGAAAAAGAAACTCTCTCCCTGGTTAGCAAGAGGGCAGAGGAAATTTTGGAGACGACTGATTTTGGTTTGGTAGCACAGTCGCCAGATGAAAAGGTTGGTAAAGGTAAATTCTGAGATCCGTGGGGGGGAAAGGGTGAAGAGATGATCGAAGAGCGGCTTTTCTTCGAGAGTTAACTCTTTAAAATGGGGAAATTCTGGCACATCCCTCCATAATTCATCCATAAATGATTAAACTCCTTCCTCCATCATCGAGTCAAATGGTTGACCATTGTGCAGACCTCTTTTAGATTAAAGGGCTTATAGATAAAACCATAGACCCCTGCATCAATGGCCTCTTTGAGGAAGGGATCCCCCCTTTCTGAAACAATTAGAAGGATTCTAAGTCGGTGGGATTTATGAATGTCGAGAAATAGTCTTTTTTCTTTAACCCCGGGGCTATCTGTATTTAAGATGATGATATTGAAATATTCTTCAGAAAGATGAGGTTTAACCTGATAACCGCTATCTAATGTAATAACCTGGTGACCTTCTCTCTCCAGACATTCCCTTAAATAACCTCGGCTCGCGAGATCGTGATCGACGATACATATTTTACCCGCCATGATTATTCCCTTCAAAGTTGATTTGATTAATTATTGTTGAGAAGGGAATATTAGCGTTTCTGTTCACGTCGATTCTCTAAGATTACTTTATCCACGATTTCACCACAAAAAATGCATCTCCATCCGAAAAATTCTTCACAAATGCCATAGAATTTTTCGAAAACCATTGTTCCACCACAACGATAACACTTCATTTTAGTCCTCCAAGTCTTATGTATATAAAATTTATAAGCAATTTTTGTACCAAAAATTAATTTTATGAGAGATATCAATATGTTAGCGTTTTCTATTCAAAGGAAGATTGGGGAGGGATATTAAATAGAAAGAAAATTTGTATAATTTTAGACAGTTAATTTTTTAATTTAAAGTTGATTGATTAAAATATGTTTATATTTCAATATGTTATATATGTGTCTATTTTTGGGCAATTTTGTGTTAATTTTGCTCTTTTTCCAACCCATAACGCTTCATCTTCCCATAAAGGGTAGATCGGTTAATATTTAATTTTTTCGATGTCTTATGTTTATTCCAATTAGTTTCTTTTAAAGTTTTTAGAATAATGTCCTTTTCATAATCTTGAAGGGTGATAAATTCTTTTGTTGATATTGGCCTTTGGAGAATGGAGTGAGGGAGGTCTTTTAGAAGTATTTTATCCTGTTTGGCAATGGTGATCGCATGGTCAATCACATTCTCTAATTCCCGAACATTTCCTGGCCAAGAATGTTTAAGAAAGCTTTCCATCACCTCAGGGGAGAAACTGGTGACTTCTTTTCCTCTTCCACGGTTAAATTTTTGCAGGAAATGAGATGACAGAACGGGAATGTCGTCTTTTCTCTCACGAAGGGGTGGAATGAAAATGGGAATGACATTGAGTCGATAATAAAGGTCCTCTCGGAAGGCACCTTTCTTCATCTCCTCCATCAGATTTTTATTTGTCGCCGCGATGACCCGAACGTCCACCTCCAAAGTCTCCTCTCCGCCGACTCTCTCAAATCGGTGATCCTGCAGGACTCGAAGGAGGAGGATCTGGTTGGGAGGTGAGACCTCACCGATCTCATCGAGGAAGATCGTTCCTCCATTTGCCATTTCAAATCGGCCAATCTTTCGGCGAATGGCCCCGGTGAAAGACCCCTTCTCATGACCGAAGAGTTCGCTTTCTAAAAGGTTTTGGGAATAGGCCGAACAATTGGCGACGACAAAGGGTTTGTTTTTTCGATGGCTGTTGAAATGAATCGCCCTGGCGATCAATTCTTTTCCTGTACCGCTTTCTCCCTGGATCAGGACAGTGGAATCCGTGTTCGCAATGTCCGAGATCAGCTCAAAAATCTCTTGCATCCGTATATTTTTCCCAAGGATATTCCCGAAACTGTATCGTTTCTCCAAGGCCTGGGTGAGGAGGATATTCTTATCCTTCTCCTTCTTCAGTTGGTCATGGAGATCTTTAATTCGGAGCATCACTTTCACCTTGGCCAACAATTCTTCATTAATAAAGGGTTTGGTGAGGTAATCATCCGCTCCGAGGTTGAGGCTGTTGATTTTATCCTGAAGGCTGGTTCGAACGGTGAGAATGATGATGGGGATGAATTTAAATTTTTCATCCTCTTTGATCTTGAGGCAGATATCCCTTCCATCCGCATCGCCTAGCAAGATATCGAGGAGGATGAGGTCCACAGGCGTTTCCAATTCTGGAATCTTTGGGCCCTCCATCTCTAAGATTCTCATCGCCTCATCCCCGGAGAGGGCGGAGAGGACCTGGTATCCCTCCGATTCCAGGAGGGCAGTGATCATCTCCACAGTATCCTTCTCATCATCGACGACCAATATTTTTTTAGCCTTTTTTTCTTCCATGGTTACTAAATATAAGGGCTGGTTCGATTGCACACAATATCGCTGAAAGGGTATCGAAAGTCAATCATAATTTAGTGCTTGCCCTTTTGGTTTTTAGAAAATTGACAAAAGATTTGTAAAATATTAGATTTTAATTTCGAAGGAGAAGCAGGGATGAAATATCCATTCTTTAAGGCTCATCAGGGCACCTTGATGAAGGGACATTTTCAGTCTCTTTTTGTTGTGATTTTAGGGTTGTTTTGGTTCGCTGTTTTTACCTCAGCTTGTTCTAATGAAAAATCCCAAAAGCCAGCTTCCGTTTCTTTCCCTGTGACCGTGGGCACGGTAACCCAGAAGACGTTTCCTGTACAACTTCGTGCCATTGGGAATGTACAAGCCTATTCGACAGTGACCGTCAAGTCCAAAGTGGGAGGAGAGGTCATACGGGTCCATTTCAAAGAAGGTCGGGATGTCAAGAAGGGGGAACCTCTCTTCACCATAGATCCTCGACCCTTTGAAGCGGCTCTGAATGAGGCAGAAGCCAGACTTGGAAAAGATTTAGCTCAGGTGCAACAGGCCAAAGCCAACCTCGAAAGGGACTTGGTCCTGGCAAAAAATGCTCAAGAGGATGCTCGCCGTTATGAATTCTTAATTCAGAAAGGTGTGGTTGCCCGGCAACAGGTTGAAAAGTTGCGTGCCGACGCTGACGCTCTCGAAGCAACAGTCCTTGCAGACCGGGCGGCCATTGAAAACGCTGAAGCGGCAGTCCGAGCAGGAAGGGCGGCGATCGAGAACGCAAAAATTCAGCTCGGCTATTGCTTTATTCGTTCACCCATGGATGGCCGGACAGGGGGTCTTCTCATCCAACAAGGCAACATCATTAAAGCTGACGATATTCATTTAGTCGTCATCCATCAGATCACCCCGATTTATGTAGCCTTTTCTATTCCGGAACAATTTCTCTCAGAGATTAAAAAATATATGGCGCTTGGAAAACTCCAAGTGGAAGCTCTCGCCCCGATAAGCGAGGAGGGTTCTGAAAAAGGCGTCATTACTTTTGTAGATAATGCCGTCGATAGCTCTACAGGCACCATACGGCTCAAAGGAACCTTTGCCAACCACGAGAAAAAACTCTGGCCCGGGCAATTTGTCAAAGTCGTTTTGACACTCACCACTGAACCCAATGCAATGGTGATTCCCTCCCAAGCCATACAGACTGGTCAGGAAGGCCAATACGTTTTTGTGGTTAAACCTGACTTTACTGTAGAATCTCGGCCCGTTGTTGCAGGACAAACCATGAACAATGAAACGGTTGTCCAAAAGGGACTCCATGGTGACGAAAAGGTGGTGACGGATGGGCAGCTCCGACTCTATCCAGGAGCCCGAGTCGAAATCAAGACTTCTGATTCAACTGCCACAACAAAGAAAAAAGCACCATGAACATCCCAGAACTTTTTATCCGGCGTCCCATCATGACCACCCTTGTCATGGTGGCCATTCTCCTCTTCGGCATCATGGCGTATCGGTTTCTCCCGGTGAGTGATCTTCCTACGGTCGATTTTCCCACGATTCTTGTCGTCGCCGATCTTCCTGGAGCCAGCCCGGAGACAATGGCCTCTGCGGTTGCGATCCCCCTCGAGCGGCAGTTCTCAACGATTGCTGGACTGGATTCCATGAATTCGACGAACACGCAGGGAACAACCCGAATCACGTTACAGTTCGTTCTGGACCGGGATATTGACGCTGCCGCCCAAGATGTTCAGGCCATGATTGGAAAGGCGGCTCGCCGGCTCCCGCCGGACATGCCCAACGATCCTTCCTATCAGAAGGTCAACCCCGCCGACTTTCCCATTCTCTTTTTGGGGTTGAGTTCCTCCACCCTTCCTCTTTCAGCGGTTCATGAATACGCTGATACCTTTGTCGCTCAACGCATC
>Ga0154895_1391_pt3 | contig 15738 bp, 9 predicted proteins | sample Rifle2008BG19ft_FD_105867 | JGI IMG/M metagenome (GOLD analysis project Ga0154895, IMG submission 105867) | Deltaproteobacteria bacterium RBG_19FT_COMBO_46_12 | reverse complement strand
TTCGCCTGCGTAGATACCTACGGTGCGCTCCTTGGAGGTGGCGAGATAGATATCCCCACCATTTTCAACGATCAACTCTCTTGAAAGTTGAAGCAAGTCTTTTGAAACCCATTCTGCCATGGCTCCGGCCACAGCAGCCATCGGGCCGACATGAGCTAATTGAGAGGATTGGATCATTTCTTTGACAATTTCAGGAGCGTAAGGGTCATCCCTTAAAGGGATTAAGCTATTCTGGAATTCAGGTTTCATGGCGATATACGTTTCAAGCTGATGACGGTATTTTAATACGGATTCTCGGGTTTCTTTGGAAAGGTCCCTCTCTGCCCGGACGAGGAGGTCGGTCTCCTTCACCATGACCTCAAATTTAACGAGGTCATCGGTTTTCACCAAATTTCGGTAGGTTCGTTTTTCATACATCTTAGGTTCTTCAGAATTTCCATTATAATATTGAGAAACATTAGGTGTCAATTTGCTTACCTCCCCTCCCTTTACAAAAGGGAGGGATTCCCCTCTTTGGTAAAGAGGGGTTACCTGCCTGCGCGAAGCCGCTTCGGCGAAGGCAGGGGGGAGATTTTTAGAAGATATGTCTTTTCAATTATGGACTCCTTAGAAAGAGGATATAAAATTTTCGATATGAACTCGGGCGTTTTTCCGGAGGATAAGAACCTAAGAAAGAGGTTTTTCGTCTTCCTCAGGCTGACGATCGTCACCGCCTAATGAGATCCTGAGTTCCCGACTCTCCATCAGGGTTGATGCTGACCCCTCCTTGATCACGCGACCATTTCTCATGAGATATCCCCGTTTGGAGATACTCAGCGAGAGATGAATCTCTTGTTCGACGATAAAGAGAGTGAGTCCCTTTCGATTCATTTCCCTGAATGTAGCGAAGATTTCATCCATTAAGCGAGGAGCTAATCCCAAGGAAGGTTCATCCAGCAGCAGGAGTTTAGGGCGTCCCATCATGGCCCTTCCTATGGAGAGCATCTGTTGCTCCCCTCCGCTGAGGGTCCCTGCTCTTTGATGGGTTCTCTCTTTGAGGACAGGGAGGAGTTGATAGATCCACTCCAAATCTTTTTTTATCTCATTCTTTTCATTTCGATGAAGGTAGGCACCCAACATGAGGTTATCCATGACAGAAAGAGTAGGAAAAATATGGCGTCCCTGTGGGACATGTCCAATTCCTCTGGAGACGATCTGATGAGGATTCAGGTTGGTAATATCCTCTCCTTCGAAAATAATTCTTCCCTCAGTGGTCTTTAAAATTCCAGAAAGGGTGAGTAAAAGAGTTGTCTTTCCCGCCCCATTGGGTCCTAAGAGGGTGACGATTTCTCCCTGTTTAACCTCCAGAGAGATTTCATATAATGCGGGCAGAGGCCCGTATTGGACAGTCAGTTTTTTTATCTTAAGCATTCGTTTTTTTGACTTTCAAGTAAGCCTCAATGACCTGAGGGTGTTTTCTTACTGCCTCCGGTGTTCCCTCTGCAATGAGTTTGCCATTGTGAAGGACCGCTATCTCATCTGCTATCTCCATCACCATCCCCATGTGATGCTCCACGATGAAGATAGTCACCCCATCCTGTCTGATCTGTAAGATTTGCTCTGAAAGCTGCCGCATTTCAGTCAAGGTGAGTCCGGAGGCAGGTTCATCTAAGAGGAGGAGTTCCGGTTTCATGGCGAGGGCTCGGCCTAATTCCAGGAGTTTTTGTTTGCCGTAGGGAAGCTGGGAAGCCATGGATTCCCATTTGCCAAGGAGACCCAGGGCGGTCAGGATCTCCTTGGCTTCCATCAGGGCTTCTTTTTCCGACCTCCTAATCCAGGGGAGCCAAAGCCCAGAGGAGAGCACCCCCCCCCTCAGCCTTCGATTCATCCCGGCCATAATGTTTTCGACCACCGTCATATTTCCCCAAATCTGAAGGGTCTGAAAGGTCCTTCCCATCCCAAGGGCTGATATTTCGTGAGGCGCCATAGAGGTAATGTCTTTTCCTTTAAAGTAGATTTTCCCTGAATCAGGTTTTTCCACACCACTGATCAAATGGAAGAGGGTGCTTTTCCCAGCTCCATTGGGCCCGATTAGTCCCTTGATACTTCCGCGTTCCACTCTTAGTGAAACCTGATCGAGAGCAATGACCCCGTCATATTCCTTTACAATGTCTTCCATGGAGAGAAGTGACATTAGAATTTTCCTTGTTCTCTCTTCTTTTTTTTCGCCCAATAACCGATTAGATAAATCACCCTGGCATTCAAACGAGTTCCAATACCCTCTGGGAAAAATATGAGTAATAGGATCAGGATCACCCCGTAAATGGGGAGGCTGTATTCCTGATATCGGCTGAGGACATCTGTGAGCCATGTGAGGAGAATCGCTCCTGCAATAGGACCGTAGAGATTCCCCATTCCTCCCAGAATGACCATCATCACGATGAGCACAGTGAACCCCAGGCTGAAGGCCTCGGGATTGGCGATGGACATGACGCAGGCGAAAAGACTCCCGGCCAATCCGGCAAAAGCTGCGCTTAAAACAAAAATTTCAAGCTTGATCCGTGGAACGTTGATCCCCACGCTTGAGGCGGCATCCTCACTGGCGGCGATAGCCAAAAGGGAGCGTCCCACCTTGGATCGAACCAGGTTTTTTGAAAAGACAAATAACCCGATGAGCACTCCCCAAATAAGATAGTACTGTTTCAGATAGGTATCGAAAGAGAACCCCAATACAGAAAACCAAGGGATGCCGAAGATCCCAATGACCCCGCCAGTGAGATCGGTGGACTCCCGGAGGATCACCAGAAAAATTTCTCCAAACCCCAGTGTCGCTAAAGCTAAAAAGTAGCCCTTCAATTTGAGAATGGGTCTTCCGATGAAATAAGCGATCATGGCCGCTGAAAAAGCCGAGGCCCAGAAAGCCAGAAAGATTGGAACGCTATAACGAGTGGTGAGGATGGCTGTGGTATAAGCGCCGATTCCAAAGAAAGCAGCATGCCCCAAAGAGATCTGCCCCGCATAGCCCATGAAGAGACTTAACCCCAAAGCCAGGATGGCGTAAATCCCTGCTAACACCATGAGATGATGGAAATGAGGGTCAGACCAGATCAGAGGCGCCAAACATATTGCGCCAAAATAAAACAGGTCTTTCTTTTTAAATTCCTTTTTATGATAGAGGTATGGATCGGGGGCGATTAAGGAAAGTAACCAAAGGGGCGCCAGATAGAAGAGGTCCCTTTTTCTGAACTCACTTTTGTTTCTCATCTTCATAGATCTCTAATCCCCCCAACCCCCCCTACCTACCGGCAGGCAGGCTTTTTCTAAAGGGGGGCGAGAGGGGATTTGTATCTACCATCGGCGGCTATCAATAAAAGGCGATCCCAAAATCCCTTTTGGCCTAAAATATAGGATGAGCAATAAGATTCCAAAGGCAATGGCGTCCTTATAACCCGAGGGAATGAAAGCCAAGCTTAAAGATTCGACAATCCCGAGAACGAAGCCTCCAAGGATGGCGCCGCTATTCTTTCCCCAGCCTCCCAAAACGGCTGCGATGAAACCCTTGAGACCCAAAAGCGCCCCGGAACTATAACTGGTGAAGAATATGGGGGTGATCAGTATTCCAGCGATGGCTCCTACTCCTGCGCTCACTCCGAAGGCTAAAAAGACCATGAGGTTTCTCGATATTCCCAAAAGATCCACTCCCAAAGGATCCGTTGAACTTGCTTCCATGGCCTTTCCCAATAATGTTCGATGGGAAAGGAGATAGAGAAAGATCAGTAATATAAAAGTGGATACCAGGACCCAGATGCTCTGGGGAAGAACAGAGACTCCGAATAAATAGAGAGGTCTCTCACCGGAGAAGGGGGGAAGGGTTTTAGGCAGTGTTCCAAAGATAAGGCCACTTGTACTGCTTAGAAAAATAGAGGTTCCTAAGGTGGCCATGAGGAGGATGACAATAGAAGCCTTCCGCAAAGGATAAACCACTAAGAAATGCATCACGAAGCCGATGAGGATAACGATCAATATGGCTACGAGAGCGGCAATGAAATAGGGAAGCCCGACAACTTTTAAGAGAAAGAAAGCGATGACACCTCCCAACATGACAAACTCCCCTTGGGCAAAATTGATGATTTGGGAAGCTCTGGAGATGGTTACAAATCCTAAAGCCACCAGGGCATAGATGGCTCCTATCGTGATGCCGGAAGAAAGGAGTTGAGGAATATACGCGAAAAAGTCCATGGATCACAAATTATTTGTATCAAATTTTCATTGAGTTAGTATTTATCCATAAAATTAAAAATGAGGTAAATATTAGGAGACCTTGACATGGAGCCGGGAACCCAATTGACCGAAGACCTCCACCCATCGTCTGGCAAGATCGTCTCCTGCTTCTACTTTTTGCTTCATTGGACCGTAATGTTGCTTCCCGATGGAAAAATAGATATTCTGTGTTTTCCAAAGGTCCGGTTCGGCAGAAAGGGAGCTCAATAATCCCAAGACCTTCCCCACCTTTTCATAAGATGGGATTTCTTCCGGATGCTGCTTGACCTTCTCCATGAATGCATCCATCCATTTACTCGCAACAAATCCGATCGTTCTTTTATCAATCTCAAGAGACCATTTCTTCGCCTCATTGATTAAGCCTTCAAGTTTTCCCGTATCCAAATCCTCGCCTTCAAAAGCTCTCTTCAAGTCCATGTTGACGATATATTCCGCAGCGACCATGAGGGGTTTGGGAAGTGGCATCTGTAAACTTTGGAGAAAGCTCATGATGGGATAGTTCTTTTCATACATCTTCCGGAAAGAAATTTCGACCCCCTCCAGAGTGGACCGGAGAACCTGATCCAATACTTTTTTTTGCTCATCCTTGAAGAGATGCCATAAGGAATAATTGTTCATCCCAAAGTGTTTATCCATCAGCCGGATCACGTCCGGAATTTCTCCCTTATTGAAAGCCCCCTTGACTTCCCCGTACATGCTGGAGAAGGCTTCCTCCCCCATAAATCTCCGGACCCCACCGTTCAGACTATGGTCTCCCAGGTGGAGGACGGCAAAGCTGATCATTTCTTCATCCCAGGTGATCTCCGAAAGGATTCGAGTTTTTCCGATGGCCAGCCGGAATTTTCCCGCTTCCATTCTCTCATAGACCTCGCTCTCAGCCACGAAACAATAGATGCGGATGCTTTCGGGATACTCCTCAAAGAGGGAAGAGATGGCATAGTGGGCTCCCACCCTTAGAAGATCGAGGGCAGTGGGTTTCATGAACATCTCATAGATCTTTGCTCCATTTTCAAATTCAGGGATGTTGCTCGGCGCTTTTTCAAGAGCCTGCAGATATTCTTTTTCGAGAAAAGCCCCCAGCACCTCCTCTCCCAGTTGAATCGCTCTGGCCGCGTATCGCATTACCTGAGTCGTCTCAATTCCGGAAATCTCATCGAAGAACCAACCACAGCTCGTGTACATGAGCATCGCATTTTTCTGTATTTCGAGAAGTTTCAAAACCTCTTTCTTTTCTTCCCTGGAAAGTTCCCTGAGCGCATTTTTCTCAAAAAACTTCTCCACCTGTTCAGCGGATCGATTAAGAATGACTTCGATGTAGTCCTCCCTTGCCTCCCAGGGATTCTTCAAATGTTCTTTCCCTTTCCCCTCATAAAGTGGAACGAGTTGATCTCGTAGCCAGTCCATTGCCTCCCTCAACGGTCTTCGCCATTCCTGGTTCCATCCCGGGTGCATGCCTGAATGACAGCCGCAGTTCTCCTTCCATCGCTCCCCCCCATGGATACAACTCCATGAGGAATGGTCGAAGATCTCCACCCAGCGGGTGGGGGGATGTTTCTCGAGGTATTCGCCATAATTGGTGATCTTTGCCAGGCTCTGGGATTCGATGAAATGAAGGCAGAAGGCAAGCGCCATTTCACCAAAACGGTGATGATGGCCGTAACTTTCCCCGTCGGTTGCGATATGGACCAACTGGGGCCACTCCCTGGCGTCATGGAAGGCAGAGAGCAACCGGTGGGCAAAGTGTTCGCCGTTTTCCAGCAGACCTCCAAAGGCAATGTCCTGGGAGATCGGTCCATCGTAGAAGAAGAGGTTGATTGTTTTGTTAGAGGGCAAGAGGCAGAGGTAGGCCATCGTGGGATCGATTTTTCCCTCGCTCACATCATGCCATTTGGAACCCTTTTTTATCCGCCTCACCCTTTTTGCCTGCCGGGGAGCCAGCAGGGTGAACTTAATCCCAAACTCTGCCATGATCTCAAGGGTCTCCATGTCGACGGCTGTCTCCGGAAGCCACATCCCCTCGGGAAATCTCCCGAACCTTTTTTCAAAATCCCGAATCCCCCATCGGATCTGCGTCACCTTGTCCCTTCGGTTAGCAAGGGGCATGATCATATGATTGTAGGCCTGTGCCATGGCCGAACCATGTCCGGAAAACCTTTCCATGCTTAACTGATCGGCCTCCAGAATGGCTTGATAGGTTTTCGGCTTATTTCTTTCCATCCAGGAAAGAAGGGTCGGACCGAAATTAAAACTCATCCTGGAATAATTGTTGATGAGGTCGACCACCTTCTTTTCCGGATCAAGGATGCGTGAGGCGGTATTTCGTGCATAACATTCCGCATTGATTCTTTCATTCCAATCGTGATAGGGGTAGGCGGAATCTTGAATCTCCACATCTTCCAGCCAGGGGTTTTCTCTGGGGGGTTGATAAAAGTGTCCGTGAATACAAATGTACCTTTCCGTCATGGAATGCCCTCCATTCTTATGATTGCGATCCTTCACTTTTGAGGAATAAAACACCGAGCGGGGGTAAAGTCAGGGAAAGGGAGTGGTATCTTCCATGGAAGGGCACGGGAGTGGCTTCTATCCCTCCAAAGTTTCCATAACCGTTTCCACCATAAGTCCTCGCATCACTGTTCAAAACCTCTTTCCAGTGTCCACCCCGGGGAATCCCGACTCTGTAGTTTATTCTTGGAACAGGAGTAAAGTTACAGATAACCAAGAAGATCTCCTCAGGGCTTTTCCCACTTCTGAGAAAGCTGATGATGCTTCCTTCCCAGTCATGAAAATCCACCCACTCAAAACCCTGCTGTCGAAAATCGAGTTCATGCAAGGCTGGTTCCGTCTGATAAAGATGGTTCAGATCTTTGACCCATCTCTGAATTTCTTGATGGGATGGGTATTGAAGGATGTGCCATTCCAAACTCTCTTCGTGAACCCATTCTCTCCATTGACCAAACTCTCCTCCCATGAAGAGAAGTTTCTTCCCTGGGTGCCCATACATGTATCCATATAAAAGCCTGAGGTTAGCCCTCTTTTGCCACTCGTCTCCTGGCATCTTTCCAATAAGCGATCTTTTCCCGTAAGTGACTTCGTCATGAGAGAGGGAGAGAATAAAATTTTCATAGAAGGCATACCAGATGCTGAAGGTGAGCTGATTGTGGTTATATTTTCTGAAAACGGGGTCCTTTGAGATGTAATCCAATGCGTCATGCATCCAGCCCATATTCCATTTCATGCCAAATCCGAGCCCTCCTACATAAATTGGCCTTGAGACCATAGGCCATGCCGTAGACTCTTCAGCAATGGTCTGAACATCGGGATGAGCCTCATAGACTGCTTGGTTGAATCTTTCAAGGAAAGTGATTGCTTCGGTATTCTCCCTTCCTCCATACTCATTGGGGATCCATTCACCTTTCTTCCTTCCGTAGTCGAGGTAAAGCATCGAGGCCACCGCATCGACTCGAAGCCCATCGATATGGTATCGATCGAGCCAGAAAAGAGCATTGCTGATGAGAAAAGACCTGACCTCCTTTCTGCCATAATTGAAAATATAGCTCTTCCAATCAGGATGAAATCCTTTCTTTGGGTCTTGGTGCTCATAGAGGTAAGTCCCGTCAAAATAGACCAAACCATGTTCATCATCGGGGAAGTGAGAGGGGACCCAATCAAGGATCACGCCTATTTCGTTTTGGTGTAGTTGATCGATTAGATACATCAAATCTTGAGGGGTACCATACCTGGAGGTGGGCGCAAAGTAACCGATCGTCTGATATCCCCAGGAACCGTAAAAGGGATGTTCCATTAAGGGCAAAAATTCAACATGAGTAAATCCCATCTCTTTCACATAGTCAACAAGATAGGAAGCGATTTCACGATAGGTTAAAAAACGATTCCCCTCTTCAGGGACACGCCTCCATGAACCCAAATGGACTTCATAAATGGCAAAAGGAGCATCAAGGGCATTAAATCGACGCCTCTGCTTCATCCATTCACCATCTCCCCAATCATATTGTAGATTCCAAACCATTGATGCGGTCTTCGGAGAACATTCCCATCGGAAGGCATAAGGATCACCTTTATCCGCCCGATAAGCATTGTACCGGGAAATCAAGTGGTATTTATAAGATTCCCCATTTGAAAGGCCAGGGATGAATCCCTCCCATATTCCCGAACCCTCTCCCCTGACTTTGAGGGAATGGGATTCTTTATCCCATTGATTGAAGTTTCCCATCACGGAAACCTTCTCTGCATTCGGGGCCCATACGGCAAAGTATGTCCCCTCAATGCCATCGGTTGTGAGGTAATGAGAGCCCAGTTTGTGATAGAGATTGAAGTGGTTCCCTTCTTTAAAGAGATAGATATCCTGGTCTGTCAGGAGGGTGACATCGTGTCTTACCCTTTCATTTTTTATCGATTTGTTCTCACCTCTCATTTCGCCTCCAATAGATCTTTGATTCCCTTTAATGGAATGATCACCCATTCTGGGCGGTTGTTCAATTCATATCCGAGTTCATATACGGCCTTATCAAGCAGAAAGGCTCTCAACATGGTCTCAAATTCTCCCTTCTCTTCTGGAATAAAGGGTGCTTTTTCAGTCGTATTAAGGTACGACCGGAGGAAGGCTCCTGAAATATATCGATACCACAGATCAGCCCAGGGTTCTAAAACAGGTATGTCTTCTGGCCGGATCGAGGCCTCCTTAAAAAGGGCGAAATGGGTAGCATAATGGAAAGAGCGGATCATCCCCGCAACATCCCGGAGAGGGGATCTCTTGATCCTTCTTTCACTCAAGGATCTTGCGGGTTCTCCCTCAAAATCGATAATCACAAAGTCTTTCCCCGTAAAGAGGACCTGTCCCAAATGGTAATCTCCGTGAATTCTAATCTTCATGGCCGAAAACTTCTTTTGGAGAATCCCTTTCAATTGATTGAGGATTCTGTCTTCCAGAGTTAAAACCGCCTCTCCCTTTTCAGCGACCTCTTTGGGCAAGGTCCTGAGATTTTTTTTCAAAAGTTGAAAGACCTGTCTGGTCAAACCTCTCATCGATTGGTAAACAGACCTCTGATAAAGCATGGAGAAAGATTCGGGCTCAAAATCCTGTTCTCCAAATGACGAAGAAAGGGCAAGATGCATTTCTCCGGTCCGTTTTCCAAGAAGAACAACCATTTCCAAATAATGCCCCTCCGTTAACTCCCTCAGGAGAGGTGGGATGAAAGCATGGTTTATATCAAAAAGAGAAACGACCTCGATGGGAACTTTTTGGATCTCTTTGATACGGGATAGAACCTGTTCGAAGTATCTGCCCAGGGCATCCAAGGTATAACCCCAAGCATCCCCTTGGCATTGAACAAATCCCTGAAGCAGACCGATGGAGATAGGTTCTGAACCTGGCCGACGATACTCCATCGTCCCGGAAAAAGGTGGGATGAATGGGAAGTGTCCCTTTTCGGTGAGAAATTGGGTGATCTCACGGTCTGGGTTCATTCCCTCTTTCAAATTCCGGAAAAGCTTTAAATAAAACTTGTCTTCATAGAGGATAGAGGTATTGCTCTGTTCTGCTTTGAGCACCTGGGAGACGAACGGAAACTCTCTCCCGTTTTGTAATTCCCTGAGTCGCTTTCCTTGAAGACCGACCAGTTCCCCCTTATCACCTTTCACTCTCTTTCTGCGGGTAATGATTGAAAGAAGGCTTTCACGAAATTTACTGTGATAGGCAGCATCGTAAAGAATCCCCTCATCCTCGCCCACGTAAAGACGCGCAATAATACTTTGAGGAAATTCCTCCATGATCAACTTTGCCTTAATCGTCAACCAATCATAATCCAGTCGGACTTTTAAACCTTCAACAAGAAATTCTTCAGAAGATTCCTCTCCCTTCCTCGTCAATGCAAAAGAGACGGGTAGAAAATAGAGATCTCGCGTCCCCTCCGTATACCCCACAGAAAGGAGAAGGGCATGCGAGAGGTCTGAATCTTTTGTGATCGGAATTTTCTCAACAAGATTCACTTTGCGGATCGTCTTACCTTTTCCGCCAAACCAGCGGCAGCCCTTGATATAGTTTGGGAGAATTTCATCCTCAAACTCTTTGAGTGTCTCTCCTTCCAACACCCGGTCCCAGTTCCCCGAAGTACGAAGCTCTGGAAGAGCCCTTTCTCCCCCAATGCTGATTACCTCTTCCTCCTTTCTCAGTAAAAGCCAGAGGTAGTTATGAGGGCCCAGAGTCATGATATAGGGAGATTCTTTAATCACCGGGAATCTGTTTTGGCTGGCTACCTCTTCTGGAACACATCCCGCATACCTTGAAAGATCCAGTTCCACAACCTGAAAATATCTCGACAGATTAACCACCACGAGAATAGATTCTTCTTCAAATTTTCGAATGAAGGCGAGGATTTTCGCATTGTCTGGTAGAAGAAATTCTAATGTCCCTCGGCCGAAGGATTTGAACCTTTTCCTCAGGGCAATGACCCTCTTCATCCACCAGAGAAGGGAGGAGGGATTCCTCTGCTGATTTTCAACATTGAGCGCCTCGTAGTGATATTCTGGATCGATGATGATCGGGAGGTAGAGCTTCTGTGGGTTTACCTTCGAAAAACCTGCATTTCGGTCAGGGCTCCATTGCATAGGGGTTCTCACTCCATTTCGGTCGCCGAGATAGTAGTTGTCTCCCATCCCAATCTCATCCCCGTAATAGATGACTGGAGTGCCTGGGAGGGAGAGGAGAAGCATATTCATGAGCTCGATTCTCTTCCGGTTGTTATCCATGAGGGGAGCCAAACGCCTGCGGATACCAAGATTGATCCGCGCCCGAGGGTCTCTGGCATATACCCGGTACATATAATCCCTCTCTTCATCGGTGACCATCTCCAAGGTTAATTCGTCATGATTTCGAAGGAAGAGAGCCCATTGACAGGACAAAGGAATAGAAGGGGTCTGTTCAAGGATATCGACGATGGGGAAGCGATCTTCCATCTGAAGACCGATAAATATCCTCGGCATTAAGGGAAAATGGAAAGCCATGTGACATATATCCCCGTCACCGAAATAGGCAACTGCATCCTCCGGCCATTGATTCGCCTCCGCCAGAAGCATTCGATTTTCTAACTTCTTGTCGATATGGGCTCTTAGCTCTTTCAAAAAGGTATAGGTCTCGGGTAGGTTTTCACAGTTTGTTCCTTCCCGTTCGAACAAATAGGGAACCGCATCCAATCGAAGACCATCAACCCCCATACCAAGCCAGAAGTCGAGCACACGGGACACCGCCTTTTTGACCTGGGGATTATCATAGTTCAAATCCGGTTGATGGGAGTAGAACCGGTGCCAGTAGTAGGCTTTCCCCGTATGATCCCAGGCCCAATTGGAGGTCTCAAAGTCTTTAAAGATGATCCTGGCGTCTCTATACTTTTCCGGGGTGTGACTCCACACATAAAAGTTTCTCCAGGGGGAATCAGGTTTCGCCTGCCTCGATCGTTTAAACCAGGGGTGTTGGTCAGAGGTGTGGTTAACGATCAGTTCGGTAATGACACGAAGGTGGCGCCTGTGGGCTTCCCTCAAAAATTCTTTAAAGTCTCTCAGGGTGCCGTAATCTAAATGAACGTTATTGTAATCCGCGATATCATATCCGTCGTCTCTCAAGGGCGAGGGATAGAATGGCAAAAGCCAGATGGTCGTGACTCCTAAATCCTCGATGTAGTCGAGTTTTTCGGTAAGCCCCCTGAAGTCACCGATGCCGTCACCGTTGCTATCGTAAAAGGATTTGACGTGCAATTCATAGATAATGGCATCCTTATACCAAAGAGGATCATCTTCAAAAGTCATCATTTTCTTTTCGGGCATCGAAGAGGCTCCTTACACGAAATAGTCAAAATCTGTTTCTCTTTTCAATCTCTTTCTCACTCTAAAAATGTTCGCAGGCAAAACCTGCGGATTAAGCTCTACATAATTCCTCTCTCCCTGCCAGATATATTTATCATCGCTGAGAAGGTCGTGAACCAGGTAGGGCTGGTGGGCATCTAATCCTAACTCCTCCATGGGAACCCTGACCCATCCGTTCTGTGTATGAAATGGATCCAGGTTGACGACCATCAGGATGATATTAGAGAGATCGTGTGTGGCCTTTCCATAAAATAAAAGCGTATCATTATCCACTTCATAAAAACGGAGATTCCAAGTGGTCTGAAGAGCAGCGTTTTCCCTCCGGATCCGATTGACCCTTGCGATGAAATCCCGAAGGTGTCCGGGGCTCTCCCTGTCCCAGTGCTTGATCTCATACTTTTCGGAATTGAGATACTCCTCCTTTCCGGAAAGTGCTTCATTGACACAGAGTTCAAAGGCTGGTCCATAAATGCCATAGTTTGAGGAGAGGGTGGCAGCGAGAACAAGCCTGATCATAAAGGCTGGTCTTCCGCCGTACTGTAGATGCTCTGGAAGGATATCCGGTGTGTTGGGCCAGAAATTGGGTCGAAAATATTCCCTCACTTCGGTCTGCGTCAGTTCGGTAAGATAATCGATTAATTCTCTCTTTGTGTATCTCCAAGTAAAGTAAGTGTAAGACTGCGTAAATCCGACTTTTGCAAGACGGTACATCACCTTTGGTCGGGTGAAGGCCTCGGAGAGAAAAATGACATCAGGATATTTCTCTTTAATCTCCTTGATCAACCATTCCCAGAAGGAAAAGGGTTTGGTATGGGGATTGTCGACTCGAAAGATACGAACCCCATTTTCGATCCAGAAGAGGACGACCGATTTCAATTCTTCCCAGAGCTCTTGCCACTTTTCTGTCTCGAAATTAAGGGGGATGATATCTTCGTACTTCTTGGGTGGATTCTCAGCAAACTGGAGGGTTCCATCAGGCCGCCACCTAAACCAATCTGGATGTTCTTTGACATAGGGATGATCAGGAGAACATTGAAAAGCTAAGTCCATCGCTATCTCCATCCCATTTTCTTTGGCTTTTTGGACCAAATCTCCAAAATCTTCTAAGGTCCCGAGTTGAGGATGAACCGATTTGTGTCCCCCCTCCTCCGATCCGATTGCCCAGGGGCTTCCCACATCTTCCGGATCGACCTTAAGGACATTATTCTTCCCTTTCCGATTCACCCTTCCGATGGGATGAATGGGGGGAAGATAGAGAATGTCAAAACCCATTTTTGCTATCTCTGGAAGGAGTCTCACACAATCTTTGAACGTTCCATATCCACCTGTCTTTAAAGCACAGGATCTTGGAAATAATTCATACCAGGCGCTGAAGAGGGCTCTCTCTCGATCAACCACGACTGCCAACTCCTTCTCGTAAAGAACAGAAAAGGTTTTATCAGGATAGGTGTTCATTAACTCCGTGAGCTCTTTACTCAGAGCCACCAAAACGGCCTCCTCTTGATCCTCTCCCTTCTTTAGCATTTTGCCAAAGTCGATGAGTTTTTTCCTGTCCTCTCCTGAGGCACTTTTAGATGCCTCTTCAACATATTTCGCTCCGATCAGGAGATCCATCTTCAAATCCTGACCTGCATGAAATTTCTTTCCAATATCCCGCTGCCAGGTCTTGAAATGGTCAATCCATCCTATCACGGTGTAACGGTAGACTCCAATCTCTTCAACAACAAATTCCCCCCCCCTATCATTTTCCACAAAAGCCATCGGGGCATCTCTCCATTCCTGATCCTTTGGCGCCCGATAGAGAAGCCTGGCTGAAATGGCATCATGCCCATCGGCAAAGATATCTGCTGTGACCACCACCTTTTCCCCTATGACCCTCTTGATGGGGAAACGGCCTCCACCTCTTTCAGGTTTGAGATTTTCGATGACGACCCGTCTCCTCCCCTCAACGTCTCTCATCACCTTTCCTCCTTCTTTGACCCCTCCTGCCGGCACACTGCTTCCGAAACTTCCTCCAGCATGGCCACCGGAAAATGGGCAAATACCTTCGCCAGAGGTAATCCTCCTGTTCCACTCCGCTCCACTCTTTCGATCGTCTCGCCAGTAAAGAGATCCCGAAAATGTTTGCCGACAATTTCTTCAGGAAGGACCAATCTGGACCCCCCCCATACCTCTGCGCCCAGAGGCGCCTCATCGATCTCTTTGATGAGAGAAGTCAAAAACCTCGGAATGATGATGAGAACAACCTGGTCTTCACTCTGCCTAACAAAGGCGCAAAGATGTTCCGTCTTATCTCCATCACCGGCAAGGGGAATATAATGGGATTCCATAAATAAGAGAGGGTTTTCTCTTCGGTAATTCAGGGCTTTGTAAATAAGATAGAGTTTGATCGTGCCATCCTTCCATTCCCGCATGAGATCCCTGACATACTCCGAAAGATTCTGACCGGCGGTTTCGACCCTCTTTTTTAAAGCGGCCAATCTTTCCTTCCTGAGTTCGAAATTAACGGGCCTTCGATTATCTGGATCCACAAGGCTGAAATCCCATATCTCTGTCCCCTGGTAAAAATCAGGAATCCCGGGGGAAGTCATTTTCAGAAGGGTTTGCCCAAGAGAATTAAACATCCCGAAATAGGCGACTTTCTTTTGGAGCATCTGGAAATCAATTATGAATAGATGACCGGACAGGACAGCGTCGATAAATTTCAAGAGGGCATCTTCATAGGGAATATTCGGACTGATCCAACTGGTATGGACTTTGGCCTCTCGGGTCGCCTTTAACATATAATCATGGATTCGGTTCTTGAAAACCTCGTGCTCCTTGTCGTTCATTGGGGTATTGGGCCAAACACCCAAGAGCGTTTGGTAGAGTAGATACTCCTCATTCCGGTCTGGAACCCATTGCCCTTCCATGTTTGACTTTTTGCTTTTATTGATCCGGCTCCACCGGTTAAGGCATTCCCTCCATTCGTCGGGAATCTCAGATAGGACATCGAGCCTTGCCCTTACATCTTCACTCCGCTTCGTGTCATGCGTCATCGTTGTAATCATGGCATAAGGCCAGAATTTCGTTCTTTCAATGTTCATTCCATGAAAGGTATCGAGGGGGGTGCCAAACCTTTCCGGATTTCCACCGACTTCATTGAGTGAAACAAATCGGTTGTAGATATAAAAGGCTGTATCTTCGACCCCCTTGGCCATGATCGGCCCCATCATCTGTTGAAATCTCATGACAAAGTCCAACCACTCCTTTCGTTCACCCTCTTCAAAATGTTCTGGATACTGGAGCAGCAGGACATTTTCTAAAAATTCAAAAACCGTAGTGCTCAGGGCAGGATTTTTCCTCTTCGCCCTTGAGAAAGCTTGTTCGATATAACGCCGATCTCTCTCGTTAACACCTTGGGGCGAGGCATAGGTTCGATAAACAGGAAAATTGGCGATGACCTCGATCATGGCCGTAGTGAGATTGTTGAGGGTAAAATCCCTCGTCAGCCGGTCCTTTTCTGAAACACGATTGAGAATATGCCCGAGCATATTGATTTCACTTGGCATGGAGATCTGCATGATCAATTTTTTCTTTTCGTAAAGGAGATCCTGATAGTCC
>Ga0154895_1157_pt1 | contig 17721 bp, 14 predicted proteins | sample Rifle2008BG19ft_FD_105867 | JGI IMG/M metagenome (GOLD analysis project Ga0154895, IMG submission 105867) | Deltaproteobacteria bacterium RBG_19FT_COMBO_46_12 | reverse complement strand
GATTTCTAAGTTTTGGGTGGCTTTAAAATTTGGACACTACTCTTTGGCGTTTGTCATGATATTCATCCTCTTCAGTTCTTCCAACTCCAGGGCGAGGAATTCCCAGAGGTGGGTCAGTTCTTTCACTTGTTCTTTAACCTGTTTATGAGTTTGAACGGTTTCGTAAGTTTCTTGCTGATTTAAGTAGAGATTGGGGTTAGAAAGTTTTTGATTGAGTTGATCCAGTTTTTGGGTGGCGTCATGTAAAGATTTTTCAACCTCCTGTAACCTCTTTTCAAGACTGGAGAGTTGCCTTTTGAATTGGTCCATCTCCTGAGCTCTTTTTCGCCTCTCCTCTTTAGCCATGTATTTTGTCTTCTTTTTTTCAGCTTTTTCTTTTTCCTCAACCCTGACCTTAGCCTCGTTTTTTACTTCTTGCTTCGTTTCTTCCAAGGAAATCTGCTGTTTTTTATAAAGGTAATATTCATAGTTTCCAGAATAGAGATGTGGGATTCCTTGATCAATGTCGATCACCTTATTGGCAATCTCGTTAATCAAATGTCGGTCATGAGTGATGAGACAGATGGTCCCCTGAAATTGTTCCAAGGCCATTTCCAAAACATTTCGAGAGGGGATATCAAGATGACTGGTGGGTTCATCGAAGAGAAGAAAATTAGCAGGTTTGAGGAGCATTTTCGCCAGGATTAATCGGCTCTTCTCGCCGCCGCTTAAAACAGAGACTTTCTTTTCAATTTCATCTCCACTAAAGAGAAAGGTTCCGAGAATCGTCCGAAGCTCGGTCTGACTTTCATCCGTAGCCACCGAGAGGAGTTCTTCAAAGACAGTATTTTCAGGACGGAGGACATCGAACTGGTGCTGGGCAAAATAGGCACGGGTCACATCCTTTCCTAAAATCACATTCCCTTCTTCAAATTCGAGAACGCCGGCAAGGATTTTGAGTAGGGTTGATTTCCCTGCTCCGTTAGGACCCACCAGCGCCACTTTATCTCCTCGGTATAGAGTGAGGTCAATTCCATGATAGACCATGGTTTCTCCGTAACGTTTATGAAGGTTTTTCACCTCCACCACCTTATGGCCGCTTCGCGATGGAGCAGGAAAAAGGAATCGAACCTCTTTCCTTTTCTCAGGAAGTTCAATTCGCTCTATTTTTTCGAGCATCTTGATTCGGCTCTGAACCTGACTCGATTTGGTGTTTTTAGCCCGGAACCGCTCAATAAACCTTTCAGTCTGCTCAATTTTTCTCTGCTGGGTCTTAAAAGTGGCCTCGAGGATTTGAATTCGAGCTTCTTTTTCCTCAAGGTAATGGTCGTAATCACCATAATAGAGGTCGATCTTTTGGGCCTCAATCTCTGCGATCCGATCAATGAGATGGTTGAGGAAAACCCGATCGTGTGAGACGATTACGATAGCCCCTGGATAATTGATTAAAAATTCCTCCAGCCAGATCAGGGAGGCCAGGTCTAAATGGTTGGTCGGCTCATCAAGAAGAAGAAGATCAGGGGATTGAAGGAGGATTTTTGCCAAGGCAATGCGCATCAGCCATCCACCGCTCAGTTCATCGGTGAGGCGATCGAAATCCCTTTCTTTAAATCCCAGTCCCTCGAGGATACGCTTTGCCTCGGCCTCCAGGCCATATCCTCCGAGGAGGGTATATCGTTCCTGAAGTTTTCCGTATTCGTTTGCTACCCTTTCCTGTTTTTTTGGATCTTGAATGGAAGAAAGTTCCTCTTCCAGAATTTTCATCTTATCCTGGAGGGAGGTGATGTTAGTTAGACTTTTTAAAACCTCATCCAAAACAGTGTTGCCCATGAAAGAAATAACTTCCTGAGGGAGGTAGCCAACCTTTACCCCCTTGGCGATGAGGATCTCTCCTTCGTCAATCGATTCCTCTCCCAAGATCAATCTGAAGAGAGTTGTCTTCCCGGAGCCATTCGGGCCAATAAGGCCAAGCCGATCCCTCACCCCGATCTGTAGGGAGCAATCCTTGAAAATAATCCTGCTTCCAAACTGTTTCTGAATATGGTTGAGTGTGATCATGGATATTTTAAAAGGAGAAATTTTAAGACATCAGAGGTGATCGAAGGGTTTAAGTATCGTATTTATCAAAATTATAGCCCGCTTTCTTATAATTCTCCAGGGCGCGTGTCTTTAAATCTTCTCGCTTCGTCTTCTCTGCTTCCTTATCTGCTAATTCAGCAGCATGGCTCCATTTCCCCTCTTTTTCGTAATCCTTGATCTTTCGATCTGTCTCCGTGATTGGACTTCCTTTGATCACCACGGCGGGGGCGAAGAGAATACGAGAGATTGGATTTTTACAACGGGGGCAGGAAGTCAATTCAGGCTCGGTCATCCTCTGGATGATTTCAAATCCCGGCCCACAATGGTCACAACTTTTTTCCATATCCACGGCCCTGTATGCATAGGTCGGCATAATTCCCTCTCCTCACAAGGATAAAAATAATACTTCCACATAAATTGTCAAGGAAGAAGGCTCTATGTTATAAAAACAATGTCAAAGGTGATCAAATGTTCTGATAAAGGTTGAGGCTGAGGCTAAGGTTGAGATAAGATGCATTTCTTGACCTTAACCTTGACCTAGACCTTGTTATCGATGATGATTCCTTACCAAACCCTCTATATTTATGAGATTTCTGGAATGATTTCAGATTCAAGGGATTTTTTTAAGGAGGACTTCATCGGCTGTTGGAATGAAGGAGAGGTCTCTTTCCTTTTCTTTTCCAAACCCCACGAAGAGGATATGGAGTCATTTATCAAAAAGAGGAGATTGCCTCTCGTTTCAAAAAATGTCCTTGACTACAGGGCTTGGCAGGCTGGAGAAGAATTAAAACCTTTTAAAGTGGGCAATCTTGTTATCTCTCCACCGTGGGAAAATGGAACGGTCGAAGAGGGAGAGGTCTTGGTCCATTTAGATCCCTGCGTTGTTTTTGGCACGGGATATCACCCTACCACTCGCACTTGTCTTCACGCCTTATGGGAGATTTATCAAAAAGAGAGGCCGAAAAAGGTTTTAGACCTTGGAACGGGTTCAGGAATCCTTGCCCTGGCTGCCGCAAAGTGGGGAGCTGAAAAGGTGCTTGCGATTGATTGTAATGAATTGGCGGTAGAGACAGCATTACGAAATGTATTGTCCAATGGAGAATCTCAACGGATTGAAGTGAGGATGGGAAAAGCAGAGGATTTTTTTGGAGAAGAGGCGGATTTAGTTTGCGCCAATATACATCTTCAGGTCATCGAGTCGCTGTTAAAGAAAAAGGCCTTCTTCAACAATCGATGGTTCATCCTTTCAGGAATTTTTAAAAAAGATGCGGAAGGGATTGAAAGGCAATTGGACCAAAGGGCCACTCAAATCGTTCAGAAATTACAAGAAAAAAACTGGTTGACCTTGGTTGGTTTCAATAAAAGGGTCAGGTCGAGTTAAAATACTTGCACACCCACTGTTTTTATGGTCCTGACCACTGGTCTGGCCAACCCCCCTCCATGGCTTCATCAGGCCAGTCACCGGGTGAAAATGTGTTGAAAAAACTGGGGGTGGCAAGAGTTAAAATACTGTTGACTTCAATATCTTGATGTGTTACGAAAGTTACGTTTTGCCGCACTTAAAATCCCAAGAATTTGAATTTTAAAGAAATAACACCCCATACTGACTGTGAGATGGGAGGAAGTAATTTTTAATAATTTGGGGGAGCCATGAAATCGAGGTTCAGAAGAACAATCCTTATTTTTCTTATCGTTTCTGTTTCAATCTTTTTCAGCTTTGGGATTTTATGGGCAGCCAAACCCGCCCCTGAAAAGCAGGGCGAAAAACTTGCAGAGGTAACCAAACCTCCTGAAGCTGGAAAAAAGGGAGAAAAATTCATCATTAAAGGCCGGGAATACTGCTATGAATGTATTAACAACTCCGAATGCTTAGGTTGCCATACGAAAATCAGCGAAAGAAAGTTTGCTCAGTCTGTTCATGGAGCCAATTCCTGCAACAGTTGCCACTGGGATATCACCGACGTCAACGACCATCTCAAGGCAAAAGGGGGGCGCATTCATACTGAACCCGTTACCTGTCATCGATGTCATAAAAAGGAAGGGACAGAGCATTATGCGAGCGCCCATTTCATCAATGATGTCCAGTGTAAAGATTGCCATAAAGACATTCATGAAGTGACCCCATGGAAAGGGGATAAAGTCCGTGTCGTTGAGAAATGTACAACCTGCCATTCTGACGATGGTTACGCTGAGAGCGTCCACGGCAAAGCCGTCATCGATGGAAATCCAGATTCAGCCACCTGCAGCGATTGCCATGGCCTCCACAAGATTCCCTTACTAAAAGGGGACGAACCCAAGAACGTAGCATTCCGGAAAGAGTTCCATACCGAGGTTTGTCAGAAATGTCATGCAGATAAAGAGATGATGGAGAGGAACAAGGTTTTTATCATTGCCACTCAGACCTATTACGAAAGTTATCATGGAAAGGTGGAGCATCTGGGCTACCCAAGATTGGTAGCGGGATGTGCCGATTGTCATGGCTTTCATAGTATCCTCCCAAGGGGTAACCCCAAATCACTCATCTCAGAAGACCGTCTGGTAGAGACCTGTGGAAAATGTCACCCAAGAGCCAATACTAACTTCGTAATGTGGCTTCCCCATGCCACGCATAATGATCCAGAACGTGAGCCAGTGCTTTATGGGGGTTTCATCATTATGACAACACTTCTCGTTTCGGTTTTCGGAATCTTCTGGTTCCACACTTTCCTATGGTGGAGGAAGGACTTCTGGGAAAAACGAGAGTTAAGGGCAAAGGGGATCTTTTTCCCGCAGCACATTAAACCTGATGAAGCAGGTTACATCTATCGTCGATTTAGCCTCTTCGACATCGTGCTTCATTTTACGATGATGGTGACCTTTATCGGCCTTGTCCTGACCGGGCTACCATTGAAGTTTTCCCATGCCCCTTGGGCCAGTGGTTTGATGCACTTTCTGGGAGGGGCTAAGATGGCAGGTTTGATCCATCGTATTTGTGCTGGCATCACTTTTGCCTATTTCGGCGCCACCTTCGCTTATATCTTTTACTTTCTCTTCTATAAGAAGCTGCCAGGAAATCCCAATCCCCTTCAGAGGCTTTTTGGACCGGATTCGCTCTGCCCTCGTTGGAAAGATGTTCAAGACATCATTGGGACGATTCGATGGTTCCTCAACAAAGGGCCAAAACCGCAGTATGACCGGTGGACTTACTGGGAGAAATTTGATTTCCTTGCGGTGTTTTGGGGAATGTTTGCCATTGGACTTTCAGGATTGATGCTCTGGTTTCCACAATACTTCACTATCTTTCTGCCAGGATGGATAATCAATATTGCCGCGATCGTCCACTCGGATGAGGCGCTCTTGGCTTCCGGCTTCATCTTCACCGTCCATTTCTTCAACACCCATTTTCGACCTTCGAAATTCCCGATCGATACAGTGATCTTTACAGGGAAAATCCCTAAATATGAATTGGTAGAAGAGCGGCCAGAGCAGTATAAGAGAATGAGGGCACAGAAGACATTGGAGACCTATCGGGATAAATACCCTAGTGTAGGGGCAGACCTCTTCTCAACGATTATGGGATTTGCCATGCTCGCCCTTGGGCTTTTCTGCGTCTTCCTGATTGCGTGGGAATTCCTTGTTTAATAGTTGTGAGTTCGGAGTTCAGAGTTCGGAGCTAAAATCTTTAAAACTCCGAACTACCTGCCTGCGCGTAGCCGCTTCGGCGAAGGCAGGCGAACTCTTTACTCCGAACTATTTTGTGATCTTACAGCCAATCTTTTCGAGATAGGCCATATAATTAAAGGTTGGACTTTGATCTTTGGTGTGGCAATTCCGACAGGCGCCGAGGGTCACTTTCCTCTCTATTTTTCCTTTTCCAGGATGTCCTTTCCCCTCTCCGTGACAAGCTTCGCACTGGACCCCTTGAAGATAGAAAGGGATTTCCTCTACGGTGACATATTCACCAATCTTTCCGTCGCCAGTGGAATGACAGACGAGGCATTCCTCCTGGGAATATTTTGGGGAAGCAACGATGGTCTGGGAGGCCTTTGCATGTTTGGTCTTGAGCCAATTTCTGTAATTCACCTCGTGGCATTTTTTGCATGAGATCGCTCCAACAAAAGTGCTCTCCTTAGGAATTCGGGCAATCATCTCTTTCTCCGGCAATTCCTTCCCAGCTTCGGCCGCCAATTTTGGCTTGTATAGCTTTCCTGACTCAGCACGATACATCTCCACGGCCTTAATAATTTTTAAATCATCCTTCACAGAGAGTTGGACAGGAATGGGAGTATGTCTATAAAAGTTTTTATCATCCAAGGCAATGAGGGTCTTCTCCAATTCCTTCTGTTTTAATTCCAAGAATTTCAATTCCTTTATCCTCATCTCTTCCTGCTTTCCGGATTTTGCCATATCGGATTTAATTTGTATCGAGCGGGTGATCAGTCTTTCCAACCTCTTTTCTAATTCATCCCGTTCGCTGGAAATCAGGAATTTAATCGGTTTTTTAGTATAGACGAGAGAGTAATCAATCCGGCCCAGATACCCCCCGCGGGGTTCCAATCGATAAATGGGGATTTCATTCACTCTTTCCATCACTGCTCTTTTCGATTCTCCACCTCCTCCCAAGATCAGGTCAATCTCGCGGTTTTCTCGTGCCAGTTTCCTATCTTTTGATTCGCCTAATTGAGAGAGGACGACGATCAAGTCACAATTTTCCCGAAGGCTTCTGGCGAGGGCCTTTGATGTCGATAAAGGTTCGAGAATAGACAATCCAGGATCTCTCTCCTGGAGGGTTGGGCTGAAAGCATCATCTAAGAGTCCAAATATCCCAATCCTTAACCCTCCTATCTCTTTGATCACATAAGGCTTGAAGATGACCTTTCCGGTTTTTTTGTCCACCAGGTTGGCCGAGACAAAGGGAAACTTTGCCTTTTGGCCCACATCGGAAAGGAATTTAAGCCCCATCATTAAATCCTTTTCCCCGATATTGACCGCATCATATCCCATCTCGTTATAGGATTGGATGAGGAGATCCACGCGGAGAAGGGCGTCCCTGCGTTTTGTTTCGGTTTGCAGGGGCTTACGAAAAAGGAGGTTTCCCGTATCGAGGAGAAGAACCTTTTTCCCCTCCTTTTTCATCTGGGAGATTAAAGTAGATTTCTTGGCGACACCGCCAAGAGGGCTTCTGAATCAACCACAGGGTTCGACTTCACCTAAAACATCATTCGTATAAACGAGACTGAATTGAACTTTTGAGGTGCTTTGACCCATTGAAGTAAAGGTTAAGTTTGAAATCAGGATGCAGATTAATAGTGGAAACACTTTTTGAAGTCTCATTAAAATTCCTTATTCGTTTCCTTATTGCTTCAGAATATTAGATTGATCGTTCATCGAAACCGTTTTTCTCCAGCCCGAATCGCGATGTCAAGCCAATTTTCCTCTGGTGCAAAGGGGCAAGCGTATTTTTCATTGAACTGGCAGAACGGATTATAGGCCCGATTAAAATCGATCAGCACCTTTCCTCCGGGCATCGATTCAATGTAGAGATAGCGTCCCTTCGGATAGGTCTCCGTCCCAGAAGTTTTATCTTTAAAGGGAAGAAAAAGTTCCCCGCCCCCTAAAGGTCGATAGATTTGGAGGACATATTCTTTCCCCTCCCATTTAAGTTTGATGCGGCCATATTTCACATATTTTCTTCCCCTCTCTTTATTCGTGGGGAGAATGATATAAATAGGTTTAGGCTCAGTGGGATATTTTTCAATGGATCCGATCATTGAATATTTAAGGTCAATTGGGTAGTTAAGAAGCCCCTTAAATTTCTTTCGATCGCTCTCATTCAGTGGAGACTGGGCATCTTCTTTAAAGAACCGATCCTTCTTTTCTCGAAAGGCTTTTAATTTTTCCTCTCTCCGCTCCATTGGGTTTTCTTCCTCTTTTGAAAGGGTAAGATTGGACTTTCCATTCAAGAGGAGAAGACAAAGGAGTGAAATTGAGAAAAGGAACAATCTCTTATTCATTTTCGATTTCAAGGGAGATATGTGCCAACCATATTAAATTTTACCCGTAACCCCTACCCAGTGACCAAGAAGCTTAATTCAAATTTATCAAAATAAATTTGTGAAATCAATTTAATTCGTTGGATATCAGAACCCTTTAACGCCCTCTTATTTACTCAACTTAAAAATTTTTCTTGCAATCATTTTTGAAAAGTGTTAGATATGTTACCACTTTTCGGGGGTGGGGTCCCCAGTGGAAACTTTCCGTATCATTAAACATCTCTCTTCGCTATCATCAACGATTGAAAATTATTTAAGGCCCTTCACTGAGCCGCAGTGTTAGGTTAGCATAAACAGCTCATTTTGGGAGAAGGAATGTTCAAAGAAAGAGACTTCCTTTTTAGAAAGGAGTGGGTACAGGAACATGACGACAAGCAATAAGATTGTAGTATTTTCAATGTTGGCGGTGGTGATAGCCATTTTCCTGTTTCTTGTTTATCAATTTACGGCTTTTCTCCATTACAAATCGGTTGTTCTTGATAGGTTCCCCGTTGAGCCCCCTTCAAAAGAGACGAAAAGATATTTCGAAGCAGAGACAGAGAGAAAGGAACAGGCGATTGAGTTGGCGAAAAAGTACGCAAGGGGAAAGAGTGAGATATATGGAGATGTCCAAAATATAGCCGAAAAGGTAAAAGGGGATATAAGCATCATCGGATGGGATTCTGACAGAGCCATCCATGCAGGCCAATTGTATGATACCGGAAAAACCGGGTCCAGATTGATAGAAGATTTCAAGGGGTCCATGGAGAAAATTAAGAGAGGCTTAATCAAACTAAAAGATTTAGGTTTTTTGATGGATGGAAGTCCAGCTTCTGAATTACTCCTTGAAACCGATCCCAAATATTTTGCATCAAAAATAAAAAGGCTCAAAGAGGAATATGTGTCCATACAATTTTATTTAATCCCCCGAGGCAAAGGGTTGGTTAAAACAAAAGATCTATCTGAAGAAGCCCAAAAGGTGGTGGATGATATCGACAAGGAGATAGAGAGGGCTTTGGGCATGATGAAGCATTTTTACCATTATAGTGACTCGGTGTATTTTGTGACCTTTCGATATCAAACTCAGGAGGACAGGGTAAAAAATCGAAGCCAGGGGTGGTATTTTGAAGTAGACCTCAATTCGAATACGGTGAGAGATGTCGCTTCCGATAAGGATCTCAGCAAAAAATATCAAATCACTCCTAAGGTTAAATAAGATTTAATTTTTAAAGGAGAAGCTTTTATGAAGAAAGAAGTCAAGTGGGGAATGGTGATTGATCTCAAGCGTTGCGTGGGATGTTTTGCCTGCCAAGTGGCGTGTAAAGCGGAACATGAGACCCCTCTCGGCGCTTGGAGAATTTGGGTGAAAACGATTCAAAAAGGGACCTATCCGGAGATGGCCACCCTTTCCTTACCTTGGGATTGTCCTTACTGCGAGCGCCCCGAAGAAGCGAGATACCCTCGGATGTCCGTTCTTTTCTTACCTTGGCTGTGTAACCATTGTGATCGCCCTATCTGTAATACGGTCTGTCCGGTAGGGGCTGCCTATAAACGTAAAGAAGACGGCATTGTGATGATTGATCCTCACCGCTGTATCGGCTGTAACTATTGTAGAGCTGCTTGTCCTTATAACGTCCGATTCGCGAACCCTATCACCGGTATGATTCAGAAATGCGACTTCTGTGTTCATCGGGTTGATTCAGGCCTTCCACCAGCATGTGTGGAGGCTTGCCCCACGAATGCGATGGTATTTGGGAATTTAAAAGACCCAAGCAGTAGGGTGTCTCAATTGATTTCGAAGGAGAGAGTTCAGGTCCTCAAACAGAATATGGCCACCTATCCGAATGTCTACTACATTCATCTGGATAAGGATGTCGCTGATCCACTTAAAGGATGGGAGAAGCACTATTATCATAAAGAATACGAAAACTTATAAATAGAATTTAAAAAGGGCCAATTATGGAAATTCAACTTTTATACAATGTTTTTCATCATGAATCGGTTAGCATGTTGATTGCCATCTATTTTCACATCGTCGGACTCCATGCAGGGTGCTCGATCGTATCGATCACGGCCACCTTAATCGGGAAAAAGGAATATAAACCTGTGGCTAAGATTGGAGCCATCTTTGTCATTATCCTTTTCTCCATATCACCCATCTTTCTTTTAACCGATCTGTTTCAACCCTTACGGTTCTGGTACCTTTTTATCCATTTCAATCCTACTTCACCCCTCAGTTGGGGAACCTTTATCCTCTGCGCTTACCCCGTCTTCACCGGAATTTACATCTACTTTTTATTTAAAGGAAATGTTAGATGGTCAAAAATTTTCGGTGTCATCAGCCTCCCTACTGCTATTGGCGTTCATGGATATACAGGTTTTGTTCTGGGTTTCGCCAAAGCCAGGGTCTTATGGAATACCGCGGTCATGCCCTCTTATTTCCTTGCCTCAGCAATGATTTCAGGAATGGCTTTTATGCTCATTGTGGCTCTGATTCGCTATCGGTTTACCTATCAGGACAAACCGCTCGAGGATAGAGAGAAGGATTTAGAAATCATCGATCTTCTTTCTAAATGGTTGGCAGGCTTTATGATTCTAAATGTTTTCTATGTGTTTTCCGACCTTACCGTGATGTATTACCACACAGAGGATGCATTTGAGACGGTCGAGCTCGTTCGTCTTGGTAAATTCAGCTTTCTCTATATCTGGGTGGATAATGTCTTTGGGAATATTGTCCCTGCTCTCATTATTGTTTTCAAGAAGACACGGAGGTCACATCTTCTATTATTAATTGCTGCTATCCTGGCTTCCATTGGTGTCTTTATCATGAGATATGTGATGGTTTTTGGAGGGCAATACGTGCCTTTGAGTTGATGGAAGGAGAATGGTAATGATACGTCGTGATTTTTTAAAATTATGCCTTAGTAGTATCCCGGTATTCCTGTTTCACCATTATCTTGGGTTCTCTGCCTATGCTAAGGAGGTGTTTGGAGGAAAACAGGTCTCGCGGCATACGAGAAAGTCCCTCAAAGGGATTCCAAGCATCTGCCAACTTTGCCCTGCCCATTGCGGGATCATCGGTTTCATAGAAGGCGATCAGTTGGTGAAGATTGGGGGGAATCCAAAACACCCCAACAACCTCGGAAAGTTATGCGCCAGAGGTCTGGCCGGCTTAAATATGGCCCATGATCCCGATCGAATTACCTCCCCTTTGATAAGGAGAGGAGAACGAGGAAAAGGGCAATGGGAGAAGATCTCTTGGGAGAAGGCCTATATTGAAATCACTTCAAGATTGAAAACAATATACCAAAGCGGACAGAAACGAGACTTCGTCTTCCAATCAGAACATGAACCCGATGGCATCATCAAGCGGTTCTTGGAAGCTTTTGGCAAGACCCTCATTCTCAGCGAGGATAGCCTCGATTTTGGCAATAGGGATTGGGGTCAATGGCTCACCTGGGGGGAGGAGAGGGGAGTTCCTGATGTGATCAATAGTCATTACATTCTAAACTTTGGCTCTAACCCTTATGAGGCGCATGAATATTACACAGGTTTTATAGGAAGATTGATAGAAGCCAGGGTCCAAAATAAAACCAAGCTGGTTACTTTTGATGTAAGGCTGTCCTACACAGCCGGCAATAGCGAGGAATGGTTTCCTATTACCCCCGGGACCGATGGAATGGTGGCTTTGGCCATGGCCAATGTTATTATCAAGAATAATCTCCAAAATAAAGATTTTATCGAGAAGTGGACAAATATCTCTTCCTCTGCACTGGCCCAATTCTTATCTCAATACACCCCTGAAATGGTGGAGAAGACAAGCGGGGTTCACACATCGGATATCGAAAGGGTTGCCAAGGAATTTGCTCTGTCGAGGCCTGCCGTAGCCATTTCGGGCCGCGGTGTGAGTAGCCATTTGAACGGCGTCTACAATGAGAGGTGTATTTTCCTTTTGAATACCGTCGTAGGAAGCATTGATATTCCTGGAGGATATTGTCTTCCAAGGACCTATCGTTTTGAAGAGCCAGACTTAAAGCCATCTTTCCAAAAAGGGAAGGCATTCGATTTAGAAAAGGTCCAAATTACCCCCCAAAAGTTTATCTCCATGGTGAAACATGGAAAGTTAACCCCTAAATTGTATTTCGTTTATGAATCCAATCCTGCCTATAAAAACCCTGAGAGTGGTTTAACTTCTGAAGTATTGAAGAACGAAAAGTTAATTCCCTATATGGTGGTGGCAGATAGCTATATGACTGAAACAGCCGCATTAGCTGACATCATTCTTCCCGCTGCCACCTACCTGGAGAGCTGGGGGCTCGACTCCTCCCCAGCAATGGACTTAAACCCCTTTGTTGGACTTCAACAGCCTATCATTCCCCTGTTTGCCAAATCCGTTCCCATCTCAGATATCTGTATAGAGCTCGCACACAGAATCGGTGGGGGTCTACCGCGATACTTCAAGTTCAATTCTACAGAAGAATATATCAAAAAGGTTGTCTCCGGAATTAAGAAATTGGAAAAAGGCGGGGGTCTCAAATACTTAAAAGAGAACGGAGTTTGGTTCGATAGTAATGTGAAGCCGAAATATAGATCGTATGAATTGAAAAGGTTTAACACGCCCTCAGGGAAGATTGAAATCTATTCAGAGAAATTGAAAAGAAGGGGATTTCAACCTCTTCCCACTTATGAACCGATTCCAGGCCATGGAGACCTTAAAGGGAAGTTTGTCCTCGTGATGTATGAACCCAATGTCATGGGATCGAGGACAGGAAATTTTAAATGGCTGGCCGAGATTAAACATCGCAACCCGGTTTGGATCAATAAGGATGTTGCCAAACAACTTCATATTGAAGAAGGAGATCGTATTAAAATTTCCACCCGAATCGGATCATTTGTGACGGATGCACGTTTAACCTTCGGTATTCACCCGAGAGTGATCGCTATCGAAAGAAATTTAGGTCATTGGGGAATTGGACATATTGCCCGCGCCAAAAGATTTAAAAGCAAGGATCCTAACACCAATTTAGTCTGGTGGGAAAAAGAAGGAAACGGTATCTCTCCCAATCCAATCATCTCTGGAAATTCGGATCCAATTGGTGGGGGAGAGGCATGGAATGATACTTTAGTGATTGTTTCGAAGGCCTAGGAGAAGGATGGATGAAGGTATTCAAAAAGATTAAATCGATAAAATCTAAGATAAACATTAAAAAGGTTTTGAAATCCAAATGGGTTATTTTCGTGATCGGCCCCCTCCTTACCTTGACAGGACCTGTGTTAGTGGTCTGGGTAGGGCACACCTTGACCGCTCATCCGGCAATCTGTCTTTCGTGTCATGCAAGACAAACCAGTATCTCCATGTGGTCAACTTCTGCGATTCATCCTGCCCATGTCACTTGTGTAAATTGCCATGCGAAAGTCGGACAAATGTTTCCCCGGGATTTTTTCGCTGATGAGCGGGTGAATGAAAACTGCTTATCTTGTCACAAGCAGGTGGCTGAGAAAGAGAAGGAAGAAGCCCATCACATGAAAATCGCTCACAAACTTCATGTCGAAGAGTCAAAACTCATGTGCATTGACTGTCATAGAAATATTGCCCACGAAAAAAAGGAGGTCGGGACGAACCGTCCCCGCAGATTAACCTGCATTGAATGTCATGAAGAGGCGATTTCAGGAGGACCTGAAGCCTGCATGAAATGCCATACGAAGATCCCAGTGAAATCCCCCTCGTAGTCATAGAAGTAGATGAAGATGAATTACTTCTTCGAGCTTTTTCCCAGGATCATTAAGTTTTTTTCTAAAAGAAAAAAGGAGGCAATCTACGGCCTTCTTTTTTTTCTTGTCATCGTCTTATTTTTAGGGGGGTTTAAATATTCAGAAAGCCCTTCGTTTTGTGGTCTCTGTCACAATATGAAGGAATATGTTGAGTCTTGGAAAACATCCTCGCATCACAAGGTAACTTGCTTGAGTTGCCACCGCAAACCAGGCATTTGGAATCATCTCAGAGGGAAAGGGGAGGATCTCCAACTCGCATTGACTTATATCATTATCGGGAGAAACATCAAAAAAATCCATTATGAAATTGATGATGGTAACTGTTTACAAAATGGATGTCACAAAACAGATGATCTGAAAGGGGATATGATATTTAAGAATGTCAGCTTTCCTCATGGAAGACATCTGGGTGAGTTGAGAAGGGGAATAAGGCTTCGTTGCACCTCTTGCCATGCTCAGCTTGTCCAGGGAGCTCACCTCACTGTTCACGAAACCAATTGTTTCGTCTGTCATTTTTATCGAGCTGGACCCAAAGGGGAGGAGGAATGTATATCTTGTGCTGTTGGAGGATGTACCTCTTGCCACATCGAACCCAAAGGGGACATTAAAGTCAAAGGTTGGAACTTCAATCATCGGAAATATATTGTAAGAGGCGTTGCTTGTGAAAAGTGTCATGTCAATGTGATACGAGGGGACGGCCATGTCCCTGAGGGGAAGTGTTTCCAATGTCATAATGAACCAGAAATATTGAGAACCCAATATGCCTCTCCATTCATGCACAAAAATCATGTCACCGACCACAAGATTGAATGTTCAGATTGCCATAGTCCCGTTCAGCACGAGATCGGACCGATTCTTACTTTTGTCCATTCTCCAGCAATGTGTGATAAGTGCCATAGCAAGGAAATCCATCTCGGACCAAGAGAATTATACCGTGGGAGTGGAGGAATTGGAGTTCCGGACTCCCCCAGCCTTATGTTTACAACGAATATTGACTGTATCGCATGCCATCGAAAAGGAGAAGAGAGCCAAGCTGCGCTCCATACTACGAAGTTTATGGAAAGGGCGATTGGCGAAGCTTGTGTGGATTGTCATGGTGAGGGGTATGATGAAACCTTAAAACATTGGAAGGCTCGACTTTCAATGGTGGAAAATGAGACGAATCAGCGTATCTTTAATGTCCAAAAAATTCTATACGAGATAGAAAAGAGCAGAGGAAGCTCTGCAGATTTCAAAAAGGCTCAAAATCTCCTCAACGAAGCGCGCCACAACTACAGCTTTGTTCTTCTGGGTAAAGGAGTTCACAATATCGAATATGCTTTCAAACTTCTCAATTCATCCAATAATAAGACAGAACAAACCTTGGCAGCCCTCAATAAGAATTATAAGCCAAAAGAGTTTAAAACAGAGATGACATGTATTACCCTCTGCCATGTGGGGATGGAGAGGTTATCCGTCCCCTTTAATGACATCAAATTTTCTCATGAGACACATGTGGTTAGAAAAGGCCTAAAGTGTTTGGATTGCCACTCTCCTCGAGAAAATCACGGAAAGACCTTTAAAAAGAACTGTTCAGAGTGCCATCACGGAAAAAGGATCGAAAAGGTTAAGTGTGAAGACTGTCATGTCTCAGTGAAAAGATTGGTTCAGGGAGAAGGGGGCATCGGTGTTAAAAGTAGGCCAAGCAATAAGTTGGATGTGGTCGAATGTATTGATTGCCATCGTGATGTACCAGCAAAAAAGAAGGATACCTTCGATGCGATTAAGAAACGTTGTATCGAATGCCACGACCAGAGTTATGGAGAGATGGCAGCAGGTTGGAAATCGGTCTCTGAAGGATTATTGAAGAAAGTGGTCCCCAAGATCGATCAGGTCAGGGAAGAGATTGGGAGGATTGAACTTCGAAGAGGTCACACTTTTGTCTATCGAAAATTATTTGGCGAGGCAGAATTTAATTATAATTTAGTGAAAAAAGGAAATGGAGTTCATAACCTGGAGTATGCAGAAGAATTATTAGAATTTTCCAATCATCGACTGGATGAAGCGATTAAACAGTTAGCCAAAAAAAAGTAGGTTTAATTCTTCTTGTAAAACCCCATCCCAGTCAGGATGAGTTTTTTATGACTATACGGAATAAAAGAAAACTTGACAAAGGGATTAAAATCTAATAAATTTTTTCACAATATTTGTGAAAGGAGTCACAAAATTGAAGTATCAAAAAATTCCTGAGGCGACGATTAGGAGATTATCGAGGTATTCAAGGTGCCTGGAGGAGATGGAGGAAAAGGGAGAGAAAGTTGTTTCCTCTGCTCAATTAGCCAATAAATGTATTGTGAATGCGGCTCAGGTGAGGAAAGATCTGGCCTATTTTGGAGAATTTGGGATTCGAGGCGTGGGTTATTATGTAAGAGATTTACTTAATAATATTAAGAAGATATTGGGATCGAACAAGGAGTGGAAGATGGCGCTCGTTGGAGTTGGAAATTTGGGGTCCTCCCTCCTGGCTTATAAGGATTTCTTGAAACAGAATTATACCATCGTAGCTACATTTGATATTGATCCCCCGAAAGTGATTGGCAGGGTCTCAGAAAAGCTGGGCAAGCCAGTAGAAGTCTTTCATATCAACAAAATTAAAGAAGTGGTACAAGAGAGAAAGATTGAGATTGGACTGATCACGACCCCTCCTTCAGAGGCTCAGAGCGTGGCCGATCTGTTGGTGGAGGCAGAGGTGAAAGGGATTCTCAACTTTGCCCCAGCGCAGATTACAGTCCCCGAAGGTTTTGTGTTGAAGGATGTTTTTTTCACCACCATCTTAGATAATTTAGCTTACCTTTTATCAAACTGAAGTTGATTCCTAAAAAATTGAATTCTCTATTTCCCCATCCTTCGTAACGTTAAGGTCATTTCCGCCTGGAGGAAAGTGCAAGCTGGATTCCAGGTATGAGTGATTTAAAAGATTTGCCTAATGGAAATTCAATTGACTCAACGGTAAAAACTACCTATATTAAAATAAGTTTTTATTCCATGTGATGAAGGGATGAAGGGAAAAATATGGAGAAGAGAAAATACACATCTCCCTCTATTGTGACGAGGCTCCCTGGGCCTGAAGCGAAGAGGGTCTTGAGGAAGGATCAAAAATTCGTCTCCCAATCTTACACGCGTGCCTACCCCCTTGTCGTCAAAAAAGCTAAAGGGATATGGGTAGAGGATGTAGATGGGAATCGATTCCTCGATTTTACTTCGGGGATTGCTGTCTGCAATACAGGCCATTGCCATCCGAGAGTGGTGGAGGCGATCCGTCGCCAGGCAGAGAAACTCATTCATATGTCTGGCAGTGATTTCTACTATAGTCTCCAATCGAGCCTTGCTGCCAAGCTCTCAGAGATCACCCCCGGACCCGAGGAAAAGAGAGTCTTCTTTGGTAATTCCGGCGCCGAAGCGATTGAGGCGGCACTCAAACTGGCGCGTTATCATACCAAACGACCTCGAATTTTAGCTTTTCTTGGAGCTTTTCATGGGCGTACCATGGGCGCCCTTTCTTTAACAGCGAGCAAAGTAATTCATGAAAGGGGGTTTTCCCCGCTTGTCCCCGGGGTGACTCATGTCCCTTATGCCTATTGTTATCGCTGCCCTTATCATCATCAGGAATATCCTGGTTGCAGTATTGCCTGTGTGGATTGGATTCGTGAAGACCTCTTCAAACGGAGCATTCCTCCCGAGGAAGTGGCGGCCATCTTCGTTGAACCCATTCAGGGCGAAGGGGGCTATGTGGTGCCTCCGCCAGAATTTCATCAAAAACTTTACAAATTGGCAAAGGAGTTCGGAATTCTCTTTGTGGATGATGAGGTGCAGAGTGGAATGGGAAGGACAGGAAAGATGA
>Ga0154895_1079_pt5 | contig 17731 bp, 20 predicted proteins | sample Rifle2008BG19ft_FD_105867 | JGI IMG/M metagenome (GOLD analysis project Ga0154895, IMG submission 105867) | Deltaproteobacteria bacterium RBG_19FT_COMBO_46_12 | reverse complement strand
GAAAGTTCTGGAACTGCCACTAATCTGGAAGAAACCGCAAACTATCTTTGTGAACTCGATGAGTGATCTTTTCCATGATGATGTCCCAGCTAAATTTATCCAAAAGGTCTTTCATATCATGGAGCAGGCTCACTGGCATCGTTTCCAGATTCTGACGAAAAGATCAGAGCGGCTTCTTGAAATCAATCCTAAACTCTCCTGGAATTTCAACATTTGGATGGGAGTCAGTGTTGAAAATCAAGAGCATACTTTCAGAATCGACCATCTACGCAAAACTGGAGCAAAAATTAAATTTATATCTTTTGAACCACTTCTTGGACCCACACATGATCTCAATCTCAGAGGTATAGACTGGGTCATTGTAGGGGGAGAATCCGGGCATCAGGCGAGACCTATGGATGCCTCGTGGGCTGTTGATATCCGTAACCAGTGTCAGAGGACGAAAGTGCCATTCTTCTTTAAACAATGGGGTGGTCCAAACAGGAAGAAGACCGGGCGGAAGCTTGAAGGCAGAACATGGGATGAAATCCCAGAGGCTGTTAATATGGTAAGGACTGTTTGCAATTATTGAGAGGAAGAAGGGAAAAGGCAGATCTATCAAATTCTTCAGATAGGTTGGCTTTGGATAGACTAAACTTTTAAGATAATATAATAATGATATGAAAACTTGGCATAAAATCATCGTTGGGGATTCGAGGTGGATGAAAGAAGTTCCTGATGAATCCGTCCATCTTATTATCACTTCTCCCCCCTATTGGCAGTTAAAGGATTATGGAAACGGAAAGCAGATAGGCTTCAATGATACTTACGAAGAATATATCAACAACCTTAATTTGGTCTGGAGTGAATGTCATCGGGTCTTACACAAAGGTTGCCGCCTGTGCGTTAACATAGGTGACCAATTTGCACGGTCCGTCTATTATGGAAGGTACAAGGTTATCCCCATAAGGACAGAAATCATTAAGTTTTGCGAAAGCGCCGGATTTGACTATATGGGTGCCATTATCTGGCAAAAGGTGACTACCTGCCACACAACCGGTGGAGCCACTGTGATGGGTTCATATCCATACCCAAGAAGTGGAATTATTAAATTAGATTACGAATTCATTTTGATTTTAAAAAAGTATGGTGAATCGCCGAAAGTCAGTCAAAAAATTAAAGAACAATCAAAGTTAACACAGGAAGAATGGAATCAATACTTTACTGGGCACTGGAACTTCACTGGGGAAAAACAGGATAAGCACTTAGCCATGTTTCCTGAGGAATTACCAAGACGGTTTACAAAAATGTTCAGTTTTATTGGGGATACTGTGCTTGACCCCTTCTTGGGCAGTGGAACAACATCCCTTACAGCAAGGAATCTTAATAGAAACTCAATTGGGTATGAAATAAATGAAGATTATTTACCAACAATTAAAGAGAAGCTCGGAATAAGACAGAAAGATATTTTTAAGGAAGCCGTTGTTGAAATAATCAAACAAGAAGGAGTAACAATAGACTTCCAGGAAAGGATTAGCAGACTTCCCTATATCTTTAAAGATCCTATAAAATTTGATAAGAAGGTTGACCCTAAAAAATTGAGATTCGGCTCAAAAATATCTGCCGATGTTGATTCTCAAAGAGAAAAATATTATTCGGTGAAAGAAATTATATCCCCAGAACTTATGGTTTTAAATGATGGACTAAAAGTTAGACTATTAGGAGTGAAAGAAAAACCGGAAAAAAACGGCGCAGCCGTTGAGTTCTTAAAAGAGAAGACACATGGCCAGAAAGTATTCATGAAGTTTGATACGGTCAAATACGATAGGGAGAATAATCTGCTTTGTTATCTCTACTTATGGAATAAGACCTTTTTGAATGCCCATTTGATTAAGAACGAACTGGTTGATGTAGATACAACGTTAGATTATAAATATAAGTTGAAATTTATTAATGATATAAAAGGCAAGAAACCATGAATGCACATATCATAAATTGTGATGAAAATAAATTTCTCAATAAATTTCTTCTTGGGGGATACCTTGGTGTCGGAATTGTAATGTCAGGCACCAAGCCAGGTCAACTTTCCAGCGCCTGCCGTATAAGCTACAGTATGTATGCTGATATGAAAACGATACGTAAGGGTGACATAATATTTGTCCATGCAGGGAAGAAAATTTATGGCGCATTCCAGGCGGTAACTGAATTTTGTGAAAATCCAAAAGTGCTTAAATAATTTTTGAGCAAAAACATTCACTACAAACCTAACCCGAAACGCCCCCGAAGTGGATGGAAGAATATTATAGGGTCAGTACCCGAAATAGGGTATTACCGTCGTATGGCAATAAAACAGTTCATTGATGACAAAAATAGGAACTTGTGTTTTAAAAATGGAATTGACTCTAATGAAGTATTTGAGCTGAAACTCAAGAGGAAAATTTGGTCAATTCCGGAGAGATGGAAGTATACCGATGCTGCAAGGACAGTAAGACCGTTGATGATTGATGAAGCATTTGAGTTGATAAAGGTTCTTGAAAGGGAAAATTCAGATAGGCCTAAAAGACAAGTTGTGAAGTCATTGAATTTAGGAAGTTATGTTCCTATTAAATTTATTTTGAACCCCAATATCGTGATTGATGAGAAAATAATTGAGGGCTGGGTACTTGAAAATATAGGGAGAAACAATATATTAGACCGCGCATTGGGCCCCTTTACCTGTTTTGGTAATAATTTGCCAGGAGGGTATTTGAGATTTATGGATATTTTTGGTTACCAGGAATTGGTAGCGGGTCTTAGAAAATATAAAGTAATTGAAGTAAAAAAGGAAAACAGTATTTTCCCCGATGATATAAACCAACTTATAGGATATACCGACTGGATTACGGAAAATATTGCATATGGGGATTATAAGACTGTCGAAGGAATAATTTTCGCGAGGGGTTTTAATCGAGATTCTGTTAACTTCATCAGAAATTTTAATACAACAGGGCGGAAAATTCGATTGATTAAATTTGATTATAGCCCCCCCTCCTATAATCGACTGAAAATAAGGAGGGTAATCTAAATCTGTGGCAAAGGAATGGATACTGAACCAAGCGAATATGCGATGGCAACTCAACCGACCTAAAAATGTTGGGAAGGTTTCTGAAGAAATACGGAAGTGTGCGCCAAAATCTTTGGAAGATTGGGAAGGTTATTATTACAAGAATGTTTATTCTAGGGAACATTTGGAGAGTATTGGAAGGAGACTTTACGTTAAGGTAACGGAAGTATGTCGAGCTGAGATCGAAAATATAACTGAAGATGATTGTGTCGATTTTGTCATTAACTTGGTCATTAATCGAACCTATGATGGGTATCAGTCTGAAATACAGACCATTTATGGGCAATTAGAGCAGGCATTAGGTGTTAAAATAGAACCGGCGCCAGACGAATGGGATAGAGGATATAATGTTGACTTCTTTATCAAAGTTAAAGAGAAATATATTGGACTTCAAATTAAGCCAGGAGGGTATGCTTATATTACGCAGATTATTAATGAGTTTGAGTTTCAGAGAAACACGCATGATAAGTTTGCAGCAAAGTATGGCGGCAAGGTGTTCTATGTTATTTCTATGAAAGAAGGGAAGAAGAGAATCATCTACAATCCAGAGATTATTGAAGAAATCCGAAAGGAAATTGAAAGATTAAAAAGGAGCTAAATCGGTTTCGAAAATTAATCTATTCCTGAGAAATGATTTCCTCTTTGGTGCTGATGCATAGGTCAAAATCCCCCCCCATTAGCCCTTTCTGGAATAAAATGGATTCAAAGCTAAAAAATACATTTTACAAAATAGATGTAGTAAAAATGTCCGCGCCGGTAGATAACACCAGCCACAAGATTAACATGTAAATGCTATCGCACTTCTTTTGGCATTGAACGTTAGGCGACATATTGCGTGGGGTGGTTAGGAGGAGAAGATGGATGATTTACAGCAGGAAATATTAAGTCAACTACCGAATACGGCTGATTATCTTATCGGTTTTGCCGACATGCAGGACCTTTTAAGGCCGCATTTTAATTATCGTTATGCTGTTGTGATTGGTAAGAAAATGGATAGTAAAATCATCGACAGCATCGAAAGTGGCCCGAATATTGGCTACTACAATTTGTATATGAGTGCCAATGATGAATTAAATTGCATCGTAAAGAATATGGGGAGTGTTTTTACGCGTAAGGGAGTTCAATCCCAAGCGATACCAGCAACCGTTCATGATGCTGATTTTGATGATGAATATTCAAAAACTCTCAGATTAAAGTATTCACATAAAATGGCTGCTACCAGGTCTGGCATAGGGTGGATCGGAAAAACGGATTTGCTAATATCTCATAAGTATGGCCCGCGAGTGAGGCTGGCAAGTATTTTAACAAGTTACCAGTTCAGCGAAACCGGTGTACCCATAGACGAAAGTAATTGTGGTACTTGCCAAATTTGTGTGGATAAGTGTCCAGCCCAAGCTGCAAACGGAAAACTTTGGAATGTTTCAATCGACAGACACGATTTTTATGATGCATTTAAATGCCGGAGTATGTGTCGTGAATTATCGATGAGGAACATTCAAAAAGAGATAAGTTTGTGTGGAATTTGTGTTTCGGTTTGTCCGATTGGGAAAAAAGCAAAATGACAAAAGGACACTCATCATAAACCGCCCCGCTCAACTTCACCCGACATTATGCCCAAGGCTGTTTGGATATCAGGAGTTGATATGAATAGATGTCCTTGGTCTACCACAAACGAAATCTATCTCAGGTACCACGATGAAGAATGGGGTACTCCAGTCCATGATGATCATAGGCATTTTGAGTTCATAGTGCTCGAATCGGCTCAGGCTGGGTTAAGCTGGTCCACCATTCTAATGAAAAGAGATCATTATCGAAAGGCCTATGATCATTTCGATCCTGTGAGAGTATCAAAGTACAACGATCAAAAGATAGAGCAATTGTTATCGAATACCGGAATCGTAAGAAATCGGAGAAAAATCGAAGCCTCAATCAATAACGCTAAATGTTTTCTTGCCATTCAAAAAGAGTTCGGTAGCTTCGATCAATATATTTGGGGCTTTGTCAAATACAAACCCATCATCAACCGTTGGAAAAAAATCTCTGAAATACCAGCCAAGACTTCACTGTCAGATCAAATCAGTAAAGATTTGATTAGTAGAGGTTTTCGATTTTTGGGATCAACTATCATTTATGCCCATCTTCAAGCCATTGGTATTGTCAATGACCATATCGTAACTTGTTTTAGATATAAAGAGCTTTGCTCCAAATATATAGCAGAATAGGAAAGAATGATTCCTTTTATATTAAGTGATTCCTCCCTTGTCATTGCCATGACGGAGCGCCCAATACACAGTAAAAAATTCCTCACCCAAAGCACTAACTCAAAATATTTATAATCAACTACCCTTAAAACAAAAAATGGATGTGCCCTTATTTTTCCCATGCCCTGAAAAGTTAGTGTTGGTCATTCCCTTTCAGTAGGCGAAGGTTGAGCATTGTTTCGTAATCGAGTAAAATATCATTTGATCAAAGAGGAGGAGGTGATATGGAATCTAAGCGGCCATTTAGCCGTCGGGTGTTTCTTAAAACCATCGGAACAGTGAGTCTCTTCGGGACGGTCACACACACGCCATTGACCATTGCCGATGCTATGAAAGGCGGCCCGCCGGCGGTCAAACGCAAACCGGCTCAGCTTAAGCAATTGCTGGATGACATGGACGCAAAGGGTTACCGGTTTTGGAGCGTGCCTCGTAAGGACGGGGAGTTTCTTTATCTCCTGGTGAAAGCCACCCGTGCGCACAATGTCCTCGAATTGGGGACCTCCCATGGGTTTTCGGCGATTTGGATGGGACTCGGGCTGGAGGAAACCGGTGGCCGCCTGACCACGATCGAAATCGACAGGGAACGATACGACTTGGCGCGCAAGCACGTGAGCGAGGCCGGGTTGTCACAGCGTGTCACCTGCATCAAGGGCGATGCACATGTGGAGGTGGCAAAGCTCGAAGGGCCTTTTGATTTCGTGTTTATGGATGCCGACAAAGAGGGACAAATCGACTATTTCAAAAAACTTTTTCCGAAGAAACTTATCCCTGGTGGTATCCTTTCGGTTCACAACGCCATCCAGCAGGCCCTCTCTATGAAGGATTATTTGGAGATGATCCGAAGGCATCCCGATTTTGACACGGTCACCCTGAGCGTGACGATGGACGATGGCTTCTGCCTGAGCTATCGGCATCGAGTATCGTAACCCTTAACGCTTCATAACGAATCCCTTGCAACGAGCGACTCAGATTTTGGGTGACAGGAATGCATTTGATGAGAATTTTGGATTTTATTCAAAAAGTGTTGATCGATGAATTTAAGGAAATTCAAGAGGACGAGGGACATCCCTATATTTCATTTAGCCTGGTCTGTCAGGGAATAGAATTTTTAGGAGCTTGCCTTGATTCAGAGCCTTTTTCAGCTAAAGGATTAAGCGCTCCACGTTTCAGAAAAGCTATTTATGATCTTTTCCCAATGTCGTATCGTAAATTCAATCAAGGGACTGGCAAGCCCTTTGATTTGTATGAGAATCTTCGATGCAGCCTCGTGTATGTTATTTTACGAGGGTCGCATGTAGAACTTATTCGAAGAACTGAAAAAGTAAAATTTAATGTTAGTCATCTGGAAGTAAAAGAAATACGGGACGTTGACAGGCTTGTTTTAATTTTGGAAGATCTGTTTGAAGATTACGAAAGAGCATGCAAAGAAATCATTGCAAGAATTAGTGACGGTCGTTTAAAGAATGGGAAGTTTGCGGGAGATTTATTGTTAACCCAACAATAAACCCTGTCGTTGCATTAAATTCGGCGCTTGGATTCATCAAACCCTTGCCACATTTCAAAACTTGACGGAATTTTTATCTGAGGTTATGAAGTATGAACTATTGGAGGATCTATTGATTTCAGAGATTACCCGGTGGATTATGGAGTTGATGAGGACGCATGGCCAGCTCTCAGTCTTCATCGGCGTGATGATTGAACAGATCATCGTTCCCATCCCTTCTCCGATGATCGTTATGGGGGCAGGGGCCATCCTTGTCTCACCGGGGCTTTCCATTCCCGATGCCTTTCTCCAGATTCTGTGGATTATTGTTCTTCCTGGCACGGTCGCATCCACTTTAGGGTCTTATATCGGATATACCATCAGTTATTATGGAGGGAAGGCCTTAGTGGTACGGTTCCAACGCTTTTTGGGTGTGGATTGGAATCAGATGGAAAATTTAGAGAAGCGTTTCCGTGGAAAGAAAGAAGCATTGAGTATCTTTTTTTCGCGGGCCATTCCAGTGTTCCCTATCTCTCTTGTCTCTATTTTTGCCGGACTGCTCAGAATTCCCATTAGATCCTTCACCCTTTACACCTTTTTGGGTTCGATCTTCCGATGTTTCTTCCTTGCCTTTTTTGGATGGTGGATCGGAGCGACTTACGAAAAGGCAGCCACTCATTTAGATTCCCTTGAAACATTCGTCTCGGTTTTGATGTTGATCGGGATGGGGTTGGCTTTTATATTCCTCTACCACAAATTCAGGAGAAGGACTTGATTAGAAGAAAATGGCGATGAATCGTAAATTAAAAAATGGAGAGGAGGATGGTCGATGAGAGTGACAGTGGATGAGGATACCTGTATTGGGTGTGGGCTTTGTGTAGAGGAGTGCCCAGAGGTTTTTGAGATGAACGATGATCAGGTACGTGTCAAAGCTGATGAGGTCCCCGAGGATGTTATGGAGTCCTGTAAAGAGGCTGTTGAAAATTGTCCGGTTGAGGCGATCCAGATGGAAGATTAAGTCTCCTGTTTAAATAAAAAAAAGGGGGCGCCCCCATCAATCCAGGGATACCCCCGTTAAGTTTCTTCTTAAAAAATCACTCAAAATATTCTTTGATTTCTTTATAGCGTTTAGGGTCTCTCAAACGCTCAAGAGCTTTTGCTTCGATTTGCCTAATTCTTTCTCGACTGAGACCAAATTGTCTCCCAATTTCTTCAAGGGTGCATTCCCCATCCTCTCCGATGCCAAAACGGAGTCGGAGAATCTTTTCCTCTCTCGGAGAAAGACCAGATAAGAGCTTGCGGATTTGATCGGTTAAATCTTTCTCCAGCAAGCAGTCACTGGGGGAAAGGCTTTTATCATCAGGGATGAGGTCTTCGAGCGTACTATCCTCTTCCCCAATCGACATATCCAGAGAAATCGGTTCTTCAATAAGGTTGAGAATCTTCTCCACATCGTTTAAAGGAATTCCACTATCCTTTGACAACTCTTGGGATGTGGGCTCCCGACCCAATTTCTTTACCAAATCCTTAAAGGATTTCATCAACTTTCCTTTAATTTCAAAAAGGTAGTTGGGGATACGAATGGTCCTCGACTTCTCTGCAAAAGCCCTCAAAATGGCTGCCCGGATCCACCAGGAGGCGTATGTACTGAATTTAAAACCCTTGGTATAATCGAACTTGACCATTGCCTGAATGAGACCCAGATTTCCTTCCTGGATTAGATCCAAGAAAGAGAGCCCCCGATTGGCATATCTTTTTGCAATACTGACCACCAGCCGGAGATTGGCCTGGATCAGTTCGTTCTTTGCTTGCTGGACATCAAAGACAGCCTGTTGATAGTGATTTAACATTTTTTTGTATTGAAGGTTTTTCTCCCTCATCTCTGCCGGGGTGGTTTTGGGTTTTTTCCCGTTTTTCCCATTCTTGCCTTTTAACTTATATCCTTGCTGGTTTTGGTGACTGGTCCGCTTCCCATTTTTTGGACTCGGGGAAGAATATATTTGAGTTTTTAGGCGACTGGTTTTTGTTTCGAGGACCTTGACCTGATGTTCCCCTTCCTTAATCCGTTTTGCCAATTCCACCTCTTTTTCTGGCGTAAGAATGGATATCTTTTCAAGGCCTTTTAGATATTCCCATGTGATATCCTGAGGTTGAAAAATAATTTCTTCCTGAGCGATCTGATCAGTTGAAATTTCATCCTCTTCCTCGACCACTAATTCCGCTTCCTCTGTTTGAAGCTCTAAATCCTCTACCGTCTCTTCTAATTCACCCTCCATGTAAGAAGCGGCTTCGATAGGTGGAATAGAGGTTTGGGTTTCAGCAAAAAGGGATGAGGATTGAACGGGCTGTAAGGTTAATTCCTCTCCTTTTTTGTTTACTGTCTTATTATTTTTCACAAGTATCTTACCCCTTTCTTTTTATAACAAAAAACCCTCTCCATTCTTAGTCTATGGAAAGGGTGAATTTATTCAATTACTTTGTTAACAAACCATCCTACCCTTCCGAATGGTCCTCCTTTAGTTTAAAAATGATAAAAAGTATTTTAATCATTATCTTAATACTAATATATTCAAAATAGCACACTTTGTCAAGTTTTATTTTTTTATAAATTATTCTTTATTATCAATGGGTTACAAATTAAATGGTTAATATTACTAAATTCATATAGGATTTATTCCTTAATTTCTTGGGTAATTTCATTAAATTTTTTATGGTGGAATCAATCCCCCATAGATATGTCCCGTAGGAATGAAAGAATAAGAATAACCTTTTGCATACCGGCCGTAAGAGGGGGATTTAATTGACCCATTCAATGGCGCCGTATTCAAACCCTGGCATTTATGCCAAGGAGTCTAAGGGTTGACTTTGAATAGGGCATCTTTTATAAAGTTAGAATTTAAATCATACCTGAAGCAAGACAGGTATAAATCCTCTATGCCTATTTTCCAAAAAAGGAGTTAAAATTATAATGATGGGATATGTTGATCTTCATCTTCATACAACCGCTTCTGATGGGGTGCTAAGCCCATCAGAGGTCGTGAGATATGCAAAGGCAAAAGGACTTCAAGCGATTGCGATCACTGATCATGATACCATTGAGGGGTTGGAGGAAGGAATATCAGAAGGCGATGGAATTGGGTGTGAAGTGATACCAGGAATTGAAATTAGTGCCGAGCATTCACCTGGCTCCATGCATATCCTCGGATTTTTTCTCGATATTCATGATCCCCTTCTCAACGAGAGGTTGGAATATCTCCAGAAAGCAAGGGCAGAACGAAACCCGAAGATTGTTCAAAAGTTGAATCGATTAGGAATCGATATAACCTTTGATGAGGTCCTGAAAGTCTCTGGCGGAGGGCAGGTTGGACGGCCTCATTTTGCAAATGTGCTTTTGCAAAAAAAACATGTCAGAAGTTTCCAAGAGGCTTTCGATCGGTTTCTGAAGAAGGGCGCCCCCGCCTATGTGGATAAATTTAGGTTTAAATCAAAAGAGGCTATCCATTTTATAAACGAAGCCAAAGGGGTAGCAGTGCTTGCCCACCCCAACACCCTTGGTATGGTTGGGTATTCAGAATTGGAAAAACTTATCCTCCGGCTCGCCGAAGAGGGACTTAAAGGGATAGAGGTCTATTATCCGGAACATTCTTCATCGGAGGTGGCACAGTATAAAACTCTTGCTGAAAGGCATGGTCTCATGGTAACCGGAGGGACTGATTATCATGGAATCGAAAAGAACGGTTTAGAGATTGGGGTAGGGAGGGGAGAAATGCAAATTCCTTATTCCTTGGTAGAGAATCTGAAAGCCATACGGAATCAATCTTTATCCGCCTTTGCAAAAGACGACAGCTTTAAAATTCGAAAATGATGACACTCGGAGCCTTGTGTGCAGGAAGGTATGCTTTGGCGGATTCCGTCGAAGAGAGAAAAGGACCACAGGCTTGCCCATGGGGCTCCATCGGGGAGGTAAAGAAGTGGTTATTTTTTGGTTGATCGTCACTATGTTGCTATGGGGAGCGACACCCATACTTGAAAAGATGGGTTTGACAAAAGTAGACCCTTTGATTGGCGTCACCCTTCGAAGCGCCATTGTTACAGTAGGCCTTCTCGTGCTCACTTTTTTATTGGGTAAAGGGAGGGCATTGATTGAATTAGATGGGAAGAGTGTCCTTCTCTTCGGGGCAAGCGGCCTGATGGCAGGTATCTTCGGTATGTGGACTTATTACATGGCTTTGAAAATGGAGGCCACCTCCAAGATTGTTCCCATTGCAGCCTGTTATCCATTGGTGACCGTTCTTCTAAGTGTTTTGGTCCTCAGGGAAGGAATCACCCTTCACCGAATCATTGGCACTGCATTGATCGTGTCAGGAATTTGGCTAGTCAAATAAAGACGGAGGTAAGCATGATGAGACGAAAAAGAGATAATCGCTTGAAGGCAGCTTTGAAGAGGAAAAATGTAAAGCACTCCTTGAGAAAGTCAAAAGGAGAGAGGAAGTATCCGACCTAATGGTAAAGGTTGGAGGATTAAGGCTGAAACCCTTAGCAGGTTGCTGAAAAACGACCGTCTGCTGCGTTTCCCTCATCCTTCGTCGTTGCGGCGTACAGCCAAGTACGCCTCACTCCTCAGGATTTTAGGGGCCTTGCATCTGGCCCTTTTTGAGCAACCTGCAAAAGATGACTTTTTCAGCAACCTGTTAGATATTCACTTTTGATATCCAACAGGCCCCGTCATTCCTTTTCTAAACATGATATGGTCAATTTTGAATATCCCCGGCTTGTGTTATCCGACCCTAACGGGAACCTCTTTGATCACTCTTTTCTGAGACTTTCGGGTCGATCTGGAGATCAGTTCCTTCTACCCCGCCCGTCAGAATTGGTTCCCCTGCCTAAAGGAAGTCAGCTCTTTACCTTACCCGGTAGGATCCCGGTTGGATGGGATGAAGAACAAAGATCTTTCATCTCTTCGGAAAAATTTAAATTTGGGAAGAAAGAAATCGAGTGCACAGGTGTTGCAGCTTTTCTACCGCCAGGATACATCCGTACCCTCCTTCCTGCCACACAACTGAAGCGGAAAGCTCCCACTTTACCCCTTTGGGCGTACAGTACTGTGGGTTGGAAAGATGGAAAATTTTGGACAACCGGATTATTCATTGATCCCAATCCTCATTGGAATCCAAAATATTTTGAGAACGATCGTCTTTTAAAAAGAAAGGTTGAGACTTTTCTTAAAAAAGTCCCAAAGAATCGCCTCCTTCGACAACTTTCCAGGTGTGCCTTGGAATATCATTGCTTTGCAGCTAAAAATGTTTTTTTTCGAAGATGGGAATGCCCACTGCCTACTTCCCCTTCATGCAATGCAGATTGTCTGGGTTGCATTTCTCTTCAACCCTCCGAATGTTGTCCGGCTTCCCAGGAGAGGATTCATTTTGTTCCTACCGTTGATGAAGTTCTGGGTGTCGCCTTGCCACATTTAGAGAAAGCAGAAGATGCGATTGTCAGTTTTGGTCAGGGCTGCGAAGGAGAACCGTTAATTCAGTGGGGACTTTTAGAAAAGGCAATTATTAAGCTTCGAGAAAAAACCAACCGAGGGACAATTAACCTTAATACAAACGGGAGTTTTCCAAAACGGTTGGAAATACTTTGTGATGCCGGGCTTGACAGCGTTCGTGTCACACTCAACAGTCCTCATTTAAAATTTTACAAACGCTATCACCAACCCAGGGGGTATACCTTCAGAGAGGTGGTGGATTCCTTGACTCAGGCAAAAGAGAAAGGAATCTATACCTCAATTAATCTTCTCGTCTTCCCGGGGTTCACAGACAGGGAGGGCGAAGTGGAGGGGTTGATCGATTTGATCAGAAAGACGAATCTCGATCTTATCCAAATGCGTAACCTAAATATCGATCCCGACCTCTATCTTGATGCCATGGGAAAAGGAGAGGGGTTGGGGATTTCTAAAATGGTTGATATTTTAAAAAAGGAATTTCCCTGTCTACAGTTTGGCTATTTCAATCGTACCAAGGAAAACTTTAAATAAAAGGGTTCAAGGATTCAAGGGGTCAAAGGGGGAAGCCGAAATAATAAGTCTAAAAGAATCACTGAAATCCTTAACCTCTTTGATCTTCTCAGACAGCTCGACCCAAAAATGTCATTTTTGTAATGGAGAACGACCAATTCAAAAACGGAGTTAAAGCCGCTCTGCCCATCGTTTTAGGATACCTCCCCGTGGGAATGGCCTTTGGTGTACTAGCGCGCACCGCAGGCCTCACACCATTTGAGGCTGGTTCGATGAGTATCCTCGTCTATGCAGGGGCGAGCCAATTTTTAGCAATTGAGATGATTTCCAAAGGCATTCCATGGGGTCCCATTGTGATCGCAACCTTTTTCATTAATCTTCGGCACCTCCTGATGAGCTCAACTCTTTCCCTCCATTTCAAAGGGCATCGACTTCGGACCCTCGGTCTCCTTTCGGCTCAACTGACCGATGAGTCTTTCGCCGTTGCCATGTCGAATCCTTCAAAAATTTCAAATCGCCCTTCTTATCTTTTTGGAATTCAAATGATCTCTCAAATAGCATGGGTCGCTGGTTCCGTTGGAGGAGCCCTATTCGGAAGGTTGATTGACCATAAAGAGTATGGTATTCCTTTTGCCCTCTCCAGCCTTTTTATTTGCCTCCTCGTCATCCAAATCAAGAAGGTTCATCATCTATGGGTGATGGTGATTGCTGGGATTTTTTCCATTGTTTTCAAATGGGCGTTTCCTGGGAATTGGTATATCCTGTTGACCGGAATTCTCGCCTCAGGAATAGGGATAGCCATCGAAATGGCTGGGAGAGATAAGAAATGAGAGTTACGATGTTGATCCTCATCTTGGGGATGGGTACTGTTACTTTTATACCTCGTTTTCTTCCCATGGCATTTTTAACCCGATGGGGCCTTCCGAAGAGAGTTAAGGAGGGGTTGGACTATATTCCCATATCCATATTAAGCGCTATTGTCTTTCCCATTCTCTTCTTCAATGAAGAAGGGACGGTTGGAATTCGAGCCCATTATATTCTCTCTGCTATTCCTGTGTTTATATTTTCCTGGAAGGCGAAGAGCCTCTGGGGATCAGTCCTTCTGGGGATGTTGGTTTATTGGGGATTGGGATTTGTCTTATAAGACGCAAAGCATAGCGCAGAGCGCATAGAGTAAATATTTTAATAAAGTTTAACGCTATACACGATGCCCTATGCGCTTAGCGTTTTTCAGCGATCAGGCTGGCCACTGCCTTTTTCTTTCCCCCTTCCCTAAAAATTCCTTCACGATAGAATAGGATCCGGGAGTCTTTAAAGAGCCTGAGGAGTTCGTTGGGTTTTAAAAAATATTTGGTTTCCTTTGGCCCTCCTGTGCCGAGTTCTCTATGTTCGAGGAGGTAAGTTTCAAAAATCACTCTTCCTCCTTTTTTTAATCCTTTTTTGATCCTTGGGATGAGACGACGTTTGAGGAAGTAGAAATTGGCAATGAGGTCGTATCGCTCTTTTTCAACCTGATATTGATCGAGGTCAACGAGAAAAGTGTTGATCTTGACTCCTTTCACTTTGGCTAATTTTTGGGCTTTTTTCAAACCCTTCTCAGAGATATCGACGGCATCCACTTCAAATCCATATTGAGCCAGAAAGACTGCGTTTCTTCCTTCGCCCGCGGCAATATCGAGGGCCCTTCCTTTTGGAAGGAGATGGATAATTTTCTTTAGAAAAGGATTGGGCTCTTTACCAAAGGCGAAATCTTTTTTTCCGAATCGTTTGTCCCAATGTTTCTGATCCGCTTTCATATGGACTCCATTTTATTAACAATTACTTTTTGATTTTACAGCAATTAAAAGGATTTTCAAATTCGAAAAAATATTTTCTTGACATCGAAAAAGGTTGGGGATATAAATAGTCTACAAATGTAGACCTATATAATTAAGCTCAAAGCATAAAGGAGAAAGCAAAATGGAAAACAGAGAAGAGCTTACCCCGAATCAAAACAGAGTTTTAAATTTTTTGAAGGATTTCCTAAGAGAGAAGGGATTTCCACCGACGCTTCGTGAGATTGCATCCCATTTTGGATTGAGAGGGCCACGAGGCCCTCAGAAGACGCTGAACATTCTTGAGAAGAAGGGGTTTATCCGTAAAGTCCCAGGAGGTTCCAGGGCAATTGAAATATTAAGCTACCCACGGTTCAGTCTTACCCATATTCTGCCAGTTCCTATTGTAGGCAGAGTGCGAGCAGGGGAGCCCATTCTCGCCATCGAAAATATAGAGGGCTACATTAACCTGGACAGGACTTTTATTGCTTCGGAGGATGTATTCCTTCTTCGAGTCGAGGGGGATAGCATGATCGATGCACACATCCAGGATGGAGATTTCGCTCTCGTGAAGCCCCAGCCGAATGCAGAGAATGGTGAGATTGTGGTGGCTTTAATCGAAGATGAGGCCACGATCAAGAGGATCTTTCACAGAAGGGATTTAATCCGGCTTGAACCCGCCAATCCTAAAATGGAGCCCATTGTCGTCAAAAAGGGAGAGAAAAAGGTGACCATTGTTGGGAAAGTAGTAGGGATTTTTAGGAAACTTTAACATCAATTGTGGATTGCGGAATGCGGAATGCGGATTGAAACAGAAGAGTAAAGAGCGATTTTAATTTTGATTAGATTAAAATAGAAATGCCTAAGGGGGGAGGATATGAATCAAGAAGAGATGAAACAAAGGACAAAGGTGTTTGCCCTCGGTATTATTCAACTCGTGGAATCACTTCCTAAAGAACGAACAGCCGAAGCGCTTGGTAGACAATTGTTGCGATCAGGGACATCTGTTGGATCAAACTATCGGAGCGCTTGCCGAGCCAAGTCTATTGCAGATTTCATTTCTAAGATGGGTATTGTTGAAGAAGAAGCCGATGAATCGTTGTATTGGATGGAGTTGTTAATCGAAGCTGGGATAGAAGTTAACATAAAAATGGAAGCATTAATGAAGGAAGCAGGGGAACTTCTATCCATTACGGTTGCCTCCATCAAAACCGCAAAGAAAAGCCAGAATCTGAGTAGAAGGCGAACGTAGGTCAGACTTTGGCATTAGATCCGCAATCTGAAATCCGACATCCGAAATAAAATATGGATCGTATAATTCTCCACATCGATATGGATGCTTTTTTCATTTCTGTTGAGCAGAGGGATAACCCTGCGCTCCGGGGAAAAACGGCGGCGGTTTGTGGTTCTCTTTCCCGAAGCGTGGTCACTTCCGCCACCTATGAAGCGAGGCCGTATGGAATTCGGGCAGGGATGCCGACGCAAGAGGCAAAAAGGCGTTGTCCCCAGTTGATTCTTGTCGAGGGAAACCATTCCAAATATACAGAAACCGCTTCCCGAATTTTTTCTATTCTTAAAGAATATACACCCTTGGTGGAAGTCGCCTCCATTGACGAGGCTTATCTCGATATCACCCAATCTCTGTTACTCTATAAATCTTCTTCCCACATTGCTCAATCAATAAAAAATCAAATCCGGAAGAAGGAACAATTGACCTGCTCCATTGGAGTGGCTCCGAATAAACTCCTTGCGAAGTTGGGGAGCCAGTTAAAAAAGCCGGATGGGTTGATGGTGATTAAGAAAGGAGAAGTGGAAAATGTGCTCAGGGATCTTCCTGTTTCAAAATTGAATGGCATCGGGCCGAAACTTACAGATGAATTAAATTCGATGGGCATCTTGACCTGTGATCAATTAGGGAAGTTTCCAGTTTCTGTTTTATCAAAAAGGTTTGGTGTCATCGGTGAAAGGCTTCATGAGATGGGTTTGGGATTGGATGATAGTTCGGTCGTCCCCTTTGATGAGGAAGAAGATGCCAAGTCGATCAGCCATAGTGTCACACTCGAAGAGGACACCTCTGACCCAGATATTCTCAAGAAGGTTCTGCTCCAGCTTTGTGAGAAAGTCTCGAGAAGGATGAGGCGGGAAGGGTTTTTTGGAAAGAGGATTGCCATTACTGTCCGTTACTCCGATTTTTTTACCTTCTCAAAGCAGAAGACCCTTTCCAAATGGATGAACAGCGGGAATGAAATATTCAAACTTGCTTCCGAGATTTTTGAATCGATTCCCCATCCAAAACCCATTCGTCTTCTGGGGGTTGGGGTTTCCTTATTAAAAAAAGAATGGTGCCAGCTTGATCTTTTTGAAAAGAGGGAGAAAAGGGATAATCTCCTCAAGGCTATGGATCGGGTGAACGAGAGGTTTGGAGATTGGACTTTGACGTGGGGAGGTCTTTATTAAAAAGAATAAAAAGAAGCTCAAAGCTCAAAAGTCAAAACTCATCAATCCTTTTTCACCTACCGGAGAGCAACAGGATCCCTTTCTATTGTGATTTTCTCTTTGAATCAACACCCCAAATCTGCAGCTAGCCCCGACTAATGGTGGAGAACAACCTGGGGTAGGGGTTGCTCATTTCCGTTGCAAAGAGTATAACGCTGTGTCTCAGTGGCCAGCACATCTCTACCAGTGAGTGTGAAAATCGTCTTTTTCCGTTTTCTCTCTAACGAACCCAAACCCCTGCACTTTGGGCAACATTGGAGTTTGGGATTTTCAATATATCATTGGCCGTTACAGCATCCGACTCACGAAAAGTCTTTTTCAGGAGGCTACCAAGGGCTATTAATGCCTGGTCTCCTTCATTATGTCCTTCGTAGTCGTTGATCCATTTTAAACCATCCATGTCGATAAAAAGGAGCAATAACCTCTTCTTTGTTCGAACGGATAGCTTTATATACTGCTCTGCCAAAACGAAGAATCTTCGCCGGTTATACAAGTCTGTAAGCTCGTCTATGAGGGAAAGGGCCAGCAACGCCTCCTTCCCCTTACGGTCACGCATCATTTTATCAAATCGGATAATAAACT
>Ga0154895_1058_pt13 | contig 17928 bp, 16 predicted proteins | sample Rifle2008BG19ft_FD_105867 | JGI IMG/M metagenome (GOLD analysis project Ga0154895, IMG submission 105867) | Deltaproteobacteria bacterium RBG_19FT_COMBO_46_12 | reverse complement strand
GCCACAAATGAAACATTCGATATCAATTTCTGCGCTGGGTTCCGTGAAGGGAAAGAAGCTTGGCCGAAATCGGAGTCTCGTCTCTTTGCCGAACATCTGATGGACAAAGATGGTCAAGACCCCCTTCAGATCTGCAAAGGTGATCCCCTTGTCCACCAAAAGGCCTTCGACCTGATGAAACATTGGGGAATGGGTTGGGTCCGAATCGCAGCGGTAGACCGCTCCCGGACAGATCATTCGAACCGGCGGCCGCTTCTTTTCCATGGTTCTCACCTGAACGGGTGAGGTATGAGTTCTTAAAACGACATCCTCTGAAATAAAAAAAGTTGCCTGCATTTCTCTTGCAGGATGGCCCTTTGGAATGTTGAGGGCTTCAAAATTATAGTAGTCCAATTCGACTTCCGGGCCTTCCACGACTTCGAAGCCAAGGCGGGAGAAGATGTCAATAATTACATGGAGCGTTTGGGTGAGAGGATGTCTCCTCCCGACAGGGATCCTTCTTCCAGGAAGTGTCACATCAATCTTTTCTTTTTTTAAAGCTTCCCTCCTCTCACGTTCACAAATACGGGAAAGAGCTTCTTCGATTCTCGCTTCCGTGCTTTCTTTGACTTGATTCGCTTTCTTACCTATCTCTCTTCGGTTTTCCTCGGGAAGCGTTCCCAACCGTTTGAGAAGCTGAGTCAGGCTCCCCCTTTTCCCCAACACCTTTACTCGTATTTCAGAGATCTCTTTCTCAGTAGAGGCTTGAGAGATAGAAATGACTACTTCGTTTTGAAGTTTTTCCAGTTCATCAAGCACAAATCGATCCCTTTCCCCCTCAACCATCGCCTCTTCCCATTTGAAAAGCGGTGAGATGACGGGAAATTTATACTATTTGGATTTAGCTTTTGCCATCTCAGCAATTTTGGAAAAGGCGCTGGGATCGGTGACCGCCAAATCGGCTAATACCTTTCGATCCAACTCAACATGGGCCTTCTTCAGAGCCTCCATTAAACGGCTATAAGAAAGACCATGCAATCTTGCCGCCGCATTGATGCGCGTGATCCAAAGTCTTCTGAAATCTCTTTTCCGGGCCCTTCGATCTCGATAGGCATAAGCGAGAGCTCGATGGACCGCATCAACCGCCGTCCGATAAAGCCGACTTCGCCCTCCCCTATAACCCTTCGCCATTTTTAAGACCTTTTTCCTTCTCTGTCTTGTTTTTGGTCCTCCCTTTACCCTTGGCATGATTGACCTTCCTCCTGGTATCAATAAATTTCAAGTTTCAGGTTCCAAGCTTCAGGTATCCATTCAAATGAAAAAACATGAGACTTGAAACATGCAACTTGGGTCTCAACATCTTAAATGTAAGGGATTAACTTCTTAATCCCTTTGGTGTCCGTCTTCTCGATGAGCTTCGGTCTTCTGAGACCGCGCTTTCGATTCCTCGGTTTCTTCGTCAGAATATGTCGGGCAAAAGCTCTTTTGGCCTTGATTTTTCCTGTCCCGGTCTTTTTAAATCGCTTTGCCGCTCCTCGATTGGTCTTTATTTTTGGCACGATCTCCTCCTCTTGATGAACAAATTCACTTCAACGAAACTGGCGCCTTTGCCTTGCCCATCCAACCCAATCTTTCTCTTCCTACCTAATTGCCCATGGCCATTAGACCACTTACTAACCATGAAAACTGTCTATCGGAAATGGGCCAAGGTTAGGACGCCAGTATAAATTAATAGTCAAACGGTTATGGGTGACGACGCTAGTATCGAAGTAAGGAGCTCGAAGATAGAAGTTCGAGTATCCAGCATCCATATACCGAGCCACGATACGAGCTTCGACAACGACCAACGCTAATTTTAACTAAACGATATGGGCATTTTTACCGTCGCCGTTAGACGAAACCTTTATTTTCTAATTAACCATGAAAATCATTAACCCCCCGTTAGCCCCCTTTAGCAAAAAGGGGGGGGGAATTTGAAAGTTATTTTCCACCTAATTATGGTTTTTGACTCTGAAGAGGAGCTAAGACCATGACAAAATTTCTTCCTTCAAATTTGGGAGCCTGCTCAATTTTTGCCCATTCCTTTGCCTCCTCGGCAATTCTTCCAAGCATATTCCTTCCAAAATCTGGGTGAGCTAACTCCCTACCCCTAAAAACAACAGTCACCTTGGTCTTATTTCCCTCCTTTAAAAATCGCTCAATATGACGAAGCTTGAATTGGAAATCATGTTCCTCCGTCTTCGGTCTCATTTTCACTTCCTTAAGATGGACAACGGCTTGTTTCTTTTTTGCATCATGAGCCTTCTTGCTCTGTTGATATTTAAACTTGCCGTAGTCCATGATGCGGCAGACAGGTGGTTCCGATTTCGGAGAAACTTCTACCAAATCTAACTCAAAATTGGTAGCCAAACGAAGTGCTTCGAATACCGCTAAGATTCCCAATTGTTTGCCTTCGGGGTCAATGACCCTCACTTCCTTCGCTCGAATCTCTCGATTAATTCGAACATCTCTGACGATAAACATCACCTCCTTCTCATCTGATCGCTATGCGCATAGCGCTAAGCGCTTAGCGTGTTTTTGTTATAGGGTTGGATATTCCGATTCAATTTGTTTGACGAAATCCTCAACCGTCATCGATTTCAATGTTTCTCCACTTCTTTTTCGAGGAGAGAAGGTTACCTCTTTCACTTCGCGGTCCCCCACTACCAACATATAAGGAATCTTCTGAATCTGGGCTTCTCGAATCTTGAACCCCAATTTCTCATTTCGGAAATCCTTTTCCACCCTCACTCCCTTTTGAATCAATTGACGGTAAACCCCTTCTGCATAAGGAATCTGCTTATCCGTCACGGTCATCAAAATGGCTTGGGTGGGGGCAAGCCAAACGGGAAATGCTCCGGCATAGTGCTCGATCAACACTCCGATAAACCTCTCCATCGCGCCGAGGATGACACGGTGAAGCATGACCGGTCGATGCCGTCCCCCATCGCTCCCCACATAAGTCAGGTCGAACCGTTCAGGCATGGCAAAATCGACCTGAATCGTTGCACATTGCCACCTTCGATTGAGTGCATCTTTCAGCTTGACATCAATCTTCGGACCATAAAAGGCTCCTTCCCCTTCGTTGAGATCATAAGGGAGGTTTTTCATCTTGAGGGCCTGAAGTAAAGCTTGAGTGGCTCTTTCCCAGTCCTCATCCTCTCCGATGGACTTTTCGGGCCGGGTGCTCAGTTCCATTTCAAATTCAAAGCCAAAGATCCTCATCACATCATCCACAAATTCGATGATCGCGCAAATCTCATCATTCAATTGATCAGGCCGACAAAGAATGTGGGCATCGTCCTGGGTAAACCCCCTCACCCGAAGCAGACCATGGAGTTCTCCGGATTTCTCATGCCGATAAACCGTCCCCAATTCAAAATACCGAATTGGTAGATCCCGATAACTCCGAATCTGAGATTTGTAGATGAGCATGTGGGCAAGACAATTCATCGGTTTAATTCCATACTCCGCATCCTCCACTTTTGTGAAGTACATCTTATCCCGATAGTTTTCGAAATGGCCTGACTGTTTCCATAGTTCGAGCCGCAGAAGCGCCGGACCGATGACAATCTGATATCCTCTTTTCAGATGCTCTTTCTTCTCAAAATCTTCCAAGATCGTCCGGAGCATGGCGCCTTTGGGATGGTAAATCACCATCCCTGGACCGGCCTCTTCGCTAAGACTGAAAAGGTCAAGTTCCTTTCCCAGCTTTCGGTGGTCTCGTTTGCGGGCCTCCTCAAGCATATGAAGAAACTCCTCTAATGCCTGTGGAGCTGGAAATGCAGTTCCATAAATTCTTTGGAGAACCCGATTCCGAGCGTCGCCCCTCCAATAAGTGCCCGAAACATTTAAAAGCCGAAAGGCCTTAATTCTTCCAGTTGAAGGGATATGCGGCCCTTCACAAAGGTCTAAGAAAGTCCCCTGACCATAGAGGGTGACATAATCCGGAAGGTCTTCCAAGTGTTCAACTTTATAGGTTTCGCCCCTCCCCTGAAATTTTTTAACGGCCTCCTCTTTTGAAACTTCATTCCGGATAAAAGGCTCATCTTTAGCAATAATATCTGACATCTTTTTTTCAATCATCTCAACATCTTGTGGGGTAAAAGTTCGATCATAATCGAAATCATAATAGAAACCGTTTTCGGTATGAGGGCCAAAGGTCAATTTAACGGTTGGAAAGAGTTCCTTCACTGCCTGGGCCATGACATGAGATGCAGAATGGCGCAATATCTCTAACCCTTTTTTCGTATGAACAGAAACAAATGAAACAGCAGCATCTTTTTCAACTGTTCGGCTGAGATCAAACAGCGCGCCATCCACTTGCGCTGCGACAGCCTCTTTATCCCACTGGTTAGCTAACTCCTGAAGTTTCGTCCCTTTAGAAATTGGCTTTTTCTCACCACCGGGCATTGTGATAATTACCTGTTCTCCCATTTCCCCCATTGCCTCACTTGAATTGAAGCGGAAGAGGCATCATCCATAAATAAAACTGAATGATGCCTCTTCATTTTTTCGAATTAAATCATTTGTCTCTTCAGCAACTTATGCTTCACTTTTTAATAATTTGGTTTCAATGGTAGGCACGTGGGGATTTGAACCCCAGACTTCTACCGCGTCAAGGTAGCGCTCTCCCCCTGAGCTACGTGCCTGTTGACCTCCTTTGCCCACCGTTAGATAAGGCGGACAGACCTCCGAAAAACGTTGTATGAATAACAGGTTTTTCAAATATTGTCAAGAAAATTGTTAAGAAAATTGTTAAGTTACATCGTAACCCTTCAGAATTTACGGTCGGAGATCCTATTATTTATAATAATCCGCTTTCCAAGATTTCGGAGGGGAGCCACTCAGACTTCATTGCATCCATAAGGGAGGGATTTCAGTTACATCTCTATGCCCTGAATACTAATTCTCTTTTCTTGTCATCAATGTCTGCTGTGACGATACTTCCTTCCTTAAATTTACCTTCCAATATATTCATAGCCAATTTATCCTGAATCTCCTTTTGAATGACACGCTTAAGTGGTCTTGCTCCATAAGCTGGATCAAATCCCTCCTTGGCTAACCATTCCTTTGCCTTTTCAGTCATCTTAAGTTGTATTCGCCTTTCTAAAAGTCGCTGTTCAAGTTTTTTTACTTGGATCTCTACGATTGCTTTTATGTGTTCCAATCCAAGACTATGGAAAATAACCAACTCATCAATACGATTTAAAAATTCGGGTTTGAAATGAGCTTTGACTGCATCCATCACTCGACGTCGCATTTCCTCATAATCCTTCTCAACTAAATCCATAATCCATTGACTCCCGATATTGGAGGTCATAATGACCACCGAATTTTTAAAGTCAACCGTTCGACCATGTCCATCTGTCAGCCTCCCATCATCCAAAATTTGCAAGAGGATATTGAACACCTCTGGATGGGCCTTCTCAATTTCATCCATCAGGACAATCGAATAAGGCCTCCTTCGAACCGCCTCAGTAAGAAATCCTCCTTCCTCGTATCCAACATATCCCGGCGGCGCTCCGATCAATCGGGCGACGGAATGTTTCTCCATGTATTCTGACATATCAATTCTTACCATGGCCTGTTCATCATCGAATAGAAATTCAGCCAAGGCTCGAGCCAGCTCTGTTTTTCCAACGCCGGTGGGTCCCATAAAGATAAAAGAACCAATGGGTCGATTGGGATCTTGCAAACCCGCCCTGGCCCTTCTCACCGCATTGGAAACGGCAAGGATGGCATCCTCCTGCCCCACCACCCTCAATCTGAGCCTTTCCTCCATACGGACCAGTTTCTCAACCTCTCCCTCCAACATCTTTGAAACAGGGATGCCAGTCCATTTGGAAACCACCTCCGCGACATCCTCTTCATCCACTTCCTCTTTCAGCATCTTCTCATTTTTCTGAAGTTCGGTCAGTTTCTCTTCTTCCTTCTTCAAATCGCTTTCAAGTCTTGCCATCTCCCCATATTGCAACTCGGCCAATTTGGTGTAATCGACCTCCCGCTCTGCTTCTTTCATCATCTGTTTTGTCTTTTCGATCTGTTCTTTAATTTGATGGATTCGCGAGATGGCTTTCTTCTCATTCTCCCATTTCAGCGTTTTTTCTCTCACCTCGTTTTTTAAATCCGCCAGTTCTTTTTCAAGTTTTTTTAACCTTTCGATGGAAGCCTTATCCTTCTCCTTCTTTAGCGCCTGGCGTTCAATCTCTAATTGCATGACCTTTCGTTGAACTTCATCAATTTCTATCGGAACGCTATCAATCTCTATTCTCAGCCTTGAGGATGCCTCATCCATCAAATCCACAGCTTTATCTGGAAGGAAACGGTCTGAAATGTATCGGTGCGAAAGCATGGCCGCTGCAATGATCGCAGAATCTTTTATCTTTACCCCATGATGAACTTCATAGCGTTCTTTCAGACCTCTTAAAATGGCAATGGTATCTTCAACCGTGGGTTGGCTGACATAAATCGGTTGAAATCGTCGTTCCAGGGCTGCATCTTTTTCCACATACTTACGATATTCATTGAGCGTAGTGGCGCCGACGCATCGTAATTCCCCTCGGGCCAGCGCGGGCTTCAGCATATTGGAGGCGTCGATGGCGCCCTCTGCGGCGCCTGCTCCCACCAAGGTATGGAGTTCGTCGATGAAGAGGATGATATGGCCTGCCGCATTCGAAATCTCTTTTAAAACGGCTTTCAACCTTTCTTCAAACTCCCCCCTGAATTTAGCGCCGGCAATCAGGGCTCCCAGATCCAGGGCAACCAATTTTTTGTTTTTCAATGTCTCAGGAACATCTCCTTTAATAATTCTCTGAGCCAAGCCCTCCACAATCGCTGTCTTTCCTACGCCTGGTTCCCCGATCAACACAGGGTTATTCTTTGTTCTTCTTGAGAGAACCTGAATCACCCTTCGGATTTCATCATCTCTGCCGATCACGGGGTCAAGTTTTCCCTTCCTTGCTTCTTCAGTGAGATCCCTACTGTAGCGTTTTAAAGCCTGGTACTTTTCTTCCGGATTCTGATCGGTCACACGATGCGGTCCCCGAATCTCTTGTAACACTCTGAAAATGGCATCTTTGGTCACTCCATTTCTCTGGAGGATCTGATAGGAAGCCCCCTGTCTTTCATCGTCCATTGCCATCAGGAGGTGTTCTGTAGAGAGATATTCATCCGTCAATCTCTCGGCTTCTTTCTCAGCTATGTTGAAAATTTCATTCAGCCGGCTGGATAGATAAACCTGTCCTACTCCTCTGCCTGTGATCTGAGGAATCCGGTTCAATTCATTCTCTAACTGAGAAACGATGATATCCGGGTTAGCCCCCAATTTTTGGAGGATGGGAATGACAATCCCCTCTTTCTGTCCTAAGAGGGCCAATAAAAGATGTTCCACATCTATCTGTTGATGGTGCTTTTTTTCTGCAACGGATTTGGCTTCTTGCAAAGCCTCTTGAGCTTTCAACGTGAATTTTTCGATATTCATTTACTCCACTCCCCCTATATGTTTTGCCGTAAAGATAATCATTCCCTTTGGGTTTTGCAATTAAATTTTAGGAAAAAGGGACACTCCAAATCCCCCCAACCCCCCTGCCTACCGGCAGGCAGGCTTTACTCAAGAGGGGGGATTATTCCTTAAGAGCGTCTGCCAAACAAACAAGTTCTTGAATCGTGAGGGTCTCAGGTCTTCTTTTAGGGTCTATTCCAATTTTCTCCATCTTCGATTCGGTCGATTTGGGGAGGGGAAGTCCTGAATGTTTCAATGCATTCATGAGAGTCTTTCGGCGATATCCGAAACACCCTTTAACAACTTTTTTAAACCATTTTTCATCCTCTAAGTTCACTGCTGGCTTTTCCCTAAAACTCATATGCACAACAGCCGATTCCACTTTTGGGGGAGGGAAGAAGGCAGAGGGTTTGATGAAAAAACGGATCGCTACATCTGAAAACATCTGTATGAAGATGGATAAAGGGCCGTATTCTTTTCGCCCTGGAGAGGCAACGATTCTCTCTGCAACCTCTTTCTGGAGCATTAAAGTGAGGGTTGAGAAGGTTTCCTTAAATTCAATAAACCGAAACAAAAGGGGAGTTGAAATCTGATAAGGGAGATTAGCTACCACTTTAATCGGGTGTTTTTCTTTTCTAAAAACCTGGCTGAAGTCCATCTTTAAAATATCACTTTCGACTACCTCCACACTTGAAAAGTCTCTCAACTTTTGTTTCAGTATCACCGCCAATTTCGAATCAATCTCCACAGCAATCACCTTGTTAGCCTGACGGGCAAGGGCACGGGTCATCTCTCCCAGGCCAGGGCCTACTTCAAGGATGATATCTTCTTTTTCGACCTGAGCGGTCCGGATGACTTTATCCAAGATATTCCGGTCAACAAGAAAATGTTGCCCCAGTCTTTTTTTAGCGAACAATCCGTATTCTTTTAGCTCCTGCTTAATTGACATCATACCTTTACTTAGAAGTCCATAATTGAAAATACATGTCTTCTGAAAATCTCCCCAACCCCCTCTTTTCTAAAGAGGGGTATTGTCCCTCCCTTTGGCAAAGGGAGGTGAGGAGGGATTTTATAAAACAATGTCGTTATTATTATGGACCGATTAATAAGTTCAAATGCCAAAACCCAAACGTCAAATTAATGTTAAATGATCCAATATCAAAATATTTTTGGCTCCTATCGTAATCGAGTGGGTCATTTCTGCCTTTTCCCCCCCCTCTTTGGAAAAGTTCTCCTTTTTCCCCCTCTTTGGCAAAGAGGGGCAAGGGGAGATTTTATAAATCATAAGTAACTCCATATCTCTTCCATCACTCCGCCCATATTCTCAAAGACATCCCTGTCAGAAAACCTCAAAACTTTTATTCCCATTTCCCTCAGAACGTCGTCCCTTGCCCTGTCCTTTTCCTGGCCAGGCTCAGCATAGTGTTGTCCGCCGTCAAGCTCTATCATTAGATTGGCCTTCGGACAGTAAAAATCAACAATATACTTCCCGATAACCTTCTGACGGTAAAACGGATACCCCTTCAATTGCTTCCGTCTCAATTTTAACCACAACCTGTTTTCAGCATCGGTCATATTTTTTCTGAGATGCTACGACAATCCTTTCAACTGTTTATCATAAGAGAGCATTTGTTCTTAAAATCCCCCTCCATCCCCCTTTTCCAAAGTGGGATAATAAGGATGATGGCCATATCTTCATTAGGTTTTTACCCACTCACTTCCACGATGAGCTATATTTTTCAATACGTTTTGTCATTTGAGCTTTGGATTTCTTTTGAACTTTGAACTTTGACATTTTTCAGAGGGGTAAATTAGAAAATGCGTTGAGTGATAACGGTGATAGGATTCCCCGCTTCAAATATTCATACCCGACTACTCCCACCATCGCCGCATTGTCTGTGCAAAAGGAGGGAGAAGGAAGATAGACTTTCAATTTATTCTGGAGGGCTTCCTCTTTCATCCTCTCTCGAAGGCGCTGATTGGCCGCCACCCCCCCTGAAAGAACGATCCTTTTCAATCCCTGGTATTGAGCGGCCTGAAGAGTCTTCCTCAACAATACCTCGACCACCGCCTCTTGAAAACTGGAGACGATATCCTTGATGAGTTGCTCTGAATAACCGCCTGGAGGGTCAGGATGACCCTTTACATAATTGACGACCGCAGTCTTCAGTCCACTGAAACTGAAGTCTAAGGAATTTTTTGAGAGAACCGGCCTCGGGAATCGAATGGCCTTTGGATTCCCTGTTTTTGAAAGTTCATCAATGATCGGTCCCCCCGGATATCCCAGAGCTAAAAGTTTGGCCACTTTGTCAAAGGCCTCCCCTGCTGCATCATCCCGGGTCTGTCCCAATCGCTTGTATTTTCCAAATCCATCCACCCGAAAGAGAGAAGTATGACCTCCGGAGACCACCAACCCGACGAAAGGAAATGGGGGGGGCTCTCTTTCAAGAAAAATGGCGGAGAGATGGGCTTCGATGTGATTCACGCCAACGATAGGCAATCCTGTAGCAAAGGCGATTGCCTTTGCAAAGGAAAGGCCGATCAAAAGGGATCCGACCAATCCCGGTCCCTGAGTAACCGCAATCCCATCAATCTCTTTCAATGTCACCTTAGCTGTTTCTAAGGCTTCTGTCACAATGGGCACAATGGACTCGATATGTTTTCTTGAAGCAAGTTCCGGAACGATCCCTCCGTATTTTTGATGGACTGAAATCTGAGAAGAAACGACATTGGAGAGAATTTCCCTTCCATCCAAAATCACCGCCGCTCCCGTATCATCACAAGAGGTCTCAATGGCTAAAACCCGCATCGCTTTCATCCAGAAAAAGATACCTCAAAATACCAACGGATGCAAAAGAAAATCCCTCAAAATGGAGAAAATCTTGGCGAAAGAATGAAGAACGGTTTCATGGAAACTTTTGCCATAGGCTTTAAAAAATACGATTGATGACCTTGGAAGCCTTTATAAGGGTCTTTGAGCTTCTCACAAAAATGGCGACACATGAACCCTGTTGTTGCGTTAAATTCGGCGCTTGGATTCATCAAACCCTTACCCATAAAGGCGCAGTCGTTAAATCAATGTGATCCCGATTTTCTCTTCTTTAATCATTCGCTTTCCCAGCCATATCTCCCTATCAACTTAACAAATCGGCAACCGCCCAAGTCTTCTTTTTTCACTCCCTTCTCGGTTTTGGTCACCCGAAACAAATCTTGGACAAAGGCGTCCCCCACGGGAATAACCAGCCTTCCGCCTATCGCCAATTGATCAATTAGAGGCTGAGGGATATCAGGAGACCCTGCCGTGACCAGTATGGCATCGAATGGACTTTCCTCCATCCATCCGAAGGTCCCATCAAAAATTTTGATTTCGACATTGAAATATCCCAATTCATAAAGCAAAGTTCTCGCTCGAATGGCAAGGGAACGAATCCTTTCAATTGAAAAAACTTTCTCCGACAATTCAGCTAAAATGGCCGTCTGATATCCTGAACCGGTTCCAATCTCTAAAACTTTATCTTTCCCGGTTAACTGCAAGGTGTCGGTCATGAGCGCAACCATATAGGGTTGAGAAATGGTCTGTTTTTCCCCGATGGGCAGAGGATGGTCACTGTAGGCCTGGCTCTGGAGGGCTTCTTCTACGAAGAGGTGGCGCGGGATTTTTTTCATCGCAGAAATTAGTTTAGCGTTTTGGAGCCCTCTATGAACAATCTGCTCCTCCACCATCTTCAATCTTGCTTTCGGGAAATCGATCATCCTCTCAGAACCCCACATTCGGATTGCGGATTACGGATTTGAAAAGAATCTTTCATTCTTCCTTTTCAGCCTTTTTCTTCAATTCATCCAATATATTCAACGCTTCGAGAGGGGTTAATTGATCGGTCCTGACCTTCTTCAGCTCATACCGAATGGGGTCAGGTATCGAAAAAAGGGAGGGCTGCAAAGGGGGTTTTGGTTTTGATGTGGGTATTTTTGAGGTTGCGATTTTCGGCATCCCCATCGCATCCAATTCACCCTTTTCGAGGTTGGAAAGAATTTCTTTCGCTCGATCGATTACCTTTTGGGGAAGCCCTGCCAATCGTGCGACTTGGATACCATAGCTTCGATTGGTCCCTCCCTCCACAATTTTTCTAAGAAAAATAATGTCCCCGTTCCATTCCTTCACGGCCACATTGTAATTTTTCACTCTTTCTTTTGTGAGCGCCAATTCAGTCAATTCGTGGTAGTGGGTCGCAAAGAGAGTCTTCGGCCTGAGCGAGGCGTGGTCATGGAGATATTCAGCCACCGCCCAGGCAATGCTCAACCCATCAAATGTGCTTGTTCCTCTCCCGATCTCATCTAAAACGACAAGACTCCTTGATGTGGCCTGGCTTAAAATGCGGGCCGTCTCCATCATCTCTACCATGAAGGTGCTTTGTCCCCTCATGATATTGTCAAGAGCGCCAATACGTGTGAAGATTCGATCCACGATTCCGATTGTGGCTTCACTTGCCGGGACAAAACATCCCATTTGAGCCATTAAAACGATGAGGGCCACCTGTCTTAAATAGGTCGATTTCCCTGCCATATTGGGCCCCGTGATGATGAGAATTTGACGCCCCTGGGTATCCATTTGAGTATCGTTTGGAACAAATCTTTCCGAAAGTCCCATCCTCTCCAGGACAGGATGCCTTCCATCGTGAATAAGTATTCCCTCCCCTTCATCCACGACGGGCCTGACGTAATGATACCGATCAGCGATCTTTGCCATGGAACTCAAAATATCGATGACGGCAATGGCCGAAGCGGTTTTTTGGAGTCTCACCGTTTCATCTGAAACTTTTTTCCGGATATCTTCGAAGAGCCGGTATTCCAGCTGACAAATTGCCTCTTCCGCTCCTAACACTTTGGTTTCAAATTCCTTGAGCTCTGGGGTGATAAACCGTTCTGCATTCACCAAGGTCTGTTTTCTGATATAATGCTCCGGGACAAGTTGAAGATTGCTCTTGGTCACCTCAATGTAATACCCAAAGACTTGGTTATATCGAACTTTCAAAGAGGAAATTCCTGTCTTCTTTCTCTCCTCTGCTTCCAATTGGAGAATCCACCCTTTCCCCTCCCGACCGATCTCTCTTAATGTATCCAACTCCTTGTCATAGTTCGGTTTGATGATCCCTCCCTCTCTGATCGTCAAGGGTGGGTTGTCTACTATGGAGGATTCGAGAAGTTGATAAAGATCATCAAAATTGTCTATCTCTGATGCCAAATCTCTTATAATGGAAGCAAAAAAAGGTTCGAGATTCGATTTAAGGATGGGCAAGTGTTGAAGCGAATTTTTTAATCCCACGAGATCTCGAGCATTCGCATGTCCCAGAAAGATCCGTGAGGCCAATCTTTCAATGTCCTGAATTCCCTTTAAAGACTCCCTCAGTTGTTTCCTTTCAATCTTTCTTTCTTTCAGTTCTGCGACCCCTTCTAAACGGTGTTCGATCTCTTCACCATCCAACAGAGGATAATTTAACCATTGCTTCAATGTCCGACTGCCCATCAGGGTGACCGTTTCATCTAATACCCAGAAGAGAGATCCCTTCTTTCCTCCCTCAAAGAGGGATTGGGTTAAATCTAAATTTTTCTTCGTCACCTCATCGATGACCATAAAATCCTGGATTTGATAATAAGAGAGGGGTCGTATATGTGAGATCGGCTTTTTCTGATTCTCCTCTGCATAGGAAAGAACCATGGCTACCGCCTGGGCAGCAAGAGGGGATTTTTGTAAAATTGCATTTCGTTGCCTCTCATCGAAAGAGGGGATGGCCTCCAATTTGGGGTCGTCTAAGTAAGTAATCAAGCCATTTCCAAAATTCTTTTTAAATCCTTCAAAGCAGGGATGCTCCTGAAATTTCTTAAGCGCTAAAATTTCTTTGGGTTCATTTCGCGAGGCTTCGCTCAGAAATGGTTCAAAACCTGAGATTTGACAGGCCTTTAATTCCCCTGTCGATATATCTAAAAAGGCAATGCCAAAAACTTCCTCTTCGGCACAGAACCCCATCAAGTAACTGTTTTCTCCGGCCACCAACTGGGTCGAATCCGTTGACAGACCCGGGGTGAACACTCTAACCACTTCCCTCTTAACAATCCCCCTTGCGAGCTTTGGGTCTTCCACCTGGTCGCAGAGGGCGACTTTATATCCTTTCTGTAATAATTTAAAGATATAAGTTTCAGCGGCAAAATAAGGAACACCACAAAGGGGGATGCTATCCTTTTTGCCTTTATCTCTTGAGGTTAAAGCAATGTCTAGTTCTCGAGACGCCACGTGGGCATCCTCAAAGAACATTTCGTAGAAATCTCCCATCCGGAAAAAAAGAATGGCGTCTGGATGTTGACTCTTAATCTGGAGATATTGTTTGATCATGGGGGTAAGAGGTTTCATCTTAAAAGGGGAAAAAAATGGTAAGGGTTAGAAAGCCTGTTTCGTCAAGTAACGAAGCCGTTATTCTCACCTTCACCTATTGACTGAAGACTTTTTTAGATAATCTAACAGAATCCGATGGGGTTGTAAAATGGAAAGAGAAGAAGAATTAATAGTGATGAGTTATAAGTTGTGAGTTTTGAGTTAGCAATGACGCTATGCGCTATGCTCTCTGCGCTTTGCGGTTTAGGGAGAGAGTGGCAACATGTCAAGGCCCATGGTTTCAGGGTATCCCAGCATGATATTCATATTTTGAACGGCCTCGCCGGAAGCTCCTTTGACTAGATTATCAATGGCTGTGACGATAACAGCCCGGCCATCTGCCTCGCTCACCATTGCGCCAATATCACAAAAATTAGACCCCCTCACATCCTTTGTGTTGGGGAGTTTCCCCTTTGGATAAATTCGGATGAAGGGCTCTGCTTGGTAATAATCCTGAAAGGCATTGAGCAGTTCTTCGGTCTTCACTTTTTTCATAAGATGGATATAGAGGGTGGATAAAATTCCCCGGTCCATCGGAATGAGATGGGGAACAAAGGTAACTTTGATCTCCTTCTTGGCGATCTGGCTCAATTCCTGTTCGATCTCGGGGGTGTGCCGGTGAGAAAAGATCTTATAGGCCTTGACTCCCTCATTGACCTCACAGAAGAGAGATTCCAGAGCCACATCCCTGCCTGCGCCGCTGACACCCGATTTCGAATCCACGGCAATCCCTTCGAGGGAGATCAGCCCTTTTTTGACTAAAGGAATTAAACCGATCAATGCCCCGGTTGGGTAGCAACCTGGATTTCCAACAATTTTTGCGGTGCGAATCTTCTCCCGATGGAGTTCAGGAAGTCCATAGACCGATTCGGGAAGCAGATCCGAAGCCGAATGCTTTTGATACCACTTTTCATAGACGCCAGCATCTTTAAACCGAAAGTCTGCGCTCAGGTCAACCACTTTTTTACCCAACCGATAAAATAACGGGACGGTCTCCATGGCTGTCTTATGAGGAACCGCCGTGAAGATAAAATCTGTTTTGATTGAAATGGGTTCAACAGCGAGCTCTTCACACTTTAGCGAAAGGTGTTTCGTCAGGGATGGGAAGACCTGGCTAATTGGAACTCCAGCATATTTTTGGGAGGTCAGTGCGGTCACCTCCACTTCAGGATGATGCAGGAGAAGGCGCAGGAGTTCCACTCCAGTATAACCCGTTGCTCCAATGATACCCACGCGCGTTTTCATCAGTTACCTCTTCGCGGTTCGTTGAGTTCATCGGGTTTATAGAGTTTGTTGAGTTGACTCGGTTAACCCAAGAATCTCAATAACCCGATAACCGGAATAATAAAAAAGGGAGGTACCATGACCTCCCTCATTAGAAAAAAAACCAATAGGGTCATGGGATTAACGCTTCGAAAACTGCGGCCTTCGCCGGGCTCCCCTTCTCCCATATTTTTTTCGCTCTTTGACCCTCGAATCCCTTGTGAGAAAACCAGCTTTTTTCAGAGTATCTTTAAAATCGGGATTATACTGTAGAAGGGCTTTCGAAATCGCATGACGAACAGCAACCGATTGTCCACAGATACCTCCTCCGTGAACATTAATGGCTACATCGAACTGATTTCGAGTCCCTGTAACATCAAAGGCCTGAAGGGCGACCATTTCACAGGTTTCCCTTCCGAAATATTCCTTCAATGCCCTTTCGTTGATCAAAAACTTCCCTTCTCCGGGTCCAAGCCAAACCCTTGCAATGGAGGTCTTTCTTTTGCCAGTCGCATAAATGGGTTCTGTCACGTTCTTTTTTCTCCTTTAATCAAATTTACTCAGCCTCTCCCCTCCCTGAGTGGGATGGAATAGAGAGGAGGGGGACTCATTTTTTTTCACCCCCACCCTAACCGAGGGAGGAAGAGGATTAAATCTCAAGGGATATGGGTTTCTGGGCCTCGTGGGGGTGATTCGGACCTGCATAGACCTTTAGCTTTCTGAACATCTGCCGACCCAAACTGGTCTTAGGAAGCATCCCCTTCACTGCCATCCGAATCATCTCCGTGGGTTTCTTCGCCAAAAGTTTCTCAGCGCTCATCTCTTTAATCCCACCGGGATAACCCGTATGATGATAATAAATCTTATCTTTCATCTTCTTGCCGGTCAAGGTCAATTTCCCAGCGTTGACCACAATGATAAAATCCCCTGTATCCACATGAGGCGTGTAAGTGGGTTTATTCTTCCCCCTCAATATCTTGGCTAACTCCGTGGCCAGTCTTCCCAACACCTTCCCTTCGGCATTCACCAAATACCACTTTTGTTCGAATTCTTCTTTTTTGGCTTGATAGGTTTTCATCTCATCTCATCCGAAAAAATCTAATATATTCCCTCGAGGGTTGTCAATGATCCATCTAAAGCAGTCAATCTAAAGCCTTACCTCTTTCTTTTGAGAGTAATATGATTATGCCATAATAGGACGACTGGGCTTGCAATATAGATGGTGGAATAAGTTCCTGATATTAATCCAATGATCATGGCCGTAGTAAAATCATGGATGACCGGTCCTCCGAAAAAGAAGAGAATCAGCACCACCATCATCACCGTCCCCGAAGTCAGAATGGTTCTACCAAGGGTTTCATTGATACTGACATTGAAGACCGTATCCAGTTTCTCTTTCCTCATCTTTTTAATATTTTCTCGGACCCGGTCAAAAATGACGATCGTATCATTGATCGAAAATCCAATGATCGTCAGGATCACCGCCAGAAGAGGCAATGAGAATTCCAAATCGAATAGAGAAATGGCGCCGAAGGTGATGAGGATATCATGAACTAAGGCCGCGATTCCTCCAAGACCATAGGAGAATTGACGAAATCGGATAGCCACATAAATCAATATGGCTAAGAAGGAAAGCACGGTCGCCCATATCGCTTTGTTCCTCAAATCTTTCCCGACTTTTGGACCCACCACCTCTGCTCTGCGAATCTCCAAAGTCTGCCCCTTAAATCGTTCCTGTAGGGACGCCTGGATCTGCCTGGAAATCGCCTCTAAATCCTCTGAGCTTTTTTCGACCCGAATTAAAAATTCATTTTCGCCTCCGAATTTCTGAACCATTGCATCTTTCGAACCCATGGCGCCTATAGCATTACGGACTTCAGGGATATCCACCGCCTTGGAAAATTTTATCTGGAGCAGGATGCCGCCAGCAAAGTCCACTCCATATCTCAGCCCGCCGTGATAAATAATAGAACCAAAACTGAGAAGAAGAGCTATGGCTGAAATCCAGACAGTAAACTTCTTCTTCCCGATAAAATCATAACGAGTGTCCGGACGGATTAACTCCATAAAACGGATTTCCCTCTCTTGTTATTAACAGTCTGACAATAATAACGACATTGTTTTATAAAATCCCTCCTCACCTCCCTTTGCCTGCTTGCGGCAGGGAAAAGATACCAAAGGGAGGGAAAATGCCCCTCTTTGGCAAAGAGGGGCAAGGGGAGATTTTGTGGAACATGTCTAGTCAATTTTGAGACTCTTATTAAATGCTCAATTTCTTTATTTTCACTTTAAGCGTGAGATAGTCGAACATCCATCTTGTTACAAATACTGCGGTAAAGATATTCGCTACAATTCCCCAAAACAGCGTCACCGCAAACCCCCTTACAGGGCCGGTTCCGAACTGGTAGAGGAAGAGCGCTGCAATCACTGTTGTGATGTTAGAATCAATAATCGTGGTGAAGGCCCGGTGATAACCCTGATCGATCGCGGCTCGGATGGTTTTGCCCCATCTCAACTCCTCCTTGATTCGTTCGTTAATCAGGATATTGGCGTCTACAGCCATTCCAACGGAAAGGACCAGGCCGGCAATACCGGGAAGGGTAAGCGTCGCCCGCAAGAGAGCGAGGACGCCAAATACCAAGACAACATTAAGAATCAGAGCAATATCCCCAATCACTCCGGCGCCTCGATAGTAGAAAATCAAAAAAAGAACGAT
>Ga0154895_1280_pt1 | contig 20454 bp, 17 predicted proteins | sample Rifle2008BG19ft_FD_105867 | JGI IMG/M metagenome (GOLD analysis project Ga0154895, IMG submission 105867) | Deltaproteobacteria bacterium RBG_19FT_COMBO_46_12 | reverse complement strand
GCTCGACTTACCGACATTGGTCTTCCCAACGATCGCACAGGAGATTCCTTCACGAAAGATCTTTCCCTCTTCATAAGATGCAATCCATTCCTCCATCTGACAGACCGTTTTCTTAAGGTCTTCCTCCAATTCTCTAAAAGCAATTGGCTCGATCTCTTCTTCTGGAAAATCAATGTGGGCCTCGATCAGCGCCAAACGCTCGACAAGGCGTGATCTGAGTTCGGTCATTTCCCTATATAATGACCCTCTAAGCTGTTGGTTCGCAATCTCAAGGCTGGTCTGAGTTTTAGCCCTGATAAGATCGACCACTGCCTCAGCCTGCGTAAGATCAATTCTGCCATTGAGAAAAGCCCTTTTTGTAAATTCTCCCGGAAGTGCCATCCGGGCCCCTTCCCTCAATACTATTTCCAAAACTTTCTGTAAAATGAAGTACCCCCCATGACAATGGATTTCCACAATATCTTCTCGGGTATAGGTCTTTGGAGATTTCATCAGAACAATCAACACTTCATCAACAGGATTTCCACTTTCGGGTTCAATGAGTTCTCCATAATGGAAACGGTGGGAAATAAAATGGGGTTGATCACTTTTAGACTTGAATAATTTTCTGGCAATGGATTCCGCTGAGAAACCACTTATGCGGACGATCCCAATACCACTTTCCCCAAATGGTGTTGATATGGCGGCAATCGTCTCTTCTTGATCGGATGGAGTTTTTTTTGCAGAATTGAGTGAGGAGCCTCTATTCACTGTTATTCATGTGGTTTTATTATCTTATCCCTCTTCTTTTATTGGGATAATCTTGATTTTCTTGAGATCCCCTTCCCCAAGGCTCTCCGTTTTGATGGAAGGATCTTCTTTAAGGGTGATATGGATGATCCTCCGGTCATGAGCATTAAATGGACCCACAGTTAGGGAATGGCCTGTTTTTTTTACCTTTTCACTCAATCTTTGGGCCATATTGGACATAGTGTCAGTTCTTCTCTTCCGGTAATCGTCAATATCAATGACTACTCTTATGGAAGTTTTGAGCTGTTTATTGACCATTCGATTAATGAGCATCTGAAGGGCTTCGAGAGTGCGACCATATTTTCCAATGAGAATCCCCTCCTGATCTCCTTTAATCTCGAGATAGAGGCTCCCTTCTTTAAAAAACCCCTCCACCTCTGTCTTGAGCCCCATCCGGTTAAGCATCCCTATTGTCAGTTCCCTTGCAATTTCAATATCTTCCAAGATTCAAACCTCATGTTTTTTTATTCATGTAATACTGATGAGCGATCGATAAGACATTATTGACCAACCAGTATAAAACCAGACCAGACGGAAAATTGAGGAAGAGAAAAGTGAACATCACCGGCATTAGCAGAAACATCTTGGCTTGTGTTGGATCGGCTGCTGTGGGGGTCATCTTTTGCTGAAGGACCATGGTTGCACCCATAATAATTGGGGTGATATAGATTGGGTCTTTGGCAGCAAGGTCCTGAATCCAGAGAAAGAAGGGGGCATGCCTCATCTCAATCGTATATTGAAGAGCATTGTAAAGGGCAATAAATACAGGGATTTGGATGACCATAGGTAGGCACCCGCTCATGGGATTGATCTTCCTTCTTTTATAGAGGAGCATGATCTCCTGCTGAAGCCTTGCCTTGTCATTTTTGTACTGTTCTTTTATCCGACTCATCTCCGGCTGTACCTTCTGCATCTCCTTCATCGATTTCATGCTGATCTGTGTCAGGGGGATGAATATGATTTTGATCAGGATGCTGAGAATAAGAATATCGATTCCAAAATTACCAGTAATCTTGTTGGTAAGTTTTAAGAACCAGAGCAGGGGTTTGGCAACAATGGTAAACCAACCAAAATCGACTAATTTTTCCGCATCAGCGCCCAACTCTTTCAATCGATCAATTTCTTTTGGACCGAGATAAATCTGGAATGGAACCTTTATCGCTTGTTTTGGAGGAATGGACACCGGAGCATTGATTAAATTGGCTTTTAAAAGATTCTTTTCATCACCCTTTACCAATAAAGAGAGGCTCGTTTGTGAGGGAGGTGAAATCAATAGGGCTGTAAAATATTCTCCTTCGAAAGCAAACCACTTCAATTCACCTTTATCAGAAAATTCAAAGGGTTGGATGTTTCTATTTTTCGTTCCACAACCAGGGGTACAGCCTGAAGAACCTGTTCCTCCAAGGTCCTTTTTTTCCACTTTTTGATTCTTAAAAAAGGAATATTTCAATCCATAATCTTTATTCTCTTCATCAGCCAATTTTACCAGCTCAATTTTACCAATCCACTGCAACCCTAATTGGCTGTTGACCTCTTTTGAAGAATTGTTTTCAATCTCCACTTCCAGACCGATGGCGTACTGCTCTGAGTTAAACCGATATCGTTTGATGACCTTTAACCCATTCTCCAGACTCTTTGTAAAAATGATCTCACCCTTTTCATCATTTCCGGTCAAACGGAGTTTCTCCCTATCTACCTCCCAGTTTCCCTCAGAGGATGGGACACCCGATTCATTAAAGGTGAGTCCTAATGGGAGCCCTTCTTCCTCGCTCGTATTCACCAGATCGAGGGGAACAGGTTTTTTCCGTTCTTCCTCTTTTTTGCCCAAGATGCTCTGAACAAGCTGGATCAATTTTATCGTCAAGAAAGACTCTTCAACTCTGTCTTCATATTTCTTAAGTCTGAAATGTTTTAATCTTGCATCATCAGAGGTAAAGACTGCCCAATAATACTGTGTTTCGACAGACACTTCCTTTTTTTCGACAACAACCTTTGGTTTTCCAGGGGGTTTTAATTCTTTCACCTGCTCCTTTTTTTCGACAACCTTCTCTTCGGAAGCAACCTGTTCTTTTTTAACATCCTTTGTTTCTGGCTTACTTGGTGTCGGGGGAAAGAATTTTGACTGAACGACAGTCCAAAACATAATGATAATAAATGTTAATAATATCGCATAGATAGCTCTTTTTTCCATAAGTATATTGGCTTACATCTCCTTTTTAAGATTTTTTGATAATATCGGGAACGGGATCGTATCCACCGGGATGGAAGGGATGACACTTGATAAGTCTTTTGAAAATGAGCCAGGCCCCCTCCATGATTCCGAAACGATGAACCGATAGCAAAGCATAAGAAGAACAGGATGGATTGAAACGGCAGCAGGGTCCAAAGAGTATTGAAAACGAATATCGATAGAGATGAATCAGAATGATGAGTCCTTCTTTGGTCAATTCATAGATTGTTCTCTTTTTCATAAAACGAAGAGCCCTCTTAGTTCTTTTTCTGCTTCCTGATATCGATTGACCGAACATCCCTTTTTAACCATCAAAATAATATCGTAAGAACCTTTGATCTGATGCTTCTGGAGGCGAAAAAACTCCCGTATATAACGCTTCGTTTGATTTCGGAAAGTCGCCGGACCAATTTCTTTTTTTACGACAATCCCTAACCGGTGAAAAGGATTCTCATTTTTCTTTATAAAGAGCATGAAATTCTTGGAAGAAAGCCTCCTGCCTATTCTCATCACCTTTCTGAAATCCTGAGGAGAGCTAATCCTCTCCTTTTTTGTAAAACTGAAGGATCCTTTCAAGGCTATCCCCGTTAACTTCTCTATTCGCTGATGAATGTTTTTCTTTCCATCCTCAAGAATTGGAGTTCTAAACGGTCAATCTCTTTCTCCCCTTCAATCGCCTCCGCTTTAAAACATTGCGACCACTCCTGGTGCTCATCCTCTCCAAAAAACCATGGGTCCTTTTCCGCCTGAGGTTGCTGGGCTGATAGGTTCTTTTCATTGACTCCCTCTTTGTTAGATTGTCTTATTTTCTGAAATAATTGAACTTTCAATTTAAACCATATTTATGATTATTGTCAAGAATAGCTGCTAAATTTTATTGACAGAGGAGGGGTTTTTATATTAAGTTTTGTTATTAATATTGGAGCGCTCCACCCAGGAGGGTAGGGGCCTACCGGAGACGACGGCTTACCCATCATCTCACCCTGTTACTTAAAATAAAAGATAAATTAAAAGATGAGTTAAGGGGGTTTTTCCGGCCATATATCACTTTAGGAGCTTCCGTGAACATTGCGATTGAGCACATCCCTGTCAATATTGAAGATGAGATGAAAAAGTCCTACATGGACTACGCCATGAGCGTCATCATCGGGCGAGCCCTACCAGACGTGAGGGACGGCCTGAAACCCGTTCATCGCAGGATTCTATATGCCATGAACGAGTTAAATAATGATTGGGATAAGCCTTATAAAAAATCCGCGAGAATCGTCGGTGACGTCATCGGTAAATACCATCCCCATGGCGATATGGCTGTTTACGATGCCATTGTCCGAATGGCACAGGATTTCTCTCTCCGTTATCCGCTGATCGGTGGCCAAGGAAATTTTGGTTCTATTGATGGCGACCCCCCGGCGGCCATGCGATATACGGAAATCCGGATGTCCAAGCTCACCAACGAATTACTGGCTGATATTGACAAAGAAACCATTGACTTTGTTCCGAACTATGATGAATCTCTGGTCGAACCCTCCGTTCTTCCTTCCAAATTCCCTAACCTCATTGTCAACGGTTCCTCGGGGATCGCTGTAGGAATGGCCACCAATATCCCTCCTCACAATCTCGTAGAAACCATTAATGCAATCTTTGCCCTGATCGAAAATCCTGATATCTCTACCGATGAATTAATGAGTCATCTTCCTGGACCTGACTTCCCGACAGGAGGGTTCATTTATGGTAAAGAGGGAATCCGTCAGGCTTATGAAAACGGAAAGGGCGTCATCCAACTTCGAGCCAGGGCGATCATTGAGAGGGACCGAAAAGGAGAACGTGAAAATATCGTTATCAACGAGCTTCCCTATCAGACCAATAAAGCCAAGCTCATTGAAAGAATCGCTGAATTGGTTCAGGAGAAAGCAATCGAGGGGATTGCCAATATCCGGGACGAATCAGATAGGGACGGGATGAGGGTGGTGATCGAACTGAAACGGAATGAGGTGGCGGAGGTCATCCTCAACCAGCTTTATAAACACACCCAGATGCAAACCTCTTTCGGGATCATTCTCCTGGCCATCCATCAGAATCAGCCAAAACTCCTCTCTCTCAAAGAGATGCTCCATTTCTTTGTTCAATATCGCCAAGAGGTAGTCATCCGGAGATCCCGCTTTGAGCTCAACAAGGCAGAAGCGAGGGCCCATATCCTGGAAGGCTTGAAAAGGGCGATTGACCATATCGATGCGATCATCGCTACCATTAGGTCCTCCAAGACTCCGAAAGAGGCAAAAGAACGTTTGATGGAAAAATTCGCTTTTTCGGATGAGCAAGCCCAGGCGATATTAGAGATGAGGCTCCAGCGGCTCACCAACCTTGAACAACGTAAAATTGTGGAAGAGTATGAGGAGACCATCAAGTTGATCAATCGGTTGAAGGCCCTCCTTGCCAGTGAACGATTGATTCTTAATTTGATCAAGGAGGAACTCGTCTCCATACGAGATGCCTTTGGAGACGAAAGAAAAACGGAAATTGTGGAGTCCGCCCCAGAAATCCGGGTCGAAGATCTCATCGCTGAAGAGGATATGGTGGTGACGATCACCCACACAGGATATATCAAGAGGAATCCCATCAGCCTCTACCGAAGTCAGCATCGCGGAGGAAAAGGAAAGATGGGGATCAATGTCAAAGAGGAAGATTTTGTAGAAGACCTCTTTATTGCCTCGACGCATGATTACATCTTGTTTTTTACAGATGCCGGAAAGATCCACTGGATGAAGGTTCACGAACTTCCGCAAGCCGGCCGCATCACACGGGGGAAGGCCATTGTTAATCTTCTCAATCTTAACCCCCAGGAGAAGGTCACCACTATTCTCTCTCTGAAAGACTTTGCGAAAGATAAGTTCATCACCTTTATGACCAAAAAGGGGACCATCAAGAAGACCACTCTTGAAGCCTACAGCAATCCCCGTTCGGGTGGCATCATCGCCATTCACCTCGATGAGGGGGATGAGCTCATCTCCACTAAATTAACGGATGGAAAACAGCATCTTTTTATCGGCACCAAAATGGGAAAGGCCATTCATTTCCCTGAAAACCAGATCAGAGATATGGGCCGCACGGCGCGTGGGATCAGGGGGATTAAGATTTCCAAAGAAGATGAAGTGGTAGGGATGGAGGTAGTCGGTCTTCACACTCAAATTTTAACCGTGGCCGAGAATGGCTATGGAAAACGGACTCAGGCTTCTGAATATCGGATTCAGAATAGGGGAGGTTCCGGTATTTTTACAGTGAAGAGAACACAAAAGACCGGAGATGTGATAGGGATTAAAACCGTTGTCGATGAAGATGAATTAATGGTCATCTCCAACAAGGGAAAAATTATTCGTTTGCGGGCCGTGGATATCCCTATTCAGGGAAGGAGCACCCAAGGGGTGAGGTTGATCGCTCTTGAAGAGGGGGAAAGGGTGGTCGCTATAGCGAGGTTGGCAGAGAAAGAATAGATCCTATCAAAAAAAGCTTGATTTTTCTAAATGACGGGGTTAGTATTTGATGTCAAGTTAAAATACTATGAATTCATCCTCAATTTTTCCCCCTCTTTGTCTCTAATTTCATTTATCCACAGTTGTGGAAACATTGTGCAAAGAGACTTATAACTAATTGAAAATGAATAGATTTCCTTTTTGGGGCCTTCCTCGCCCATTCCATCGATACCCATCGTCCAACACTTCAAACCATCAAGGTCAATTTCATGGAAGATTTATGGCCTAAGGTGACCGATTCTTTAAAAGAAAGAGTTGGTCAACAGAATTTCGATATCTGGATAAAACCCATTCACTTTATTTCCAGAGAAGGAGAAAAAGTCGAGTTAGAGGTCCCGAACCGATTCTTCAAGGAGTGGATCAACGAACACTATTCTCTTTGTATTAAGGATGCAGTGTCTCTCTTGACTCATACATCTTGTCAACTCCAATTCCGAATTAAAAATGAAAAGATGAACGGAAAGGATTCAACCCCTCAACCTTTGCCAAGCTATGAACCCCCGATTTCCCATCCCTCCCAGCCACTTTTCAATCCAAAATACACCTTCGATCATTTTGTGGTCGGGGCGAGCAATCAGTTTGCCCATGCGGCTTGCCTGGCGGTGGCTGACTCACCAGCTAAGAATTACAACCCTCTCTTTATTTATGGCGGGGTTGGATTAGGGAAGACCCATCTCCTCCACGCCATCGGAAACCATATTGTTCAACACCGAATCCTCACGGAAGTAAAAAAATTCTGTTACATCACCTCTGAAGAGTTCACCAATGAAGTGATCAATTCGATCCGTTATGAAAAGATGGATGAATTTAGAAATAAATATCGAAAAATGGACATCTTACTGATTGATGATATTCAATTCATCGCTGGGAAAGAAAGAACTCAAGCCGAATTTTTCCATACCTTCGAAGCCCTCCATCAATCTCGGAAGCAAATTGTCCTCACCAGCGATAAGTTTCCAAAAGATATCCCTGATTTCGAAGAAAGACTCCGATCGCGGTTTGAATGGGGACTGATCGCTGACATTCAACCACCCGACCTTGAAACAAAGGTTGCCATTTTAAGAAAAAAAGCCGAAACAGAAAATATTTCTCTCCCCAATGATGTCGCTTTCTTTCTTGCCTCTCAAATTGATTCCAATATTAGAGTTTTAGAGGGATCCCTCATTCGGATCGGTGCCTTTGCCTCGCTCACCAAAACCCCCATCGACATCCAATCCGCCAAAGAAATTTTAAAAAATATTATTAAACCGAAGCTGGAGCTGATCTCCATCGATCTTGTCCAAAAAGTTGTGGCTAACTTTTTTAACATTAAAATTCCAGATTTAAAGGTAAAACGAAAATATAAGAGTTATGTGCTTCCTCGACAGATTGCCATGTATCTCTCCCGAAAATTAACCAACGCCTCTTTGCTTGAAATTGGAGAGAAATTTGGAGGAAAAGATCATTCAACCGTTCTCCATTCTATTAAAAAAGTTGATGAAATGATATCCAAAGAAGCCTCCTTTAAAGAAATGGTTGAAAATTTGCAGAGTCGAATCAAATCATAAACCTACGAACGAATCATCACAACTTATCGTCGTAGGGCAAATGAAGTGTAAATATTGTGAATGGATGAGGAGAAGGAAAAAGAAAGAGGAAACACCTAAAAAATCAGAAAGAATTCCAAAACCCCTTCATTGGAGTTTTAACATCTAAATGCCCTTTATTTTTTTTAAGTTAGTGCCTTTTTCTTCATTTCCACAACCATAGACGATGAAGACGGTACTTTAAATATAAAGAATATCATTAGGAGGCAAAGACGATGAATTTTGAAATTGAGAGAAGAGAATTTTTAAGAGGATTAGGATTAATCCAAAGTGTCACAGGAAGAAAAACAACCCTTCCTATCCTATCTCATATCCTATTGGAATGGGATAAAAATTCCCTTTATCTGACCGGAACAGATTTAGAAACAGGCATCCGCGAAGAATTAATGGCGACGACTCATCAAGAAGGAAAGGCCTCCGTTTCTGGAAAAAAACTATATGAAATTGTTAAGGAATTGCCCGACGAAACCATTCACATACAAAAAAGAGAGAATCAATGGATTACTCTTCAATGTGGAAAATCCTTTTTTAATCTTGCAGGATTAGATTCAGAGGAATATCCTGCCCTTCCTTCCTGCCAAGAGGAAAATTTTTCGACCGTATCAAATCGGCTCATTCGGGAAATGGTAGAAAAGACGGCCTTTGCCGCTTCCAACGAAGAATCACGCTATCATCTCAATGGAGTTCTTTTTACACAAGTGAAACAAGGGGGAAAGGAAATATTGAGAATGGTAGCAACGGATGGTCATCGCCTTTCTCTTGTCGATCGAGAAAATCAACCCATTCGAGGCATTGAAAAAGGATTGATTGTTCCCAAAAAGGGGATATTAGAAATTAAAAAAATAATTGGAGACCGCGAAGGAGAAGAGGAAATGGGAATCTATTTCAATTCCACCCACGGGTTTTTTAAAATGGGAAAATCCCTCACGGTCATTCGATTGATCGATGGGGAATTTCCAGAATACGAACAGGTGGTTCCCAAAGGGAACGATAAGAAATTAGTGATGGGAAAAGAGAAAATGTACAGCTCTTTGAAGCGAGTTTCCACCATGGCCAGCGAGAGAATGGAAGGAATCAAATTTTCTCTTAGTAATAATTGTGTGGAGATGTCCTCCTATCATCAAGACTTTGGAGATGCCAAAGAAGAGGCTGAAGTGGCTTACGAAGGACCACCTCTTCAGGTTGGATTTAACGCCCGATATTTAATGGAAGCGCTCAATGTTATCGATACAGATGAGGTCCTCTTGGAGTTGAGGGATGAAGGGAGTCCTGGGATCCTCAGACCTTCCTCTGCCACCTCGGAGGCCCCCAATCAGTTATGCATCATCATGCCGATGAGGCTTTAAGTGGATTTCAGAGGTGAATGACACTCATTCAACACCATTTAAGGAGAGGGGATGAAAGAACAAACGGAAAAATACATGGCGGAGCAGATCAAGATCCTGGAAGGATTAACCGCCGTCCGCAAAAGGCCTGCCATGTATATTGGAAATACCGGAATCGAGGGCCTTCATCATTTGGTTCATGAATTGGTGGATAACAGTATTGATGAAGCCCTGGCAGGATATTGCTCCCGGATCGATGTGATCATTCATATTGACAACAGTGTCACGGTCAGAGATGACGGACGGGGTATTCCGGTCGATCTCCATGAGAAAGAGAATCGTCCTGCCGTGGAGGTGGTCATGACCAAACTCCACGCCGGAGGGAAATTTGATAATCGCAGTTACAAAATTTCTGGAGGTCTTCATGGGGTTGGACTCTCGGTCGTCAATGCCCTCTCCGAATTTATTGACCTGGAGATACGGAGAGACGGTAAGGTTTATCATCAAACTTATGAGAGGGGAGAGGCCAAGATAAAGTTAGAAGTGACCGGAAAGACCAAGCAAACAGGAACTCAGGTTCGTTTCAAACCGGACAGTCAAATATTTGAAACCGTGAATTTCAGTTTTGACATCCTCTCTCAGCGCTTAAGAGAGTTGGCATTTCTAAATAAAGGGCTTTCCATCAGCATCGAAGATGAGCGCTCAGAAAAGCGGCATGACTTCTTTTATAAAGGAGGAATCATCTCCTTCATTGAATACCTTAATAAAAATAAGAATTGTATCCATCCAAAACCCATCTACGTGCAAGGGGTCAAGAATGGAATCGACGTGGAGATTTCCTTCCAGTATAACGACGGATATGCCGAAAATCTCTTCTCCTTTGCCAACAACATCAATACGCACGAAGGAGGAACCCATCTGATTGGTTTTAAAAGCGCCCTCACGCGTACGATCAATCAATATGCGACCAGCACCAACCTTCTTAAGGGTCTTAAAGAGAACCTTACGGGAGAAGATATCCGAGAAGGGCTGGCCGGAGTCATCAGCGTCAAAATCCCAGAGCCTCAATTTGAAGGACAGACCAAGATGAAATTGGGGAACAGCGAGGTGAAAGGATTGGTTGAGACCCTGGTGAATGAAAAATTGGGGAGTTACTTTGAAGAAAATCCAGGTGTCGCCAGAAAGATCATCTCAAAAGTGATTGATGCCGCTCGGGGCAGGGAAGCCGCCCGGAAGGCACGGGAACTGAGCCGTCGAAAAGGGGCCCTGGAAGGAGGATCTCTCCCCGGGAAATTAGCTGATTGCCAGGAAAGGGATCCTGCGCTCAGCGAGATCTTTATTGTAGAAGGGGATTCAGCAGGAGGTTCAGCCAAACAGGGCAGGGATAGAACGTTCCAGGCCATCCTTCCCCTCAAAGGGAAAATCCTCAACGTGGAAAAGGCTCGGTTTGATAAGATGTTGGCCAGCGAAGAAATTCGCCTCCTCATCTCTGCCTTGGGAGCAGGAATTGGCAAGGACGACTACGATATTCATCGACTTCGTTACCACCGCGTCATCATCATGACCGATGCGGATGTGGATGGATCCCATATCCGAACCTTACTCCTCACCTTTTTCTATCGCCATATGCCAGAGGTGATCGAGCGGGGACATCTCTACATTGCCCAGCCCCCGCTCTTCAAAGTGATTGAGGGAAAAAGCGGGACCTATATTAAGAATGAAGAAGCCTTCAATCAATATCTGATGAACCGGGCCACGAATAAGTGTGAGGTGATCGTTCAGTCCACGAATAAAAAATTGACCGACAAGAGGCTCGGTTTACTCTTGGAAAAGATTTATACGTATCATGGTTTGATGCAACGGATCCAGAAAAAAGGTTATTCCCGAACCCTCATCCAATTCCTCCTCGAAAATGGAGTTCGAAATAAATCGACTTTTGAGGAAAAGGGAAAAATGGCCGATCTTCAGAAGCGATTGAGAAAGAGTGGTTTTGAAGTCTCCGATCTTTCCTGGGATGAAGAGCACAATCTCTACGGTTTTGAAGTTCAAGAATCCAACGGGAAAGATTTAAGAAGCCAAGTTCATTGGGAACTCATCGCCTCCGTTGAATATCGCCATCTCTATCAGATTCGCCAAGAAATCCAAGAGATGGCGCCCCCTCCTTATACCTTGGTGGAGAAGGGAAAGAATGTAACCATCGATCACGAGGAGGGACTGCTTCAATCTCTGAATCAATTGGGAAGAGAAGGGCTGAGCATCCAACGATATAAAGGATTAGGAGAGATGAATCCCGAACAACTCTGGGAAACCACGATGAACCCAGAGACCCGGACACTCCTCAAGGTAAAGGTAGAAGATGCCGTTGAGGCCGATGAAATCTTCAGCGTTTTAATGGGCGATGAGGTGGAGCAAAGGCGCCAATTCATCGAAGAAAATGCCCTTTTTGTTCAACGCCTCGATATTTAAGTTTTAAGAAAAGGATCTGTGCCTCAACACAACAGGTGATTCCTTTCTCTGATTGTTCAGGACGGCTTCATTTCTTTTAAAATGAGAATAGTCTTTAGGATAAGGTTAGGAAGTCAGTTTGGGGAAGAGTCAAAGGGCATCCTTACCCTAACCCCTGAACGGATAACTTTTTAGGTGAATGAATGCTCATCGTCGGATTGACGGGAGGGGTAGCGAGCGGAAAGACAGCGATCTCCCAAGTCTTGAAAGGAGAGGGCGCTTACATCATCGATGCAGACCAGATTGCCCGGGAGCTGGTTCAACCCAACAGACCTGCATGGAATGAGCTCATCAGGGCATTTGGCAAGGAAATTCTTCAAGAAGACGGGTCCATTCATCGGAAAAAATTGGCGGATAAAGTCTTTGCGGATCCTAAGAAAAGGAAACTCCTAAACCAGATCCTACATCCTCGGATTAAGGAAGAGATGGATCGAAGAACAAAAGAAATTGGGCAAAAGGATCCCGAAGCGATCGTGGTGATCGATGCCCCGCTCATCGTAGAGCTTGGGGATCAACGTGACATGGATAAACTGATTGTGGTCGCTTCAACTCAGACGCAGCAAATTGAAAGGTTGAAAGAACGGGATGGGATAAGCCCCGAGGAGGCCCTGAGAATCCTCTCCTCTCAGATGCCCGTCGAAGAGAAGGTAAAATTGGCAGACTACGTCATTCGAAATGAGGGATCGATAGAGGAGGCGAAGAAAAGGGGGAAAGAGGTTTTTAAAGAATTGAGGAAGGTTGCGCTTCAGTCAAAAAAAAGATGCTAAACGCTTAACGATAAGGGAGGGTAAAGGAAAAAATATGAACATCAAAGATTTGAAGAAGTTAAAGATTAATGAACTGTACAAGATCGCCAAGGAACTCAATGTGGAAGGGGCGAGCGGGATGAGAAAGCAAGAATTGATTTTTGCTATTCTTCAAGCCCAGACGGAAAAAAACGGCCTGATTTTTGGGGAAGGGGTGCTCGAAATCCTGCCCGACGGGTTTGGTTTTTTGAGAGCCCCCGACTACAATTATCTGCCCGGGCCAGATGACATTTACATCTCGCCCTCTCAGATTCGGCGATTCAATCTTCGAACCGGTGACACCGTCTCGGGCCAGATTCGTCCCCCCAAGGATACGGAACGGTATTTCGCCATGTTGAAAGTGGAACTGGTCAACTATGAAGACCCGGAGGTGGCGAGGGATAAAATTCTCTTCGACAACCTCACTCCCCTTTATCCCCAAGAGAAAATTCACTTGGAAGTGGGGAATGATTCTAAAAATTACTCCGCCCGGGTGATGGACCTTCTCACGCCCATTGGAAAAGGACAACGGGGACTGATCGTTGCCGCACCTCGAACCGGTAAGACCATGCTTCTCCAGACGATCGCTCATAGCATCACGTCCAACCATAAAGAAATCACCCTGATTGTCCTCCTCATCGATGAACGACCGGAGGAAGTGACCGACATGGAACGCTCTGTTGATGCAGAGGTCATCAGTTCCACCTTCGACGAACCGGCCTCACGCCATGTTCAGGTAGCGGAGATGGTGATCGAAAAGGCAAAGCGGTTAGTGGAGCATCAAAAGGATGTGGTCATTCTTCTTGATAGCATCACCCGATTGGCCAGGGCGTATAATACAGTTGTCCCGCCCAGCGGCAAAGTCCTCTCTGGAGGAATCGATGCCAATGCCCTTCAACGACCGAAGCGTTTTTTTGGTGCGGCGAGAAACATTGAAGAGGGAGGTAGTCTCACCATTATTGGCACCGCCCTCGTTGACACGGGGAGTCGTATGGATGAGGTGATCTTCGAAGAGTTCAAGGGGACAGGAAATATGGAGATCAATTTAGATCGGCGCCTGGTGGACCGGAGGGTCTTTCCATCCATTGATATTCAGCGGTCCGGCACAAGAAAAGAGGAGCTCCTCATGGAACCCAATGATCTAAACCGAATCTGGCTTTTAAGAAAAGTCCTTCAACCGATGAACACAGTGGAAAGCATGGAATTTCTATTGGAGAAAATGCATGCCACCAAGGGCAATCGGGATTTCCTCGACTGCATGAATCAATAATCTCCCTGAGCCCCCCTGACAAAGGTGGGGAGGGAGGGATTGGATAAAAAATGTTGAAAATTTTTGGAAATTCATTAACAATTGAGAGTTGGAGGCCATTCAGATGAAAAAAGAGATTCACCCCAAAATTTTTGATACGGTAATTAAATGTGCCTGCGGAGCCACTTTTGAAACAAAGAGTACAGAAAAAGAAATCCACGTAGAGATCTGTTCCAACTGTCATCCTTTCTTCACCGGAAAACAAAAATTCCTAGATACCGCCGGGAGAATTGAGCGGTTTCAAAAAAAATATGGGAAAAAAGAAAACCAGAAGGATTAATTCGGACTTCCTCATTCATCCTGACTCATCCCGATCCATAACCTTTAGACCACCGATTTTCTTCGGGACTGAAGGTTCATCCTGGATTCCTATCTTTCTGTCTGTCAATTTTTTTACAGGCATTCAGCATTAGTTCACCCTGTCGTATAAAAATGTCTCTTGAAGAGAGGGGACGGTTTAGTCTATCTCTAAGAAATTCGTATTATTTGTTCTCATCAAAGAGAGGATCATTTTGGCTAATTTTTTAACAATGGGGTTCATGGGGAGGGTTCAGATGTTCTTTGTGGAAAAAGGTCCCGATCAGGGATATTCTCTATCCAATCCACCGCTCCTTAAAAAAAAGAAGGATCAAATTCGGGTGGGCGGACAGGCAGTGATCGAAGGGGTGATGATGAGGTCTCCCAATTCGATGGCGATTGCGGTCCGGAAGTCCAATGGTGAGATTGTGGTGAAACGAGAGAGGTTGGACTTTTTTTCTGAGAAGAAGTTTTTTTCCAAAATTCCCCTGGTCAGAGGGGTGATCAATTTGCTTTCGGCTTTGGTTTTAGGAATGAAGGCTCTCAACTTTTCAGCCAATCAGTCTCTCGAAGAAGAGAAGGAGGTCAGCCCCTGGACCATGGGCCTGACCTTTACCTTCGCCCTCTGTTTTGGCATCTTCCTCTTCTTTCTGATCCCTCTCTTTTTAACGAAGTGGTTGCGATTCGCCATTCCCATGGTTGGAACAAGCGGCATCTTCTTCAATTTGGTGGATGGAATCATTCGATTGATCATCTTTCTGTCCTATTTGTGGGCGATCTCCTTTTTCAAAGAGATTCGGCGCATTTTTCAATATCATGGAGCGGAGCACAAGTCGATTTTCGCCTTCGAGTCCGGTGAGACGTTGATATACGATCGGGTCAAGGGTTTCAGTACCCTTCATCCCAGATGTGGAACGAGCTTTCTTCTTATCGTCATGGTGGTGAGCATCATCGTCTTTGCCATGATCCCTCACCATCTTTCGTTTGGTTATAAAGTGGCCTCCCGGGTGGTTTTCATCCCTCTCATCGCGGGGCTTGCCTATGAGATCATCCGGTTCGCCGATCAAAAAAGGGAGAGCAAAGGGTTTCAATATTTCATCAAGCCCGGTCTTTGGCTACAAAGGTTGACTGCCCACGAACCTTCTGAAGATCAGATTGAAGTGGCATTGCGCGCCCTTCATGAGGTCTTAGAATTGGAAGGATGGAGCAAATAAAAACAGTGTCAAATATCAAAATTCCTGCCTGTTCGGGTGGCAGACAAATTCCAAAAATTGACATTTTTAATGAGTCGTGGTTTAGGAGAGAAAAGTGTTTGAAAAATTAGAAGAGGTTGAGCGTCGGTACGAAACACTCTCACACCTCCTTGGCCAACCTGAGTTGATGACGAAACAGGATGAATTCCAGAGGGCCGCCAGGGAGTATGCCGAACTTGGAAAGGTGGTGGATCTTTACCGAAAACTAAAAAAAATAGAGGAGGAGATCAAAGGAAGCCAACACCTTTTGACGGATGAAGAAGATGAAGAAATGAAAAGGTTGGCCAAAGAGGAACTCCATCGGCTGACTCAGGAGAAGGGAAAAATGGAGGAAGAGCTGAAGATGGCTCTTCTCCCCAAAGACCCTCATGATGAAAAAAACATCTTGCTCGAAATCCGCGCAGGCACGGGAGGAGAGGAAGCAGGCCTCTTCGCAAGCGATCTTTTCAGAATGTATTCTAAACTTGCAGAAAAACAAGGCTGGCGAATGGAGATATTGAGCCGCCATTACACAGGAGTGGGAGGATTTAAAGAGATCATTGCCTTGATCGAGGGGAAAAAGGTCTACAGCCGGCTGAAATTTGAAAGCGGCGTCCACCGGGTTCAAAGGGTTCCAGTCACAGAATCTCAGGGTCGCATTCATACTTCTACGGTGACGGTGGCAATTCTTCCAGAGGCAGAAGAGGTGGATGTCCAAATTGATTCTAATGACCTACGGATTGATATCTTCAGATCTTCGGGGCCAGGCGGTCAGAGCGTCAATACTACGGACTCCGCTGTTCGGATTAACCATCTCCCTACGGGAATAGTGGTCTCCTGCCAGGATGAGAAATCACAGCACAAAAATAAGGCCAAAGCTCTTAAAATCCTTCGAGCGAGATTAATGGATAAAGCCCAGCAAGAGAAACAGGTAGAGATTTCAGAGAAGAGAAGAAATCAAGTGGGAACTGGAGACCGAAGCGAACGCATTCGAACTTATAACTTTCCTCAGGGGAGAGTAACGGATCACCGGATCGGCCTAACCCTTTACCGCCTAGAATCCATTCTGGAAGGAGAGCTCGATGAAATTATTGCTCCTCTGACCACCCATTATCAAGCGAAAGCATTGAAAGGAGAGCTTGAGAATTCAAGATCCCAAAGCTCAAATACTAAAGGATACCTCTAAAAATGTCATTCCTGCGCCTGCCTGCCGGTAGGCAGGAAAGCAGGAATCCATAAGCTTTTGACATTACTGGACTCCCGCCTGCACGGGAGTGACAAATTTAGAATTATTAGAGGTTCCCTAAATAATCCTTTCCTGAAGTTTCAGGAGACTGTGTCGTAATGATTATTTGTCACCCTCTTCAGGGTGGAGAGAGTTGGATTTAGGGACGTTGGATTTTGACTCATGGTCTTGATATGACAGTTCTTGAACTCCTCAATTGGTCGACGCATTGTTTAGAGGATTATCAGATTGAAAATTCTCGGCTCAATGCAGAGCTTCTTTTAGCTCGCTCTCTGAACCTCAGCAGGGAGGGGCTCTATATGAATCTCCATGGCCAACTTAAAGAGGGAGAGAAAGAGGCGTTGGGGAGACTGGTCCAAAGAAGGATTTCAGGGGAGCCCCTACAATACATTTTGGAACATCAGGAGTTTTGGTCGATAGATTTAAAGGTGGACACCCGAGTCCTCATTCCGAGACCCGAGACGGAGCTTTTAGTTGAACAGAGTCTGTTCATCCTTTCTGAAAGTCGGTTCAAGAGAAAACCCTTTATCCTTGAGATAGGAACAGGAAGCGGTGCGATCGCCATAGCCATGGCTAAAGAGAGGAAAGATGCTTTTCTGGTGGCCACCGATCTTTTCAGAGAAGCTCTTTTATTGGCCAAGGAGAATGCGAGATCTGCGGGCGTTCAGCATCAGATCGAATTTGTCAATGGCGATCTCTTTGAACCATTTTGTGTTTTAAAAAAGAAAGGGCCCTTTGACCTGATCCTTTCTAATCCCCCCTATATTCATCGCCATGAAATCCATGCCTTGGCAAAAGAGGTGAAGGATTATGAACCGATCATGGCTCTGGATGGAGGGGAGGATGGATTGGAGTTTTACCGACGCATCATTTCCCAGGTCCCTCTCTATCTAAGGCAAGGGGGATGGCTCCTGTTGGAAGTAGGACAGGGTCAGAGTATAAGGGTTTCTGAGCTGATGGAGGAGGGGGGGCATTTTTTTAATCCAGAGTGCGTTCCAGACCTGTCTGGAATTGAAAGAGTGGTGAAGGCACAAAAAAAATAATCCCCCCATCTCCCCCCTTTAATAAAGGGGGGAGTTAAAGGAGTTTCAATGGATAAGATCGTCATAAGAGGAGGCGAGAGATTAATTGGTGAAGTGAAGGTGAGTGGCTCCAAGAACGCCACCCTTCCCATCTTTGTAGCCTGCCTCCTGAGCGAGGGAGAAAATTTATTTCACAATGTTCCCAACTTGAAAGATGTACAGACGATCATCAAAGTTCTAAACAATCTCGGCGTTAAAGTCTGGCAGGAGGAAGAGGCTTATCGGATCAATGCGAAAGAGGTCTCCAGCTTTGAGGCCCCCTATGATTTGGTGAAGACCATGAGAGCCTCCATTCTGGTTTTAGGACCTCTCGTGGCACGGATGAAAAGAGCAATCGTCTCTCTTCCAGGAGGATGCGCCATTGGGGCCCGGCCGATCAATCTTCATCTCATGGGCCTTGAGATGATGGGAGCAAAGATCCAACTCCGTCATGGTTATATTGAGGCGAAGGCGGATGAGTTGAAAGGCGCGGAGATCTCCTTTGACACCGTTACCGTGACCGGAACAGAAAATCTAATGATGGCAGGGACCTTGGCCAAGGGAAAGACGACTTTGCATAATGCAGCCATGGAGCCTGAAGTGGTTGACCTAGCGAGCGTCCTAAATAAAATGGGCGCGAAGATCAGTGGCGCGGGAACGAATCTCATCGAGATCGAAGGCGTGAAATCACTTCAGGCAGTCGAGCATACCATTATCCCGGATCGGATTGAAACCGGAACACTGATGGTGGCAGCCGGATTAACCCGCGGAAATATAAAGATTCTCAATGCCTCCCCTCAACATATGCAGGCCATGATTCATAAGCTAAGAGAATCGGGTATGGAGATTGAGTCCGATGGAGATGGACTCAGGGTGGTGGGGATGAAGAGAATCCGAAGTGTCGATGTCAAAACCCAACCTTATCCGGGATTCCCAACGGACATGCAGGCTCAATTCATGGTTCTGATGTCCTTGGGAAGAGGGTTGAGCGTTATTTCTGAAAACATCTTTGAAAACCGATTCATCCACGTGAGCGAACTTCAAAGAATGGGAGCCGACATTCGGATTCAAGAAAACGCTGCTATTATTCAAGGTGTCGAGAGTTTAAGTGGCGCGCCAGTGATGGCAACGGATTTAAGGGCCAGCGCATCTCTCATCCTGGCAGGGTTGGCTGCAGAGGGTGTGACACAGGTTTCAAGGGTCTATCATTTAGATCGTGGGTATGAGGAATTGGAAAAAAAATTGTCCAAGCTCGGAGCCAATATAAAAAGAGTGAAAGAGGGGGACTGAAATTTCGATTTGGCGATTGCGCCTGCCTGCCGGTAGGCAGGGATGGCGGAATGGAAAATAGATCATTCAAAGAGGATTTTTAATGAAGATTCTTCGGATAGGAGATAAGGGATTTGATCGGTACCTCTCCGAGGTGGAGGGAAGGGCGACTCAGGATGGTCTTCGCCTCGAAAGGGAAGTTCATTCCATATTAAAGGATGTGAGGAAACGAGGAGATAAAGCCCTTGCTCACTACACTCAAGTCTTTGATGGTTTAAAAATTCCGGTCCATCAACTCCAAGTGAAGAGAAGTGAGGTGAAAGAAGCCTACAGGAAGATCCCCGAGGATTTTTTAGAAACATTGAAAAAGGCCGCTCACCGGATTCGAAAGTTTCACCAACTTTTGAGTCAGAGATTGATTCTGACCTTGAAAGAAGAGGGGAAAGGAATCCGGCTTGAGCAGGTGATCAAGCCCTTAGAGAGAATAGGAATCTACGTCCCGGGCGGAAAAGCCTCTTATCCTTCGACCGTACTCATGGCTGCACTCCCCGCAAAGGTAGCAGGTGTCCGAGAAATTCTCATGGTGACCCCTCCTCAAAAAGAGGGAATCAACCCTGCTGTGCTGGTCGCAGCGGACTTATCGGGAGTGCATCGAATCTATCAAATCGGAGGGGTTCAGGCCATTGCCGCTCTTGCTTACGGGACGAAATCGATTCCTAAAGTGGATAAGATTGTTGGACCGGGAAATCAATATGTGGCTACGGCTAAAAGATTGGTTTATGGAGACGTGGATATCGACATGGTAGCTGGGCCAAGTGAGATTGTGATCGTCTCCGATGAAAGTGCCTCTCCTTCCTTTGTAGCGGCGGATCTCATCTCACAGGCTGAGCATGATGAAATGGCAATGGCTATTCTGATTACCCCCTCTGAAACATTCGGAAGGAACGTGAAGAAGGAGATGGAGAGACAACTGGCCACTTTGAAGCGAAGGAGGGTCGCTTCTGTTAGTCTTCATAGAAGGGGTGGAATCCTGATCGTCAAAGATCTCAAACAGGCGATGGAGTTGGTGAACCGGATTGCTCCCGAACATTTGGAACTCGCTGTTTCGAGACCTCGCTCCCTGGTCAAAGGTGTCAGACACGCAGGTGCCGTCTTTCTCGGGATCCATACCCCTGAGGCCATTGGCGATTATATGGCTGGGCCCAATCATATTCTTCCCACAGCAGGGACGGCGCGATTCTCTTCGCCCTTGGGCGTGGAGGATTTTATCAAGAGGACCAATTGGATGCGGTT
>Ga0154895_1289_pt5 | contig 23908 bp, 22 predicted proteins | sample Rifle2008BG19ft_FD_105867 | JGI IMG/M metagenome (GOLD analysis project Ga0154895, IMG submission 105867) | Deltaproteobacteria bacterium RBG_19FT_COMBO_46_12 | reverse complement strand
TTTCGTTTTGACAGTGGCCAGTTTTTCGCCACAAATCTACTCTTTCACCCTTTTTGAAAATTCACCCGTCCGGGTATCAATGGTAATCAACTCACCCTCCTCGATGAACGGAGGGACACGGAGCTCATAACCGGTTTCTAACGTCGCTGGTTTGAAATCTGCCTTTGAGGTATCCCCCCTCACCCAGGGTTCTGTTTTAATCACTCTGAGGTTAACAAAGTTCGGCAACTCGACGCCAATCGCCCTGTCTCTGAACAACAGGACCTCCACACTGAAATTTTCAACAAGAAAGTTTTTAGCGTCCCCCAGAGATTCCTCGGAGATAATGATCTGCTCGAAGGTCTCGTTATCCATGAAGTGATAGTGGTCGCCTTCTTTATAAAGAAATTGCATGGCTCGTTCTTCCAATGAGGCAGGTTCAAACATATCCCCCTCACGATAGGTTCGATCAATGGTGAATCCTGTGATCATATTCCGCAGTTTGGTCCGATAGAGCGCTTGGCCCTTGCCAGGTTTGGAAAATTCGAAAACCGTAACGATGTAAGGTTCGTCATTAATGATGACCTTCAATCCCTTTCTCAAATCGGAAGCGGTGTACATAAATGTTATCTCCCCCCCACCTTCCCCCTGGAGGAGGTGAGCCTGCCTACCCTGTACCATGTTAGGTTCAGGGCCTGCCGGTAGGCAGGGGTGCGGGTGTTCATTTAAAAATTATAAAAGAATCGATTTCGAATCCGCTCAGCCGAAAATCTCCCAATCTGTTGGAGGGCGACGGCTTTATTCGCTTCGTTGGCGAGAACATTAGACGAAGCACGAAACCATCGGATCTCAGAGAAATCTTTTTCTTCCCAAAGAATCTCTCCCGTGCGTTTTTTCAAAGTTAAATCGAGCACGACTCTGATCTCATATTCCAGGGCTAACCCAGATTTATCATAGGAAACGGAGAAAATATTAAAAGACTTGATCACCCCCTCCAAAACTGAATCCGCTTTTGTCCGGTCCACCACGTTGACCCTTCTGTCCCGAATGAACTCCCTTAAAAAACCTTGAGTGAAAGGAACTTCAATTCCAGGCTCATAGGTTTGATTCTTGAAGGTGGGGATGGTGAGAGAATTCAGGCCAGGAGGGACATGGGTCTCCTTTCCGACCATCTGGTAACCACACCCTGAAAGAAAGAGAACGCATAAAAGGGTTACGGCAACGATGCCCGTATGGTTTAGAGGTAACGTCATTGGTCCTTTCACCACTCTTTCTAACGTTTGACGATACGGGCTTCTTAAGCCTAACCCCAAAAAGCCCGTTAATGTATTAGCAAACAATATTCACCAGTTTCTTGGGGACAAGGATCACCCGTTTAATCTCCTTGCCTTCTACCAATTTCCGGATTCTTTCGCTTTTCAATGCCCAGGCCTTTACTTCTTCTTCTCCGTATGAGATAGGGATGGTCATCCGATCCCTCAATTTCCCATTGATCTGGATGACAATCAATAACTCATCTTCCAAAACGGCTTCCGGATCGTAATCCGGCCATCGGGTTTTGATGACAGATTCCCGATTCCCCAAAGCCTCCCAGAGTTCTTCGGCGAAGTGGGGGACAAACGGTGAGAGTAAAATAACAATGGTTTCGATTGCCTCCCGTATCACTCTTTTGGAGATTTCATCCTTGCGATCTTTCACTTCTGAAACATATATCTCGTTCACCAATTCCATAATGGCGCTGATCGCCGTATTGAAATGGAACCGTTCAATGTCGTCGATGACCCTCTTAATCGTTTTGTGGGTCTTCTGCCGCAGAGACTTTTGATCCCCTTCGAGGACAGTCCCAAAAGGGAGCGGCTTCATATTTTGAAGATGAGAATGTTGCTCATAAATAAGCCTCCAGACCCGATTGAGAAAACGGGCGGATCCTTCCACTCCCTGGTCACTCCAATCCAGATCCTTTTCAGGTGGAGAAGCGAAGAGGCAAAACATCCTGGCCGTATCCGCACCAAATTTCTCAATTAGATATTCTGGGTCCACTACATTCTTCTTCGATTTGGACATCTTCTCAAGTCTTCCGATAGAGACCTGGCTTCCACACTTTTGGCAATGAATCGTCTCTCCCTGTCCAACTATTTCATCGGGGAAGAGATAACCATCTTTGGGACATTCATAGACCTCTTTACAAACCATTCCCTGTGTGAGAAGGTTTGTGAACGGCTCATCAACGCTCACCCATCCCATCTCTTTTAAAACTCGTGTGAAAAATCGGGAATAGAGGAGATGCAATATGGCATGCTCTATTCCTCCAATGTATTGATCCACAGGCATCCAATAATCCACCCTCTTCTTTTCTAATGGACCTTGATCATAGTCAGGACATGCAAACCGGTCAAAATACCACGAGGATTCTACAAAAGTATCCATCGTATCTGTCTCTCTCCGACCGGAACCTCCACATTTTGGGCATTGAGTCTCCACAAATTCCTTCAACCCAGAAAGAGGCGATTGCCCCATCCCGGTGATCTCCACATTAAAAGGGAGGATAACGGGGAGGTCCTTTTCCGGGACAGGAACAGCTCCACATTGGTCACAATAAACGATAGGAATGGGGGTTCCCCAATAACGCTGCCTTGAAATCCCCCAATCCCGAAGCCGATAACTGGTCCTTTTCCCGCCGAGTCCTTTTTCATCAAGATATTGAGCGATCAATTCCCTCGCTCTAAGGCTACTCACTCCATTAAATGGACCAGAATTGATCAGAGAACCCTCCCCCTCATAGGCTTCTGCCATGGTGTTCGCATCTAATATTCGATCCTCCGGTTGTACGACAACAATCAAACGGAGGCCGAATTTCTTCGCAAATTCAAAGTCCCTCTGGTCATGGGTAGGCACAGCCATCACTGCCCCTGTCCCATATTCCATTAAAACAAAATTGGCAACGAAGATGGGCATTCTGGCTCCTGTCATTGGATTCTGGCAGAAGGCACCAGTGAAAACCCCCTCCTTTTCTGTTGTTTCGGCGGTCCTGTTTATCTTGTCCTGGCGTTTTATCCTTTCAACAAATTCTTTAACGGCTCGCTCTTGAGGGGTCCCCTTCGATAGAGTGATTGCAAGGGGGTGCTCGGGCGCCAAACTCATAAATGTCGCACCGAAGACCGTATCCTGTCGCGTCGTAAAAACCTTAATGACCTCCTTAGAATTCTCCATGGGAAAGTGAATTTCGGCGCCGATGGACTTTCCAACCCAATTGCGTTGCATGGTGAGAACCCGTTCAGGCCATCCAGGAAGTTTATCGCACCACTCCAGCAGTTCTTCTGCATAGGCTGTAATTTTAAAGAACCATTGATCCAGTTCTTTCTGTGTCACCCCGGGGTCATCGGCATGGCCCCGCCAGCACGTCCCGTCGCTCATGACCTGTTCATTCGCTAAAACGGTTTTACAGATCTCGCACCAGTTGACAGAGGATCTCCGCTTATAGGCCAATCCCTTCTCATACATTCTTAAGAAGAAAAGCTGCTCCCATTTGTAATAGGACACATCGCAGGTGGCAAACTCCCTATCCCAGTCATAACTGAAACCCATCCGCTTCAATTGATTCTTCATGTAATCGATATTTTCATAAGTCCATTTGGCAGGGTGGACTCCATGTTCCATCGCAGCATTTTCCGCAGGCATGCCGAAGGCATCCCAGGCCATAGGGTGGAGGACGTTAAACCCTTTCATTTTCTTATATCGAGCGACCACATCCCCGATGGAGTAATTCCGCACATGACCCATATGGATCTTCCCCGATGGATAAGGAAACATTTCAAGAAGGTAATATTTCTCTCTCTTCGACTCCTCTGTCACGTTAAAAAGTTTTTGATTTTCCCAAATCTTCTGCCACTTTTCTTCAATCTCTTTTGGATGATAACGTTGATTCATGCTTTCCTCGTTCTATAGTTCGGAGTTCGGGGTTTTTAGTTCGGAGCTCATTCTCCATTTATGATTCGAAACTCATTGTCTTTTGCTCTGAACTCCGAACTCCTGCCTGCATGAAGCCCCGCCTCCAGAAGCCTTGCGGAGGGCAGGTGCTCTGGCGAAGGCAGGCATCACTCCGAACTAGTCTTACCCTCTCATCATCTTTCGGATTCGGAGTCTCAGGGCATTGAGCCGGATGAATCCCTCCGCATCCTTCTGATTGTAGACCGTATCTTTCTCAAAGGTGGCAAAGGCACCATGGTAAAGAGATTTTTCTGACTGACGGCCGATCACAGTGCAATTCCCTTTATAAAGTTTTAAACGAACGGTTCCGTTCACATCCTTCTGCATCTCATCAATTGTTTTCTTCAAAATTTCCATCTCCGGCGAAAACCAGTATCCATAGTAGATCAACTCCGATATCTTCGGGATCAGGCTATCGCTAAAATGCATCACCTCTCTGTCCATCGTGATCGATTCAATGGCCCGATGGGCAATATGGAGGATGGTTCCCCCTGGCGTTTCATAAACTCCTCTCGATTTCATTCCGACATAACGATTTTCCACCATATCCACCCGCCCGATTCCATTTTGACCTCCTAATTCATTCAGCTTGGATAACAGGGCTGCCGGTGATAGGACCTTTCCATCAATCCGCTTTGCAACGCCATCCTCAAAATCGATTTCCACAATGGTCGGACGGTCAGGCGCTTTTTCCGGAGAGATCGAAAGAATAAACATATCCTCAGGGGGCGCAGACCAGGGATCTTCCAAGATCCCTCCTTCAAAGCTGATGTGAAGGAGATTTCGGTCTGAGGAATAAGGTTTTGCTTTTGTCACCGGGATGGGAATTCCGTTTTGTTGGGCATAAGCGATTAAATCCTCTCTCGACTTAAATCGCCACTCCCTCCATGGAGAGATTACTCGAATATAAGGATTCAGGGCATAATAAGTTAACTCAAATCGGACTTGATCATTCCCCTTGCCTGTGGACCCATGAGCCACGGCATCCGCCTCCTCTAACTGCGCTATTTCCACCTGCCTCTTGGCAATTAAGGGCCGAGCGATAGAAGTTCCGAGGAGATAAGTTCCCTCATAGATGGCATTGGCTTTTATAGCCGTGAAGACATAATCTCGAACAAACTCCTCTCTGAGGTCCTCAATATAAACCTTGCTCGCACCCGTCGCAATGGCCTTTTCTTCTAAGTGATCCAGTTCTTCGGCTTGCCCCACATCAGCCGTAAATGCGATGACCTCACATCCAAATTCATTCTTTAACCATTTCAGAATCACGGAGGTATCCAAACCTCCAGAGTAAGCCAGGACGACCTTCTTCACTTCCTCTTTCATGACATCCTCCTTCAAATGATAATTCAGTTCGGAGTAAGGAGTTCGGTGTTCGGAGTATTTATTCTTAATCTCCGAACTCTGAACTCACAACTTCAATCCCTGAAAGACTTCTCCCAGTGTTTTGACCACCCGGTCAATCTCTTCCTGGGTCACAATCAAAGGAGGAAGGAATCGAAGTACATTCCCCATGGTGCAATTGATGAGAATCTTTCTCCTTAACATCTCCTTTACAATAGAACTCCCGTCTATTTTTAACTCGATGCCGATGATTAAACCTTTCCCTCGAACCTCTTTAACGAAAGGAAACTTTTTCTGGATCGCCTCAAGCTGAGAGAGGAAATAATCTCCCATCTTTTGGCAATTCTCCAACATCCCTTCTTCTAAGAGGGTGGTGAAGGCTGCCACGCCTGCTGCAGTGGCCAAAGGATTCCCTCCAAAAGTGGAGGCATGATCACCTGGCCTGAAGCTGTCTGCAATCCCCTTCTTCATCAATAAAGCCCCTATGGGAACCCCCCCTGCCAATGATTTGGCAAGGGTAAGCAGGTCGGGTTCAATCCCATCATGTTCATAGGCAAAGAGTTTTCCAGTCCGACCCATTCCTACCTGAACTTCATCAAAGATGAGGAGGAGCCCCTTCTCATCACAGATCTCCCGGAGGGCTTTCAAATAACCTTCCGAGGGGCAGTTCACCCCCCCCTCTCCTTGGATGGGCTCCAACATGACAGCGCATGTTTTCTGATCAATGGCATTCCTCACTGCCCCGATATCATCAAAAGGAACGTATTTGAATCCAGGCATCAAAGGCTCATAACCCTTGTGGAACTTTTCCTGAGCCGTTGCTGTCAGGGTCGCCAGAGTTCTGCCGTGAAAGGACCGCTCCATAGTGATCATTTCGTATCGATCCCCTCCTGCCTTCTCCTTTGCATATTTCCGTGCCAATTTCATGGCCCCTTCATTGGCCTCGGCCCCGCTATTACAAAAGAAAACTTTATCAGCAAAAGAATGCTTACAGAGAAGGGATGCAAGCTGGATCTGTGGCTCGATATAATAGAAGTTCGAAACGTGGATGAGCTTCTCTGCTTGATCTTGAATTGCCCTAACGACTTTTGGGTGGCAATGTCCTAAATTACAAACCGCCAAGCCTGAGACAAAATCAAGGTATTCCTCCCCCTCTAAATCCCAGACCCGAGTCCCCTTCCCTTTGACCAAAAGAACAGGATAGCGGGCATAGGTATTGGCCAAATATTTTTCCGATAACATCATCAAGGTCTGAGAATCCATCAGAACACCCCTTTATTGGAAGAATGGAATGTTGGAAGATTGGAATGATGGACCAAATGATTTAATCATCCCATTATTCCAGTGTTCCATTATTCCACTATTCCACTCCTTTGGTGATTTGTGTTCCAATCCCCACATTGGTAAAAATTTCTAACAGAATGGCATGCTCTACCCTTCCATCAATAATATGCGCTTTGGCCACCCCTTCGTCCAAGGCGTTGAGGCAGCAATTGATCTTTGGGATCATCCCGGAGGAGATGACCTTTTGGGTGATTAATCGTTTGGCCTGCTTCACATCAAGAGTCGGAATCAACCGATGCTTCTCATCCATCACTCCTCCCACATCGGTGAGTAGAATGAATTTCTCTGCCTTTAGCGCAGAGGCTATCTTTCCAGCCACCAGATCGGCATTAATATTATAGGTCTCCCCTTCCTCCCCGACACCGACCGGCGCAATGACAGGAATAAAATTTTCTTTTTCAAGCGCTTCAATCACTCCAGGATTGATCGTCTTAACTTCTCCCACCATCCCTATATCAATGGTCTCGGGCTTCTTACCTTTGCTGCCACTCTTCCTCAATTTTAATTTTTTAGCAGTGATAAGACGGCCGTCCTTTCCGCTCAGCCCGACAGCTTTGCCCCCCTGTTGGTTAATGAGAGAAACAATCTCTTTATTCACCTTCCCGACGAGCACCATTTCTACAACATCCATCGTCTCTCCATCCGTCACCCTCATCCCCTCTATGAATTGGGATTTTTTCCCCATCTTGGTCAACATCTCACCGATCTGGGGCCCTCCACCGTGAACGACGACAGGATGAAGACCGATATATTTCAAAAGGACAACATCGAGAGCAAAGCTCCGTCTCATCCCTTTTTCCTCCATCGTGCTCCCCCCATATTTAATGACGATGGTCTTATCATTGAATCGCCGAATATAAGGAAGGGCTTCCACCAATACTTTGGCTTTGTCAATGGGATTATCCATAACCTGCATCCTCACAATTCAAAAAGACTACGAACGGATTGCGGAATGCAGAATGCGGATTGCGGAGTACAAAAATGATGTGAAATCCGAAATCCGAATTCCGAAATCCGAATTTGTTATAAGATATACCTGCTTAAATCTTCATCCTCCACAAAACCGCTCAATTTCTCTCGAACATACCTCGCATCAATCACCATATTCTTCCCGGTCATCTCGGGGGCGTCAAATGAAATCTCATCCAGTAATTTCTCCATCATGGTGTAAAGCCGCCTGGCCCCTATGTTCTCTGTCCTTTCATTGATTAAAGCCGCCATCTCTGCAATCTCTGAAATCCCATCTTCTTTAAAATTGACCTTGACTGATTCTGTTTCCATCAAGGCGGTGTACTGTTTGATCAGGGCATTTTCTGGCTCGGTGAGGATTCGAACCAGATCGGCCTTTCCTAAAGAATCCAATTCAACCCGGATCGGAAAGCGACCCTGAAGCTCAGGGATGAGATCCGCGGGTTTGGAAACATGAAAGGCCCCGGCAGCAATGAATAGAACATGGTCCGTCTTGACCATTCCGTATTTCGTTGTCACGGTCGTCCCTTCTACAATGGGCAGGATATCCCTCTGAACCCCTTCCCGGGAGACATCCGGACCAAAGGCGGATTCCCTTCCAGCAATCTTATCGATTTCGTCAAGGAAGATAATTCCAGATTGCTCAACTCGTTCAATGGCCTGTTTGATCACGGAATCCATATCGATCAATTTATACGCTTCCTCTTGGGAGAGGACGATCAGCGCTTCTGGAACTTTGACTTTCCTCTGTTTTTTCTTTTTTGGAAACAGGCTTCCAAACATATCTTTAATGTTGACATCCATTTCTTCCAATCCCGAGGCAGAAAAGATCTCGACAATGGGGAGGTTCCGATCCACAATCTCCACCTCTACATACTTATCATTGAGCTTTCCTGCCTTCAGAAACTTTCGAAGCTTTTCACGAGTGGCCTGCTGATCTTCACCTTCCTTTTGCGAACCTTTTCCAGGGTGAGGCAGAAGCAAATCCAAGAGCCTCTCCTCAGCCATCTCTTCTGCTCTCTGCTGTACTTTGCGAGATTCCTCTGCTTTCAGCATATTGACGGCCAGCTCGGTGAGATCCCGAATCATCGACTCCACATCTCTGCCGACATATCCCACCTCTGTAAATTTTGATGCTTCAATCTTTAAAAAGGGGGCCTGCGCTAATTTGGCCAATCTTCGAGCAATCTCTGTCTTACCGACACCGGTGGGTCCAATCATAATGATGTTTTTAGGCGCAATTTCATCTCTGAGGGGGTCAGGAACCTGTTGGCGTCTCCACCTGTTTCTCAATGCAATGGCCACGGCTCTCTTTGCATCCTTCTGTCCAACGATATATTTATCCAATTCAGAAACGATCTCACGGGGCGTGAAGGTCTGCCTCATAACTCCTCCACAATGATCTGATCGTTGGTGTAGATGCAGATGGAGGCAGCAATCTTCATGGCTTCTAAGGCGATAGCCCCGGCATCCAAGTTGGAAAAGTCGGTCAATGCCTTGGCGGCCGCATGAGCATAGGGGCCGCCACTCCCGATGGCGGTCACCCCGTTGTCAGGTTCAATGACGTCTCCATTCCCGGAAATCACCAAGGTATGTTCAGAGTCAGCGACCATGAGCAAGGCCTCCAGCCTCCGAAGAACCCGGTCTGTCCTCCAGTCTTTGGCCAATTCCACGGCTGCCCTCAGCAAATTTCCACTGTATTGATCCAATTTCTCCTCAAACTTAGCAAAAAGAGTGAAGGCATCTGCTGTTGCCCCTGCAAAACCAGCGAGAACTTTGTCGTGGTAAATTTTTCGAACCTTTCTGGCTGTGTGCTTCATAATGGTGTGTTCAAGAGACACCTGCCCGTCTCCTGCTATCACGACCTTCCCTTTGTGCCGAACGGATAAAACCGTCGTTCCTCGCATCTTTAACATAAGATCACCCGTTATCACCCATTATTTAGAAAACATTGCCAATTAATGATTCTCCTTACTTTTTCGACTCACATTCTTAAAACTGCGGGGATGGGCTTTGTCATAGACCTCCATCAATTTTCCCATGCTGATGTGGGTGTATCTCTGTGTGGTCGAGAGACTCGAATGTCCTAACATCTCTTGAATCTCTCGAATATCAGCTCCCGCATCTAAAAGATGTGTGGCAAATGTATGGCGAAGGCTATGGGGGCTGACTTTCCGAAAAATGCCCGAATGCCTCGTATATTTTTTAATCAACCTTCCTATGCTCCGTGCGGTCAATCTCCCTCCTAAAAAATTGACAAAAAGAGGGTCTTCATCCTTTACTATCCCTCGTTCATCCAGGTATGCGTTCAATGACTCGGTCGCCTTGCCCCCCACTGGAACAATCCGTTCTTTCCTCCCCTTTCCCATCACCCTGACGATGCCCAAATCCAGGTCGATTTGCTTCAAATTCAATCCTACTAATTCACTGACGCGCAATCCGCTGGAATAAAGCAGTTCTAAAATGGCTCGATCTCTTAATTTCTTATCCTTCATCCCCGCCGGGGGGGACTTTTCAGAAAGACTCTTGGGCGATTCCATTAACCGGAAGGCCTCATCCACAGTAAGAGTGGTGGGAAGAGTCTTTTCTACTTTAGGAGTTGACACACTCTTGGCCGGGTTGGAAGCAATCATCTGTTCTTTATTCAGATATCTAAAAAAAGAGCGCAGTGTGGAAATTTTTCTCGCAATAGAACTTTTCTTATTCTTACGATGGAGAAAGCTCAGATATTTTCGGATGGCTATCCGGTCCATCTTCCCCCACTCAACCTCTGCTGAAGAAGTGAGAACCATACCTGAGTTCCTTAAAAAATCCTCAAATCCTTCTAAATCCCTCTGATAACATCGACAGGTATGAGGAGAGGCATTCTTCTCCACAGTTAAGTAATGGATAAATTGGGGGATTAGACCACGGTTTTCAACAGATCGAGAAGTCATCCATCTGCCTCATCTGTTTCATCTCAGATACAATGTAAGTTATGAAAATGTTATTGAAATTTTATTCTATAACACAATCATTAAATTTATCAATATTTTTCTAATATTTTTCTCATTGACATTCTTTTAAATTTTCGTATAGACTATAATTATTAATTCCAATTTAAGAAAAGGAGGTGATAAGCATGGCCGAGCCAAGAGTTGCGAGAGTAACCGAAATCATTGCAGGTTCTTCAAAAGGTTTTGAGGATGCCATCAAGGTTGGTTTCGCAAGAGCGACGAAGACCTTAAGGGGTATCACTGGATTACGTGTTGTTGAAATGAGAGTGGCAGTTGAAAATTCTAAGATAATAGAATATAGGGTCAGGTTGGAAATCATTTTCGTTCTCGAACAATAACCATTTATTTTTCTCACATCCAGCTGTTCTAAAGGGGATAAGAAACGAAAGGCCCTATCCTCAATTTCGAGGTAGGGCCTTTTTTTTAGGGCCTATTTTCCCCATTCAATAGCAATAAAAATCCTATAAAATTAATTACTTAAGGGATCTCTTTTATTACTTTCAGCAATTCTTCTTTGCTCACAATTGCGGTTCCAACTTTTCCAACAACAACCCCTGCCGCATAGTTGGCTAAACTCGCTGCATCTTTAATGCTAACGCCAGGTCCTGTCCCTAAAGCAAGAGCCATCGTTCCAATGACTGTATCTCCTGCGCCCGTCACATCATAAACCTCCTTTGCTACAGTGGGCACTGGATAGGATTTCTGATGGGGTTCGAAAATAGTCATTCCCTTCTCCCCCTGGGTAATGACTAAAGCGCTGCACTTCAACCTCTTCAACAGATTTTTCCCCATTTTCTCCACGGAGGATTGATCGGTGGCAGGAATTCTCGATGCCTCGCTCGCTTCGTTGGTATTTGGAGTGATGACTGTTGCTCCTTTGTAGAAGAAAAAATTTTTTACCTTTGGATCAACCATGATCAACTTCTTCGACTTTTTGGCTCTTCTGATAATGGTTTGAATGAGGTGACGAGTCAATAAACCTTTCCCATAATCGGAAATAGCGATCCCGTCAAAATCTTCTATCCGTTCCTTTAAAAACTTTGAAAGACTTCTGAAAGTAGAAATTTTGGGGTGAGCGGTCGTCTCCCGGTCGACTCTGACCAATTGTTGATAATGAGGGTGGTGAGCGATGATCCTTGTCTTGACCGTGGTCTGTCTCTCTTTTTCGAAAAGAATACCTTCTGTTTGGATCCCCTCTTCAATAATTCTTTTATATATTTTTTTTCCATTGTCGTCATCACCCACAATGCCACAGAGTGATACGATTCCTCCAAGTGAACGAATATTATGCGCGACATTTGCCGCCCCCCCAAGCTTAAAATCCTCTCTTTCCGCAATGATGACCGGAACGGGGGCTTCCGGGGATATCCGAGAAACCTTCCCAAAAATGGATCGGTCCATCATAATATCACCCACCACTAAAAGTTTTACCCTTGGAAAACTTTTTAATATGGACTCCAGCTTTTTTCTTTCTCTCACCCTGATCATCCTATCCGTTCCTTTAAGATTATTTTTGTCTCCTGAAAAATTCAACGGTTTTTTTAAGTCCCTCTCTTGTTCCAACCTTTGGCATGTAATTTATAATCTTTTTGCTTTTGTGGATATCTGCCAGGGAGTGTCTCACATCTCCCTCTCGGGGTTCTTGATAAACAGGAGATAACTTCGACCCAAGAATTTGTTTCAGGATTTTCAATAATTGGTTCAATGAGATTCTTTTTCCACAGGCAATATTCATCGCCTCTCCATGGAGGCGCTCGGCGGACATGGCGAGGAGATTGGCCTGAACGACATTCTCAATAAAGGTGAAGTCTCGGGACTGCTCTCCGTCTCCAAAGATGATTGGAGGACGACCATTAAGCAAAGCCTCAATAAACCTCGGGATAACAGCCGAATAGACGGAGTTCGGGTCCTGTTTGGGTCCGAAAATATTGAAATACCTCAGGGAGACGCTATCGAGACCATAGAGTTGGTAAAAAAGCCGGCAGTATTGCTCTCCAATATATTTCTGGAGAGCGTAAGGTGAGAGAGGATGGGAGGGCATCCCCTCATGCTTCGGCAAAGTCGGCGTATCCCCATAAATGGAAGAGGAGGAGGCATAGATCACCCTTTTCACTCCCTCTTCCCTGGCAGCAAGCAGGATATTTAAAGTCCCTCCAACATTGACGGCATTGGAGGTCTCTGGATCTTCTACGGACCGTTGGACCGACGGGAGGGCCGCTTGGTGAAATACATATTCCGATCCCTTAATCGCCTTTTTACAGGTACGAAGGTTACGAATATCTCCTTTGATTATTTCCAGTGAGGGATATTCTTTATCAAAAATGAGATTCTCCTTTTTGCCCGTTGAAAAATCATCCAGGACCCGAACGAAGTGTTTCCCTTTAAGCAAGGACTCCGTCAAGTTTGACCCGATAAACCCGGCGCCTCCAGTGACTAATACTTTTGACATTCTCTCTTTCCTCCTCTTCTATTTCTCTATTTAACAAAACCCCTCCCCTTTATCAAGAAAAAACATCATGTGTTCATCTCCCCCGATTTCAATATGGATGGACGCCCCTCATTCCGTTATGGAATCATTCTTTTCTGATTTTTAAAGCAGAAACTAAAAAAAAAGACTTGACAAGAGGGGGGCCCATTGATTACACTCCCAGAAGAGTGCTATAGGAGTGTTATATGAAAACTGAAAAAGCCAAGGTCACTATTAAAATCCCAAGGCAACTGTATGAGAACCTCGGTCATATCATTGAGGGAGGGGGATTTCATTCTGTCACGGAGTTTATTGTTTATGTACTAAGGGACCTCATCTCTTCCAGGTCTATGAAGAAGGAACCTTCTCTTACAAGAGAAGAAATCGAGGTTGTCAAAAAAAGGTTAAAATCCCTTGGATATTTATAAGTCATAAAAATTAAACTCCATGGACTCACTTTAAAATAGGGGGACAGGAATATGGATGATCACATCATCATCTTCATCATCTTCGGGTTTATTGCCCAAATCATTGACGGGGCCCTCGGAATGGCCTATGGTGTTTCGTCAAATGCCTTTTTCCTAAGCCTTGGGGTCCCCCCATCCATTGCGAGTGCATGCATTCATACATCAGAGATGTTCACCACTGCTGTTTCTGGGATTTCACACTTTAAGTTTGGAAATATTGATAAAAAGATTTTTTTGAGACTTCTGATCCCAGGGGTGATAGGGGGTGTATTAGGAGCCTATATCCTGACTGAATTACCGGGAGGGAAAATTAGACCTTTTGTCTCCCTCTATCTTTTAATAATGGGGTTATGGATACTGATCAAGATATTCAGAAAAACCCATCAGATAAAGACGAAAAGCAAACTGATCCCACTCGGATTGGCCGGGGGTTTTTTTGATGCTATCGGCGGCGGGGGATGGGGACCCATTGTCACCACGACTTTAGTGGCAAATGGGAATCATCCTCGATATGCAATCGGTTCGGTGAACTCGGCAGAGTTTTTCGTAACGGTCGCTGAATCGATCACTTTCTTCGCCACGATTGGGGCTCTCTTATTCCAACATTGGGAAAAAATCCTCGGGTTAATGATCGGAGGAGTGATTGCCGCTCCCTTTGCCGCTTGGGTCTGTAAGAAGTTACCCCATCAGGTTTTGATGTTGCTCGTTGGGTTGTTGATTACCGGATTAAGTATCAGGATCCTTTACCTCGCTTGGTTTTAAGGACATTGTGCAATAGGATATGTTATAAATAAAAGACAGTATCCATGGAAGGGATTCGATGAAGTTATTTAAAGGAAAAGAAAAGAAGGGTTTCATCATTGGCATTGATGGGGTCCCTTATTCCTTACTCACCACCTACATAAAAAATGATATTATGCCAAATCTAAAAAAGATCCTGAATGACGGATTGGCGTTTCACCAAATGAATGCGTCTATTCCTGACATCTCATCGGTTTCCTGGACATCATTTAACACTGGAGTGAATCCAGGGGAACATGGGATATATGGATTTACTGACCTCAAACCGGATAGCTACTCTTTATACTTTCCAAATTCAAAGGACATCCAGGCGCCACCCTTCTGGGAAATTTTAGGAAAAACAAATCAAAAAACTTCTCCCTTGTGCCAAGATTACTGCAATAAAATAAGTCATCCCTGTCGATCCATCATTTTCAATGTTCCCCATACTTATCCTGCATCGCCAATGAATGGGATATTGGTCTCCGGTTTTGTCGCAATCGATTTAAAAAAGGCCACCTTCCCTGAATCGGCTTATGCCTATCTTCATTCCATCGATTATCTCATCGATGTAGAAGCCGAAAAGGCCAAAGAAGATAAAGCGGCTTTTATGAAAAGCCTGTTTGAATGTTTTGAGATCCGTAAAAAAGCAATCTCCCACTTTTTGGCAGAAGAGTCGTGGGATCTTTTTTTCGCCTGTATCACGGAGACAGATCGTCTCCACCACTTCTTTTTTGATGCCACGATGGATAAAGAAAATATTTATCATGAATCTTTCCTTCGCTTCTATAGGGAAGTGGATCAATTTATAAAATATTTGTATGAGCAATATAGGAAAAGGTGCCCGGAAAAAGGATTTTTCATGATCCTCTCTGACCATGGATTTGCCCCGGTTAAGAAAGAAGTCTATATCAATCGGTTTTTAGAGGAGAAGGGATTTTTAGTGTTGAAGGACCGGGGCAATTTCTATGAAAGGATTGAACCACATACCAAGGCATTCAATTTAGATCCCTGCCGCATTTATGTCCACGGGGAGGATGCTTATCCAAGAGGAACGGTGAAAAAGGAGGAGAAGACGGCTCTCTTGGAAGAGATAAAAAAGAGTTTGAGAGGGCTGAGGGGGGAGAACGGTGATGAGATTATTGACAAAATCTATGAAAAAGAGGAAATCTATCATGGACCCCATACCCGGATGGCTCCGGATCTTGTCTGTCTTCCCCGAGACGGCTATGATCTAAAGGGGAGTCTGGAAAAAAAGGAGGTTTTCGGTGATAACATATTCAAAGGGATGCATACCTGGCACGATGCCTTCTGTATCCTTCCGGAAAATATCAACTTTCTTAAAAAGCCCTCCGTGGAGAGTCTAACGGAGCATATCCTTCAATATTTCACTCAATAGGAGACCTGTTTATGGATCATCTGACAAGATTGGAAAACAAAAGTATCTATATCATTCGAGAGGCTTATTATCAATTTAAAGAGATCGCCATGCTATGGTCTGTCGGTAAGGACTCCACGACCCTGCTCTGGCTCTGCCGGAAGGCCTTTTTCGGCCATATCCCATTTCCGATCATCCATATCGATACCGGCTACAAATTCCCCGAGATGTATCAATTCAGAGATGAAAGGGCTAAAGAGTGGAATCTCAATTTATTGATCGGGAAAAATGAAGAAAAATTAAAAGAAGGGATGGGGCCGAATCAGGGAAGTAAGTTGGATTGTTGTAACGAATTAAAAACCAACGCATTAAAAATGGTCATTAAAAAGCTCAATCTCAAGGCCATCCTTTTAGGGATCCGTAGGGATGAGCACGGGATCAGGGCAAAAGAAAGATATTTCTCACCCAGGGATTCCCAGTTTAAATGGGATTATGAAAATCAGCCTGCTGAGTTATGGGATCAATACCAATCGACGGTTGAGGAGGAAGAGCATTTTAGAATTCACCCCCTTCTCCATTTTACAGAATTCGACATCTGGGACTACGTTAAACGAGAGAAACTCCCCATCGTCCCCCTCTATTTTAGTAAGAACGGGAAACGGTTTCGGAGCATTGGGTGTGTCACCTGCTGCTCTCCTATTGATTCAGAAGCTAAAAACATTGAAGAAATTGTAGAGGAAATTAGGATTTCCAAAACTTCGGAAAGGTCAGGTCGGGCCCAGGATAAAGAGAATATCTATACGATGCAGAAACTGAGGGCCTTAGGATATATGTAACGGAGGGAAAAGGATATGGGTGAAGAAGAACGCGCTCTCCCTATCGTGATTGTAGGGCATGTGGATCATGGAAAGAGCACCCTCATCGGCAGACTGCTTTACGATACGGATTGCTTACCCGCAGACAAATATTCAGAGATTCAGAAAAGTTCTGAAATGCTCGGAAGAATAGTAGAATTTGCCTTTGTGATGGACTGCCTCGAGGAGGAAAGATCAAGAGGAATCACCATTGATACCACTCAAACATTTTTTAAAACATCGAAAAGAAGATACGTGATCATCGATGCCCCTGGGCACAAGGAGTTCTTAAAAAATATGATCACAGGCTCCAGTCAAGCCGAAGCCGCCCTCTTAATCATCGACTCTTTCGAAGGGGTTCGAGACCAAACCAAACGGCACGCTTATATTTTAGGCATGCTGGGTCTGAAGCAGGTATGCGTCCTATTAAATAAAATAGACCTGGTCAATTATTCTCAGGATAAATTTTTAGAATTGAAAGCGGAGATCACCGATTTTTTAAACAAATTGAACGTCCATCCCAATTTTATCTTACCCATCTCAGCCATCCATGGAGATAATGTGGCTAACCCCTCTAAAAAAATATCCTGGTTTGATGGCCCAACCGTATTGCAGGCTCTGGATACGTTTAAAGAATTGAAGGTTGAAGAAAAACCGCTCAGGCTCCCTATCCAGGACAGCTACACGATAGATGGGAAGAAAATCTTGGTTGGAAGAATTGAGGCTGGTCACGTCAGGAAAGGAGAGAGTGTTTATCTTCTGCCTGGAAGAAAGAAAGTGGAGGTCAAAAACATTGAAAAGTTCTTGGAGAATGATGTGGCCATAGCCAATTTCGAAGAATCCATCGGTATTCGTCTAAAGGGAAGGCACCGGGTAAAGAGGGGACAAATTTTGACGGCGGACCTCACTTCGACGATCACCAATAGAATTAAAGCCAATATATTCTGGATGGATCCGATGGGGTATCGCACAGGAGACGCCCTTCTCTTCCGTTGTGTCACACAGGAGGCTCCCTGTCGCATCGAAAAGATCTATAGAAGATTTGATCCCGCCTCGATGGAATTCACCGAAGAAAATGCTTCCTCCATCAGGAGCGCAGAGGTGGCAGATATTCTGATTCGCCTTGATGAAAAGGTAGTCGTCGATCCTTTTAACGAAATCCCTGAGATGGGAAGGTTTGTATTGGAAAAAGATGGAAGGCCTGTCGCAGGAGGGATTATTCTATAAGCCTTTTTGAATCAAGAAAGATAACATCCCTTCCAAGTCTCTCATTGCCCTCCGGAACTTTTCAGGATCGTTCTTTCTCCATCGCTTTTTTTACGGATAAACAATTTCAAAAATGACTACCTTTTGGTCCTGCTTATTCCAATCCTTGATGAGAGTCAAATCTTCTTCTTTAAATTTTCCCAAAAAGCCAGGCGAGCGCTTTTCAACGTCCTCATCTAAGACAAGATATCGGATTCCATTGGAACGAGCTACCCTGAGGATCTCTTCATAACTTTTATTAGGGATGATAACCCAGGGCAATTCGGCATAAAAGGCTTCCTGAGGCATGCGGCTCATTATTTTGACCCCTCTGGGAAGATGATCTTTCATCCACAGACCTGCTTCTTTCTGAATCAAACGGTGATCTCGGGGATGGATCACCCTTCCCTGAATGAAAAGACCAATCAATAGAATAACAAGCAGAAGGACCGTAAACTTTTTTGGGCTCCCAACAAACCTCCATCGTTCCTGAATCCACCGAAGAAACAACCAAAATCCGAAAGCGGCCCAAGGGATGGAAATAGAGATCATATGAGAAGTATATCTCCGTGAGGTAAATAGGATTGATAAGAGGAGACCGAAGTAAAAAAGGTGATGGGTCATGATGTAAAAATTTGCCTTCAAAAAGAACGGAGATCTATTTCTAATAATCCCCACCCACCCTATCACAGCAAAAAGAGAAAGCATGGGATTAAAAACTTGTTGAAATTTATATAATGAACTGAAAAAGCCGGTCCCCACTCTAACCGAGAGTGAGAGAGGATCTTTAAACAGGGAGAGTAAAGGGAGGCCTTTTCTCCAGGGACGTATCTCATTGATGGAAGGAAGATCTCCCACTTCTGAAATGGACCCAAACGAAATATCTAACTTTTTTGAGATGGACCATTTTCCTGTCTCCTTTCGAAGTTGTACCAGATAAGGAGAAGAAAAGGCAAAAAAGGCCAGTAGAGCGATAAGGATCATCACCATCCTTTTCGACCAAAATCTTCTCTCTTCCGGAGGATTGAAAAAAAACACCCAGACGATGAAGACAAAGAGCAAGCCAATTCCTTCCGGTCTCGTTAGAAAAGTTAGGGTGGCAAATACACTAAAAAGTAACACATGATAGAACCTCCCTTTCCTGAAAGCGTACCAACCGAAAAGAACAGAGGTCGCTATAAAAAAATGGTAGGTGGATTCGGTCAAAACAGAGCCAGAAAATGTGTGGAGAAAAGGATGAACCGCCGCCACAAGACCTGAAATCACCCCGACTTTCTCATTAAATATCGCTTTTCCTAAATAAAAGATAGGGATCACAAGCAGCACCCCAAAGACAATAGAAACCCAGATCCCAGCCAGTTCGTAATTTTTTATCAGGATATAGGCAAAAGCAACGAGTGCGGGGTAACTTGGACTCGATTTCCCTTCTGTCCAGTTTCCAACCAAGACCTCTTTGGCATGACGAATATATTCCACTCCATCAATTCGAATGACTTCAGGATAGAGCACAAGAAAAATTCTTAGAATAAAAGCCAAAACCATAATAAACAGGAGGGCCTGCCAATGACTCTTCCCTTTGGTTTCTGATTCCCCTTTTCGATTAAATGTTGACATGATTTTCGTCATGCTAACCCATGACCTTAACCAATATCTGGACTATCTTTTCACCTGCCCTGCCCTCTCCAAATATCTTCTCCTCCCTTTTGGAAGGCCTCCTCTTATCCAAATTATTGATTCCTTTAAAAATATTTTTTGTCTCCGTTCCCACCAATTCATTCCATCCGCTATTGACTGTTTCTCCCCACTCTGTTTCTCCCCTCAATGTAAGACAAGGAATCTTTAACCAATAGGCCTCTTTCTGGACACCTCCTGAATCCGTAAGGATAGCTTTTGCATTTTTTTCCAACTTGAGCATGTCGAGATAGGAAACCGGTTCAATGAATTTAATATGTTTAAATTGAGTGAAGGTAAAATGGCTCTCCATTCCCTTCTTTGTCCTGGGATGGAGGGGAAAGAGTACAGGATGATCCCTTCCAATCCCATCCAGAGCGTCCAAAATAGATTTTAGCCTTTTCGGATGGTCAGCGTTCTCCGCTCGATGCAGGGTGGCTAGATAATATTGCGGATTGCTGATTGCGGATTGCGGATCGATAAGACTTAAATCCTGAAGAATGGTGGATTTTTTTTCAGCTAACCTCGAATAGTAAAGAATCGAATCGTACATCACGTCACCAACATTCCTAACGAATCTCGCCCTTTCGTCTTTTATCCCCTCCTTTAATAAATTTCGAACAGCCTGCTCAGTGGGACAGAATAGAAACGTTGAAAGATGATCCGTCAGGATCCGATTCATTTCTTCCGGCATGGTTCGATTATAACTTCTCAACCCTGCCTCTACATGTGCGACAGGAAAGTTGAGTTTTGCTGCAACCAAGGCTCCCGCCAGAGTTGAATTCGTATCCCCATAAACCATGACCACTTCCGGTTTCTCTTTTTCAAGGACACTCTCTATTCGTTCAAGCATCATTCCAGTCTGCTTGCCATGAGATCCTGACCCCACTCCTAAGTGATAATCAGGTTTAGGAAGGTTAAGCTCCTCAAAAAAAACCTTATCCATCAGGGTGTCGTAATGCTGACCCGTATGAACCAGTACTTCTTTAATGCGCTTCTTCCTTTGATGGGCGCGACGAATGGCACGCGTAACGGTTGCCGCTTTAATGAACTGAGGCCTCGCCCCCACAATGGTAACAATCTTCATTCCTTCAGCCCCGCTCGTCCCATATTTTTAAACCGGTTTGACCCCGACACGATCTTTCTGATAACGCCTCCCGCAGGCTTTGCAGACCGATTTCCCAGACCGAAAGGTGATCCCCTCTGCGCACTGACAGACCCACCCTTTCACTTTCCCTGGATTTCCATAGACCAATGCATAATCTGGGACATTATCGGTCACCACAGAATTAGCCCCGATAAAGGCATATTGACCGATTTGATTGCCACAGACGATCGTGGCATTCGCCCCGATGGTGGCTCCTTTTCTGACTATGGTTTTTCGGAATTCCTTTTTTCGAGATATAAAACTTCGAGGGTTGAAGACATTGGTAAAGACCATCGACGGGCCACAAAAGACGTCGTCCTCCAATATCACTCCATCATAGACCGAGACATTATTTTGGATCTTAATATGATTTCCCAAAACCGCCCCTGATCCGACGAAAACATTTTGCCCAAGAACACAATTCCTTCCAATTTTGGCTCCTGACATGATATGAGAATAGTGCCAGACCTGGGTCCCTTCCCCGATCTCCATGGGTTCATCGACACAGGCCGTCTCATGGATAAAGACTTCGTGTGGCGGTTCTCTTCCGAATGCCAGCACCTTTCCTCCTTCTTGCAACGACCTTTGGCAAAGGTCGAGGATTTCCAAAACCCTCAATCCATTCTCACCATCTGTCTTCGGTCTCTGCCGGGTTTGAAGGCAATCTAAAAATTGGCGGCATTCCGCTTTAAGAGGCTCTTCCATCTCAAAGTGGACCACCTCTGCATCTTCCTTCCGGGGGACAGGAATCCTCTCTATCCAATCAATCCGATGGCTGAAGAGTAAAAGTTTATCCTTGGGAACCACATCATCGAATACAGCCATCTTTCGGTCACCCACGATCACCAGCTTCTGTTCCTTATAAGGGTGAAGCCAACTGACAAAAATGTGCGACTTCACACCACTTGGAAAATCCATCGTGGTCATTGTCACATCAGCGATCCCTTGATTGAGATAACTCCCCCCATGGGCGGACACCTCGTTGGGCATCTCTCCCAAAAGAAGAAGGATGACGGAGATGTCATGAGGGGCAAAACTCCAGAGGATGTTCTCTTCTGTCCGAAACTTACCGAGGTTGAGGCGGGTGGAGTGAATATAATTAATTTTTCCCAGCTCTCCGTTCGATATGATCTGTTTGAGCTTGATAATCCCTGGGTGATACTCGAGGAGATGGCCAACCATCAAAATCCTATTTTCCCCCTTGGCTAAGGCCACCAACTCCTTTCCTTCTCTCACTTTTAAGGCTAAAGGTTTCTCCACAAATACATCCTTCCCTGCCTGAAGAGCCTCTTTGACCATCCGGTAGTGGGATTCAGCGGGAGTCGCTATGACCACCCCATCGATCAATGGATCTTGAAATATCTCTGAAAGGCTGAGAGAGGGTTTGACCTGCGGATAATGTGCTCTCAACTCCTGGACCTTCTTCTCATCCGCATCATAAAGGGTATGCAAGGCCATCAACTCCGAAAAATTCCGGACCAGATTTTTTCCCCAATAACCACAACCCACGACAGCAACCTTGGCCATAAAACCTCCTCTCATTCATTCTCCGGATCCCTCCTGCGGATGGCAGGCCTGATTCGGACTCGTCAAATCTCCCGGATCGCCTTTCCCAAAGGCGAAGATTTTAACCCCATATCAGCCGGACAAAATTTAAGATGCCATTGCAGAAGGGCGGCGTAAATCGAGAGTTTCGTCCTCCACTTTTTTATGGTAAAGATGGTCAACAGGCATCCGATCATCAAAGAAATAAATTCAACCCATAATTTCAGATTCAATCCGATCGGGAGGAGAATCCATTGAAAGAAACCCCGATGCTTTTTAAAAAACAAATATCGAGAGCGGTAATATTCAATTTTAGCCAGAGCCGTTTCTTTTCCAGCGCTTTTCCCTTGAAAATGGATGATTTCAGCTTGGGGGATATGGTAGATCTTCCAACCCCCCCTCTTCATCCGAAAGCACCAATCTGTCTCTTCAAGAAAAAGAAAATAATCCTCATCCAATAAGCCAACTTGATCGACGGCTTCCCGTCTCACCAACATACAGGCACCAATCACGGAATCCACTTCGATCGGTTTAAGGTCATTCCTCTCTTTTCCCGGAAATCTCTTCGGAAATAGCCATCTCAAGAGACTTTTATTTAAAAGTTCTGTTGTCAAGGAAGGAAAATTTGCAATCGAATTTTGTCTGGACCCATCAGAATTTAATAGCTGTCCCCCGGCCACCCCCGCCTCCGGATGAGACTCCATAAATGAGACAAATTGTTCAATGGCTCCGGTCCTGGCCTGAGTGTCTGGGTTGAGAAGAAGAAGATATCTCCCGGAGGCCTTTTGAAGCCCTTGATTGGCCGCTTTTGCAAATCCCAGGTTTTTCTTGTTTTCGATGAGATGGATAAAGGGAAATTTCTCCTTAACCTCTTCCCCACTCCCATCTCGGGAGCCATTATCAACGACAATGACCTCCTGAAATATCCCATCATCCTTTTCGAAAATCGATTTTAGACAAGGAAGAAGATATTCCTTTGTGTTATAGCTAACGATGATGATGGATAAATGGATCAACTCTTAAAAATCTCCAGATGCATCAGATCTCCGAATCCTAATCGATCCACCGCCCAACAAAAGGGGCGAAAAAGCAATTTCAGAAAACGACTTTCTGCTATCGGCTGGGCTCCCTGACAGGCGGCCCCCCGTCCATATCGTTCATTGACTAAATATTGAATGCTCGCTAAAAAACTCCTCTCCCCTGATTCGAACCAGAGGACTTTAACCCTCAGACCCAATGGAAAGAGTAGCTTCTCAATCGTTTTTGGAGTAAAGGAAAAGAGGTGACGGGGAACATCCAAACTGAACCACCCTTTACGAAACAACCAGTAGTTCAGGCTTCTCGCGTTCTGAATCGAAATATGAATTCGGCCTTTTGGCATAAGGATCCTGCTAATTTCAAGAAGGGCCTCTTTAGGGTTAGGAAGATGCTCTAATACAAAACTCATCCTGACGACATGGAAGAAATGATCGGGGTAATTCGCCTTAAAGAGGTCTCCAGTGTAAACAGATATTCCCTTTGACCTTGCCCGTTCAGAGGCTTCGACATCCATCTCAACTCCATATACTTTCCAACCCATCAATTTCAATTTATATAGCTCGGTTCCGTTCCCGCACCCAATATCTAAAAGCCTTCCGCCCTCGACAAAAGGAATGGCATGCCGATACTTGACTCGAAATGGGAGGAGGATCATTTTTTTAAAAAGACAAAGGTCCTCTTGAGTATTTGATGAGTT
>Ga0154895_1181_pt6 | contig 32962 bp, 32 predicted proteins | sample Rifle2008BG19ft_FD_105867 | JGI IMG/M metagenome (GOLD analysis project Ga0154895, IMG submission 105867) | Deltaproteobacteria bacterium RBG_19FT_COMBO_46_12 | reverse complement strand
ACTGCATAGGTTTCCCCTTCTCATTTAGATTGCTAACTCATTGACAATGTTTAAAATCACTTCGTTCCAGGCCTGAGGCCCCGTGTCATCGACCATCGTCACATTTTGAATCGATGACAGAATCTCGGTCGACACGCTATCCTCCCCCTTGAGAAAAACGGGACGGTCTACGACTGATAACATGGGCAGGTCATTTAAACTATCTCCAATCCCGACCGTCAAGATTGAAAAGAATTGCTTCTCGTAGAGCTTCTTCAAGATCTCAACGGCTTTCCCCTTGTCGTTCTTGCCCAAAATATGGTGAAACTTCCCTCCCCAAACATAGTTCAACCCCTTTCCCTCGATCTTTTCCCTTACCCTCTCGACCTCTTTCTCCCCTCCCTCAATCATAAACGGCTCATCGTACTCTCTTTGCTTGGCATCCCCCGCCTCTTTAAAACTTAATCCACAAAGGGAGGCAATTTCCTTCTCAGTCAAATCAGAGAATCCCCGAATCTTTATCCCTGTCTCCTTTTTAATCGTTTCTAAAGTCTCTGTGATGTGCGGATAGAAGGCGCCAAATTCTAAAACGAGATATTCCCCTGATTCTCTGTCATAGGAAAAAGGGAAAGGAAAATAATACCTGGGGACGAATATCGCCCCTCCGTTTTCAGAAATGAAGGGATGATCGTTTTCTAACTTTCTCCGGTAAATCTCAATCTCTGCCCTGGTCTTGCTGCTTGAAAAAACAAGGGGGATGTCTTTCTGCTGAATGAGAAGAAGAGCGGGCCTGGCCTGTTCAAAGGCATAGGTGCTTCGATCAAGTAACGTCCCATCGAGGTCAGTAAAGATGACCAGCTTACGTGTTGTCGTCATCGACGGCATTCTTCAATCTTTCTAAAAAGTCCGGGATCGCAGAAGTCACCCGACTCCAATTGGGAATCAGGGGAATGCTCAGGGGATCCTCTAAAAATGCCTTGCTGGCCAATTCAATCCCTCGGGTGAAGGTTTCCACAGCCACTCCTTCCTCATGACGATCGAAGTCGAGCCCGTTGATGGCCGCATCGTCATGATATTTCACGATGGCCTCCTGCGCGATTCTTAAGTAAGTTGCTTTTAATGTCTTAAGCAGACTTTCGGAAAGATCGATCCCTTCGCTGGCTAAATTTCTAAAGAGGTTCTTGGCAATGTCCGTGGACATTTTTAAAAGCCCCTTACTCGGATCATCCGGAGAAAGTTCCTGGTGCTTATGTTCATAATTCTCTGTCAAATCGACCTGACAGATCCGCCGAAGGGAACAATTTCGGAAAACTTCCGAGAGGACCCCTACTTCAAGTCCCCAATCCCATGGAATCCTATTGATCCGTGCCAGATCCGTAATCATTGAAAATTCTCCGGCTAAAGGGTATCGAAAGCTGTCCAGATAGACCAAGAAAGGAAGGTGCCCTAAGAGTCGTTCAAGAGATCGCAACAGAGGGGTCACTAAAAGCCGTGTCACTCTCCCGTGTAATTTATTCGTGACCCGAGCGTAATATCCCTTGCAGAATTCATATCCTAAATTTGGATTGGTGACAGGATAACACAAACGAGCTATAAATTCTCTATCATAACTTAGGATATCGCAGTCATGAAGAACAATCACCTCGCTCTTTTCACTCGCAAGAATATAACCAAAAGCCATCCAGGCGGAACGTCCTTTTCCATCCTCACCCGCTGAAATATCATTCTTGTTTAGGATATCGTATAGGGATCCAACCCGATCCCCATCATTCCAGACGATAATGGTCTCCTGGGGAAGGACCGAAAAGAACTCTTTCGCATGTTCGAACTCTTCTTTATTTGCCCTTCCCAGGGTGACAATGACCTGATTGATGTATTTGACCCTCTTGATCTCAGAGACGATGCCTTTGAGGGCCTTCTCCTTAAGTTCGGAATAGAGAGAGGGCAGAACAAGTGCAATGGGATTGTACCTCGAATAGAACTCCAACTCCATCTCTATACGTTCGACGTTCATTTTCTTTAAATGATGAAGTGTGGTGATCACTCCGGGTTGAAAAAAATCGCTCATAGATCCCCTCCTTTTAAAATTTCACCGACGTCAAGCAATTTTTTCGAAAATAACAACGCTATGGATCAAGGCTATCTTTGCCTGAGCCCAAACAGTCAAAATTGCCTAAGGAATTTTATATCGGATTATAAACCACTTTTGCCGCTATTGAACAGAATTTTTTTGGGGAGCCCTTTTCATTAGGAAGTCAAAGGACGAAAATTTCCTTCCCCCGCCATCTATCCATGTCACTTTTTCCGTAATATCCCTGTTGAAAAAATGTTTTGTTTTTCAAAATAATGAGGAATTTTTTTATATTCTTTAATCCGTTAAAATGAAAGGGCTTTTCCTAATAACAAAAAAATGACTGACTTTTTGTACTATATTTTATAACTTCTCTCATTTCGCCATAAAATACTCGCTTCAATCCCTGAACATAATTTCTTACTTCCTAACATCTCAGAACCATTTACAATTTTTAACTGATGTTTGTCGCCCTCTGACAATTTACTGCTAAAAATCTATTGGCATTATTTTTGCCTATCTTTTCACTAAATACTAAATGGAGGTTACTGGCTGACATGAACGATTCCATAAAATCAACAAGGGGATTTTCATTAATAGAGATACTTATTGCTATCGTTATTTTATCTATCTCATTATTAGGGCTTGCAGCTTTAATGGTGACGACCACTCAAAACAATTCATTTGGAGCCCACATGTCTGAGGCGACGACCTTTGCACAAGACATGCTGGAGCGGTTAAGGGTCAGTCCCTGGGAAAAAGTTGTTTCTGGAAAAGACCCTTTACCTATAGCCGGCTCCACGGGAATCAATTATGACCGGAACTGGGTGGTTAGCCCAAACCCAATAAGCCCTAATGATACCTTGAGGACCGTAACCATCACCGTGAAATGGAATGATAAAACAGACCACTCAATTTCGGTTCTTTCGGCGATTTATAAATGACCAGACAGGAGAAAAGGAAGACATGAGACTCCAACCGGCGTTAAACAAAAAGGGGATTACACTGATTGAATTACTGGTGGCCTTAGCAATCTGTGGAATAGTGATTGCCGCGATTTACCGCCTTTTTATCGGCCAGACGAGGGCTTATACCGTTCAGGACCAGGTCGTTGAAGTCCAGCAGAATGTGAGAAACGCCATGGAAATACTCTTGAGGGACCTCCGGATGGCAGGGTTCAATGATGATAATCTCAATTCACCGATTAATATTGCCAATCCCATCGTCCCCCCTTTTTCAGACAACTCCATCACGGTGAATTATGAATATTTTGATAAAGCAAGCGCAACCTACCAGAATCACATAGTGCTCTATTATATCAATGCATCGAATTTAATTCGACAATTAACCGTGGATGGTGTTGCCGGTCCGCAGGATCCCCTCTTGGAAAATGTGGATGCTTTCAATTTTATTTATGGTATCGATCTGGCCCTCCTGGGGGATCCACCGGATGGACTGGTCGACAACTGGGTTCCTGCAGCAAGTGTTGGCACGAACAAAGTGATTGCCGTAACGGTCACTTTAACCGCAAGACCTGCTCCAGTGAATCCCGACGTTCAGCAGATGATTTCGCCACGGACCCTCACCTCCACCGTATCACTGAGGAACCTTAGCCTTAACAGACTGTCGAAGGTAGCGGCAGAATAATTTCATACAAAAGGGGATTAGACGATGCTGATAAAAAAAGGAATGTTTCTAAAAGATCAATCCGGTGCGGCCATTGTTATCGCGCTCATTATGATTATCATTTTGACACTGATTGGCCTCGCATCGACGTTTACCTCTAATTTTGAGATCAAGCTTTCAGGTAACAAAAGGGCGTCAACGGATGCATTTTATACAGCAGACGCGGGAGTTCAATTGGCGTTGGTCAACATTGCTAACTTTAATGTCCCTGGCAATTTCGTCGCTGTCAACCCGGCGACCCTTCCGGTCGACCTTCAAAATGAACTCATCGACTCAAAATTCAGCAACCCCGCACTTTTCTTGCCTGAGGGGGTAAATTTTACGGACCCTCCCAAAGTTACAGTCTATCACACCACACGGACGGATGCTTCCAGGGGTTTAGCAACAAGTGCGGCTGGAAATTTCGAATTTGAACATTATATCATCGATTCGGTTGGAAAGGATCAGATGGACACCGCATTGCTCAAATCCACCTGCCAGGTCAGGGAAAAGGTCATTCGTCTGATCCCAACCGTTCAAGCGGGAAATTAGTAGTGTGGGTTTCCATAGAATCCCGGAACTTCTTTAGGAGGTTATTATAACCATGAAGAAAAAAAATCTAATCGCTTTATTCCTTTTCTTATGTCTGCTTACCGGGCCTTCTTTTGCCCTTGACACAGACCTTTACGTTCTGTCAGGAGTGAATATCCCGCCCAATGTCTTGATTATCCTGGACAGCTCAGCAAGCATGGATGAAGTGAGTTCAGGACAGATCTATGATCCAGCGATAGACTATAGCCTTTATTCTCCCCCAATCGTATATCCCGCAAATGCGGTTTATTACAAGTCAGGAAATAAATGGACCTTATGGCGCGAACATTACGATATGATTACCTCTTGTTCGGACCTCAAGAATCTTTTGATCCTCTACGGAGAAGCGATCAATTACCCCGTCGATTTGGCAACCTCCGAATGCGGAGGGAATAAAAAATATAATTTTCAAACAGGAAATTTCATGAATTACCTTCAGCTGACCGGAGGGCCGGGCGGCAGCAGACCGAGATTTGGATTGGCGACCGGCATCATTCACAGTTACATAAACACAACCCAGGGAATCCGCTTCGCCGTAATGGCTTTCAACCGGGACAAGAACAACAACACGGTAAAATGGAATGGCAGTTACGAATATGTGCATGATAATCCAAGTGATGACAATGTGCTGGATGCGGACGGTGGAAGATTGCTTGGTTTTGTCGATGAAAATAAGACGGGCAAAACTGAAATTTTTAATAACCTGGCAGTACTCAAAAACGATTCCTGGTCGCCGCTGGCTGAAACTCTGTATGAAGCGGGGGTCTACTTTCAGGGGGGAGCAAGCCAGATCACAAATACCACATACACAAGTCCTATCCAGTATTACTGTCAAAAGAACTATGTCCTGATTATCTCAGATGGAGGGGCCACGAAGGACAATCATCCAGCCTTGAGTTCAATCGGAGACTTGGACGGTGACGGAAAGATCGAAGTGGACGATGTGGCTAAATATCTTTATAACATCGATCTCAACGGAGGACAGTATAATATCAAAGAGAATATTACAACCTATACGATCGGGTTCAGCATGACTCAGAAACTCCTGGAGGATACCGCGAAAAATGGCGGAGGAAAATACTATTACGTTTGGAGTTCCCAGAGCTTCAACATTGCCTTCCAGGAATTCATTGCGGCGGTTCTCGAAGAGTCCATTTCCTATGTCGCACCGGTTGTTCCTATCAGCCAGATGGAAAAGACGAGTTCCGGAAATCGTATGTATCTCGCCATGTTTAAGCCGGCCTACAGCAGTTTCTGGAAGGGGAATCTTAAGAAATACGGTATTGTGACGGAGAAAACCGAAACTTTAAATGTGGGAGATATCCTTGACGCCAATGGTAATTTCGTGATGGATTCCGAAAATCAAATCAAAGACAATGCGCTCTCATACTGGAGTTCCGCTTCGGACGGGGGGGAAGTGGAAAGCGGAGGTGTTGGCCAGCTTCTTCTGGATAGGACTTCAGCAAGGAAGATCTATACCTTCCTTGGAACAAATTACAATTTGACCGATACGTCGAACACCTTCAGTCGCTCGAATGGCGCTCTCACGCCTCCGACATTGGGCCTGCAAATTGACGATAGCACAGGGAGAAATAAACTCATCGATTTCATTCATGGATATGACGCTTATGACGAAAATGGAAATGGCAACTTGACCGAAAAAAAGGAATGGATTTTAGGAGCCTTCATTCATTCAAGGCCCCTGGTTATTCACTACGGAACAACTCGGTCTGTCATCTATGCCGGAGCCAATGATGGGATGCTCCATGCCTTCGACGATGCAAGTGGCGAAGAATTGTGGGCCTTCATTCCACCGAGTCTATTGTCAAGTTTGAAGAATTTGAATGGTGAGACGCTGGAGTTTTTTGTGGATGGTTCTCCCAAGGCTTATCTGGGGACTGATCAAAAGATCATGATCTTCGGGTTGAGGAGGGGAGGGAACCGATACTACGCCCTGGATATCACAGATCCTCTCGTTCCAAGGTTATTATGGGAAATTAGCCCGACCACATCGGGTTTTGGGGAACTTGGGCAAACCTGGAGCACCCCGCAGATCAGGAAAATTCAATATGGTGCCTCCGAAAAGTGGGTCGCCATCGTTGCAGGAGGTTATGATTCGAACCAGGATATTTCGTCGCCCGCCAATGATACAAGAGGAAGGGTCGTCTATATCTTTGATATTTTAAATGGAAACCTTCTCTGGAGCTATTCAAATGCCAAGGATTCCAATATGAGGCACAGCATTCCGAGCGATGTTTCCTGTATTGATACGGATGGAAATGGCAAGATTGACAGGCTCTACGTGGGAGACATGGGCGGAAGGGTCTGGCGATTTGATATTGGGGCTCAGGACACAGCAGCATGGACCGGGAAAAGAATATTCAACTCAAACCTTGTGGACACCGACCGCCGGAAGATCTTCTATCCTCCGGATGTCACCCTTGAAAATGACGAAGGAAACTATGAAATGTTATTCTTCGGGACTGGAGACCGGGAGCATCCAAATGACTTCACCCTTATAAACAGGCTTTACGCCGTTAAGGACAAGAACCCTTCAACCGTTTTAACGGAGAATGACTTGGTCGATGTAACGGAAGACCTATTGCAGGACCCCGGGACGTCCGATGAACAGAAAACAGCCCTCCTTAATCAGTTAGCAGAAAAGAAGGGCTGGTATATCCGGCTGGATCAGAACGCAGGAGAGAAGTGCCTTGCCAATCCTCTGGTCTTTTTTGGAACGGTCTATTACACCACATTTACGCCCAGCCCCGAGAGGCTGAATGATATCTGTTTTGTGGGTGGGGGAGAAGGCAGGCTTTATGCCCTCAAATATAAGACCGGAAATGCCGCATTCAATCTGGATTTAGAGAATGACACCTCAGGCCAAACTCTTATGCGGAGTGATCGATCCGTAATCGTCGGATCTGCTATCCCTTCCGGAACCATCGTCGCCATCATCCAGGGCGTAGCGACCGGATACGTTGGGGTTGGCGGAGGCGTCTACATTCCTCCTTTACCGAGTTACAAGAGCATCATTCCGGTACACTGGCGAATTGTCTTTTAATAAGGAGGGCGAAGGGGAAGTTCCCATCAATCTTTCAAAAGTTGAATGTCAATCCGGATTAAGATTTATTGAAATCTCTGGGAAAGGATGGAGGGGAAGTTGATTAGGCGGTGGTCGATTGATAATGCACCATTTTTCTTCTTTCAATAGGCAATGTTAAAGAGATAAGGGTGATTGGCTTCTCGTCATCGACCTTAAATTTTATCATGCCTCGGTTCTTCTTGATAATTTCTTCTGCTAATCGCAATATAAAATCATCCATTCCTGCTTGGCGAGGCGGTGGGTTTACTAATACGGTTTCCAATGGGTCACTTTCCTTTTCATAACCCGTGAAGGCAATTAGAATCTCGATGTATTTTCCATCACTCTCCGGGTGAATCTTCCCCTCCTCCCCTGCTTCCTTTGGCTCAAAAAATCTTGTTAGGAACCCAATGCTCCCATGGGGAGGGATGGAGTGGATGGCATATTGGAGAACGGAATTCAGGATGAATTTCAATTGCTCGTCATGAACGCTGGTTTCGGGAAGACTTTCTTCATATTGTTTTTTAAATATTTTAATCTTTTTTTCTCCAAAAACATTCTCATAATTTTTTAAGACTTCTTCCAGAAGGATATGGACCGTATTCGTTTTGGGAATGGGCGAATTGATTTTAAGATAATCAGCGAAACAGTCTAACACCGAGTCAGTTTTAGCAATATCTTTTACAATCGTCTTGTAAAAAAACTCCCCATACTCTGTGTCGCTAAATTTTTCACGTGAAAGATGAGCAATGGACTTTATTTTTTCAAGAGTATCTTTGATATTACAAAATAATTCAGCAAAGAGCGTGAACCAAGAAGGGGTATTCTGTATATCAAGAGGGTCCCCTTCTTTTAATTCAGATATCTTAGCCCCTCCCTTCAGAAGAGAGATAAAAGAATTTTTTCCATTTTCTTGTTCAAGAAAATGCTTTCTTTCCATTTAATCTTAAACCGTTATCCCCAAATTTGAGTTGCCCAATAGATAATAGAGCAATTATTGTTCCAAGTAGATAATATTAATTTAACTAACTGTAATTAAATGGCTTTTAATAAATTTAATCATTTTTTTGGGAGTGGACTGTGATAAATTTTTTACCACTATTGATGAGAATTGTACCATTAAAAGAATTTTAAAAAGTAGACCCGGAATTAATAATTTTTTCTGTTGTAACCCCTTACGGTCGGAGATTCTATCCCCAAGGTCGGGGTGGTCTCTCCGGAGAAAACTTGAAGCGGCACCGATACCCTTACTTCGGATGTTCCGCTTTTCAAGGTTTCGGAGGGGAAACCACTTCGACTTAATTGCACCCATCATTGAGGGACTACTTTCTTTTAAGAATTTTTCTTGCTTTTATGTGAAAAATAGTTTATATTTCAATTGTTTCAAAAAGCTTTTTAATAGCGAGAGGAAAACCCGAAAAGAATCTTAAACGACTTCTTTGTGGGTTTTTTTAATACCCATGCCGAGTCTTCCAAGTCATTTCTGCGTGATTTAATCATTACTTGCCCCCAAGTCGCGTGAAATCGTGGAAATCGTTGGTTTGGCGTTTACACGGGGCATTTAACCCCGTGTCCGTTCGTATAAGTAAAAAGGAAAGGGATAACTCTGTTCCATACCGACCGAGTTATTTAAGGATTGATGATGAAGTTTTCAGATTTAGAATTAAAACCAGAGATTCTGAAGGCCCTGGGTGATATGGGTTATGAGGATTTGACACCCATCCAAGAAAAGACCTTCTCTCCTATCCTAAGCGGCAGGGATCTTTTGGCCCGGGCAGAGACCGGGTCGGGTAAAACAGCGGCCTGCGGCATTCCGCTGGTCCAGATGATCAATCCTTCGGTCAACGCTATTCAGGCCCTCATCCTGGTCCCGACCCGTGAACTGGCGCTTCAATATGTGGAAGAGATCGATAAAATTTCAAGACGAACGGATGTCGTCCCCTTTGCCATCTTTGGCGGGTTTTCCATGGAGATTCAAAAAGCCAAATTAAGGGACAGGGTCCATATCCTCGTTGCAACACCAGGACGATTGATCGATTTCCTATCTCATACCACCTCGATTGATCTCTCTTGTGTTCGAACGCTGGTTCTGGATGAAGCGGACGAAATGCTGAAGATGGGTTTTATTGAAGATATAGACTTCATCCTGTCCTGTCTGATCCATGAGCACCAGACATTGTTTTTTGCAGCGACGATGCCCGATGAGATTGATCGATTGATCAGACTCTATCTGAAAGAGCCCGTCAGAATGGAACTCAACAAGGAACAGGTGGCCCCGCCGAGTCTCGTTCACCATTTTCAGTATATGGGGCGGCGCGGTCGGCTTAATGCCTTGATCGAGTACCTAAAAAGGGAGAAGATCTCTCAAGCCATCATTTTCTGCAATTCACGGCATCACGGTGAAAAACTGATGAGGGAGTTAGAAGGAAAATTTAAATCAATAGGGTATATCCATGGAGGCCTGGAGCAATCGAGGCGAACCTCGATCTTTGAACGCTTTCGCCGAAATGAAATTACCTTCATGGTGGCCACGGACATTGCCGGTCGCGGACTCGACTTCAGTCATGTCAGTCATGTGATTAATTATGACTATCCTCGGGGTCTGGAATCCTATACGAACAGGACAGGGAGGACAGGAAGAATGGGGAGGTCAGGCATTGCCATGACTTTTGTGACGGATCAGGAATTGATGGTCTTGAAATCCCTGCTGAAGATGAATCGTATTGACCCCGTGTGGCACGGCAACATTCCTAATCTCCACCCTATCACCAAACAGAACGGAAAACGAGATGATAGAAAATACTTCAAAAAGCGGCCCCGGAACGTTTCCAGAGACGAATCCAATCTCATGGGTTCCATGAGGAGCTTATGAAACGCGAAGATTTGCGAAACATTGCTCTGATTGCCCATGTAGATCATGGAAAGACAACGATCGTCGATGGCTTGCTCAAGCAGTCAGGCATTTTCCGTTTGAACGAAAAGGTTCAGGAAAGAGTGATGGACAATATTGACCTGGAGCGGGAGCGGGGCATTACCATCATGGCAAAGAATACGGCGATTGAATATCAGGGAGTCAAGATCAATATCGTCGATACCCCAGGGCATGCTGATTTCGGTGGAGAAGTGGAAAGGACGCTGAAGATGGTGGATGGCGTGTTGCTCCTCGTCGATGCCTCGGAGGGCCCTTTGCCCCAGACAAGATTCGTTCTGAAAAAGGCCCTTGAGTTTAATCTTCCTCCTATCCTGGTCATTAATAAAATAGACCGCACTGATGCAAGGATTCAAGAGGTTTTGAACGAAGTCTACGATCTCTTTATTGACCTCGACGCCACAGAGAAACAGCTTGAATTTCCGATCGTCTACACCAACGCAAAGCTCGGGATTGCGAAACTCCATCCTGATGAGAATTCAAAAGATTTTCGGTGCCTGTTTGAGCTGATCCTGCGCGCCGTTCCACCCCCTGAAGGGAATAATGAAGGGCCACTGAAGCTCTTGGTGACCAACATTGATTATAACGATTACGTGGGCAGGCTTGCCATCGGGAGGATCTTCTCGGGGACAGTCAAAGTGGGGGATGGGGTGTCGATGATCAACGGCAAAGGGAACCCGATTAAGACGAAGGTGACATCGCTCTACGGATTTCGGGGACTCGAAAAATCAGAAATCAAAGAGGCTCAGGCAGGGGATATCGTTGCTCTTGCAGGGATGGAAGGGATTAATATTGGCGATACCATCGCTGATATTGAAAATCCGGAGCCTCTTCCGAGAATTGCCGTGGATGAGCCCACCATCTCAATGGTCTTTTCTGTGAATACATCCCCTTTTTCCGGCCAAGATGGAAGGTATGTCACGTCGAGAAACCTGAGGGAGCGACTCGAAAAGGAGCTTTTGTACAATGTATCGATTAAGGTCGACTTTGATTCTATAGATTCTTTCAAGGTGATGGGAAGGGGGGAATTGCAGCTTGCCATCTTGATCGAGATGATCAGGAGGGAGGGCTATGAGCTTTCTGTGTCGATGCCGGAAAGTATTACAAAAAACCTCAACGGCATTCTTCACGAGCCCATGGAGCATTTGGTCATCGATATCCCAGAGGAATTCATAGGAGTCGTGACACAGCAGATAGGGATCCGTAAAGGCAGGATGCAGAAAATGAGCAACAATGGCCATGGCAGGGTTCGTCTCGAATTCAGGATCCCATCCAGAGGGTTGATCGGCTTTCGTTCCCAGTTCCTTACTGATACAAGGGGAACAGGGCTCTTCAACCACATTTTCGATGGTTATGAACCATGGCATGGCGCTATTACAAAACGGTCAACCGGAACCCTGATTGCGGACCGACCGGGAAAGACCACCACATACGCGCTTTATCACCTTCAGCCCCGCGGCACACTCTTTGCCAAGGAAAACACGCCTGTCTACGAAGGAATGGTGATTGGCGAGAATTCGAGAGAGAACGATCTTGATGTCAATGTGACGAAGGAGAAGAAACTTACCAACATCAGAGCCGCAGGGTCGGACGAAGCCTTACAACTTATTCCACCTAAGATTCTTAGCCTTGAGCAGGCCATCGAGTTTATCAAGGGAGATGAGTTGGTTGAGGTGACCCCATGTTCCGTGCGCATCAGAAAAAAGACCCTCGAATCAAACAAGAGACCCAAACAGAGAAGTTAAATTTCCAAGGATTACCTAACAGGGTGAAGATTTTGATATTTGAATTTGAAACCCAATATTTCAAATATTTTTGGTTAGGATTTGGATGAGACAAACCGCTTCAAGAAATCAAGATAGTGGAAAAGCAGGTAGTAATCCTCAATAAGTTCTGCGTTTGGCTTACTTTTGCGCATCTCATTGACCCCAATTTTATCAAGTACATTTAAAGCGTTCTCTGTTAGATTTTTTACAACAGCCTTAAAGTCTTCCAACAAATGGGGCTTTTCATTCTTATGGACCGTCGGGATTGAATCCACTGTTCTTTTTTCAACCAACGTTAATCCCTCCATACGAGTTCCCTCCGTTATTTCGTCAATATAAAGTTATTGGAATTTCCAACCTACTGTTTTTCAACCATAGCTTCTAAGGATTTAACAACCGCTTCCTGAAAAATAGGGGGTTCTGGTAAATTCAAAATATTCCTCATTTTTTGAACAATCAAGTCCTGACTCAATTTATGATTATTCTTGCGATTTATGCGAGGGAAAAGATATACAAGAATATTAAGGGCGAGTAATCTTGCATCAAGGTATCTATTTCGGTCACTCGTTATATGAACGACCTCTAAGAGAAATTGATCCTCTGGCTGATTTATTTCTTTCCCGCACTCAAGGACCTGCTCAAGGAGCCTCCAGTTTTCCCCATATTTTAGTATCCTTGCCAGTCCAGTTTGGTGCCCATCCAGTTTTTTCGATTGTTTTAGACTGTCAAGAAGTTCCAGGACCTTGCCCCATTCTTTTAGGTTCCCGAAGATATCTGAGTTCAAAACGAATCCCTCCATTATTTTATAGATTGTCTTTCCAGAAACATATGACCGCATTGCTCAAACTTAACTTTATTTGCTTTAACCGTCGAAGGTCCCCTTACCAACCTAAGAATAGGGTCATCCCCTTTCTCACATTATGCCTGAATGTAAAAATTCATCCTGCGTTTTGCAAACTGAGATGAGGATAGGCCGCCTCCTCAGTAGAATGAATTACCAAAATGGGACATCTTGACTTAGAAAGGACATCTGAACATAATGCGCAGTTCGCTTTATCCTTTTTCCATCTCTCAAGTAATTCACTCTGAAGTATAATCAGATCAGATCCCTCCTCACTCATCTCATAAAAGATGATCTCCCACGGAGGGACGATAATCACCTTAGAATGGTAAGGAATGTCCATTCTGGCAAAATAACTGATTACCTTCTCGATACATTCCTTCTCCTCTTTCATCCAATGATGCAGGGTATTCGGCCCCAGGCTCTTTTTGAAAAGATCGGACAGATAGGAAATGAAGAGGACCTTTACACTTGCCTTATTTTTCTCAATGATTTGAAAAACATCCAGAATTAAAACCGGGGCGTCTTTCGTTGCACTGACAGCGATCAATATTTTAGAGATCGTCATTGGATTGCCCTGCTCACCTGATTGCTCCCGGATACAAATCCGTTCTTAAAGGAATGCCCGCACTTTCAAACTGACCCGTATACAAATTTTCAATCCTTGTCCTCCCTCTCAGCTTCATTGCGCGGAACACTTTTTCCTTTGCAATTGATAGGGCCTTCTTCCTGGGTGACGTATTATTTGGAAATCCATTGAGCACCTGATCCATTGCCATGCTGATCTTCTCCTTAATGATCTCAAAAGTTTCCTTATGGGTCTTTTTAATAAATTCCGTATAAGACCCGATGAGCCCTCCTGAGTTGGCTACAAAGTCCGGGATCACCAGCACCCCTTTATCAATGAGGTCTCCCTCAGCCTTCTCCGTAATCGCGATATTGGCCCCTTCAACAATGATCTTTGTTTTCAAAAGGGAGGCATTACCTATATTGACAGCATCTGTTGTGGCCGCTGGGATGAAGATATCCGTTTCCACTTCAAAAATCTTTTCTCTTGGGTATTCTTCAGCCGGTCTATAGTTTTTTACGGATCCAGTCTCTCTGGTTATTCGAATGGCTTCTTCTACTTCGATGCCTTTCTCATTAAAGACCATCCCGTAAATATCAGAAAGGGATATTATTTTGGCTCCCATCTGCGAGAGGTATTTTGCCGTCGCGGAACCCACAACACCGAACCCCTGTACCGTTACCCGGAGATCGGATATTCGGAACCCAAGTTTTCTTGCCGCAATCTCCGAAGCAATGGCAACTCCGTAACCCGTTGTTCCTAACTCATGTGGCACACCCCCTATTTCAACGGGTTTACCTGTCGCTCCATCCACATTCCCTATCTCATCGACCAATGCAGCCATTTCCTTTTCCCCAGTTCCCAGATCCGGCGCTCCAATATAAAGATGAGGAACAAAAGGTGCGATATGACGGGCGAAGGCCCTGATGAATAGAATTTTGTCGATCTTCTCAGGATTCGCATTAATCCCTCCCTTGGCGCCCCCGAAAGGGAGGTCAGCGATGGCACATTTCCATGTCATCGTTCGGGCCAAACGAAAGATTTCGTAAGGGGTCAGGTTTTCTGCAATCCGGATACCCCCTTTTCCGGGACCCTTCGCCGTATTGTCGATAATGAGGATGCCCGTCATGCCAGTTTTCGGATCGTAAACCTGGATCACTTTTTCTGGCCCCCATTCGTCGCAAAAATCCGAGATGTTAAATTTATCTAAAACCTCCATCTTACTGTTTTGGTCCTTCATCTTTTCCCTCCAAACTTAATAGAAGAATCCAAAAAGTTGTTTAAAAAACCGAAACCACCGATTTCCTTCCTTCCAATTTGTTGTTTTGAGTTTATAGTTAGGGCACTCGATGTAGGCTGAAATCGATAGGCAAAACATTTTCAAATGGGCGGAACTGGGGGCGTATCCAAGCCGCTCCTTGGGACCACAAATTTTTAAAGGATTACCCGAAGGCAAACCCAGATAAAGAGGACAGGGCATGAAACTTAACCTCCAATGATTTTTTCTATGGACGAGAGCATCTCGTTAATATCGAATGGTTTAACAAAATAACCCTCCACTTCATTCCCCCTTTTTTTTTCAGAATAAAGATGCGGATAGGCTGTCATCGCCACAATGGGAATCCCTTTCATGTTCTGACGGATGAATTTGATCAAATCGATTCCCGAAAAAGAAGGCATCTTAATGTCTGTAAGCACCAGAGCAGGCTTTTCTTCTCTCACCCTCTCTATCGCTTCCAAACCATCTTTGGCGACGAAGACCTCAAATCCTTCTCCGATAAAAAACCTCCTGAGGATGTAAAGAATCGTTTCGTCATCATCGACGATCAATATCTTTTTCTTATTTTTTGAAAAATCGTCTGTTGCTTTTGAGGATTCTTTTTCCAAGGGCACCATTCTCCTGCATTAAATCTTTTGCCATAAGGATATTTCGAACGCCTGACAACTGAACCAATTTCGCTAATTCCTCCAAGTTTTTGTTTTCTCTTTTGTTCCAAAATGTTAAGATCATGGGAAGATTTACTCCGGTAACAACCTCAACCTTTTCGTTATTCAAAAAAGAGAATGCGATGTTTGATGGGGAACCCCCGAAAAGGTCAGTCAACAGAAGAACGCCGTCTCCTTGGTCAACTTCTTTTATCGCTCTGGCAATTGTTTTCCTCGCCTCGAAGGCGTTCGTTTTACAATCGATGGAAACCGTAGTGATCCCTTCGATTTTCCCGACAATATACTCTGCTGTCGCGATCAACTCTTTTCCAATCAAAGAATGCGCAATAATAACAGCCCCAACCATTACAAAAAATTCTCCTTTAACGATTCAAACGATACGCCAATACAATGCCAATAAACGCGTCACTTTCTAATGGAGCCCCACGCCGAAGTATGGTACAGCGCGCAGGTGTGGTCTTCTGCGTAGGCGGATAACATTCTCCCCTGACCTCATGGCGACCATGGGAAGCCCGTAATATCTTTCATATAGAATAGTGGGATCGCTTTTTTACTCACGCCGCGCTGGTGCTCGTATGAACTTCTTGCCCCTCCTGGTCATAGTAAGGTCCTATCTGTATTTCGTTGGATGTCAAATCCTTGTATACAGTGTCGAATCTTTGGTGCTCGACATCGTAAATCAATCCCAGGCGGACTACTTCCTTTTTCCCTTTTGTTTTTTTCTCCGTCTCCATGGGGAAAACTCCTTTCATATCACAGGCGATAGAATGTCTCTGCTGAGGACTTATGGGGTATCCACCCCCGTATGACTCTAAACCTGATTACGTGAAACCCTTGAACGGGGAAGAGGTTGGGTGCCCAATGAGTTTATTTTCCATTTATCATCCTTTCCTTTGACGATAATATTTTGTTTTTCCAATTCGGACACAACATCAGTGACCTCGGCGCGTGTTATTTCGTCATCCAATCGGTCGTCTTCCCCGAGCTCATACCAGATCTCCGTAGCGGTGATGGCTTGACAATCTGTAATGATTTGTAAAATGATTCTTCCAAGATCAACTTCTTGCTCAAAATTGCTTTTCGTCATGGTAACCAATTCCCCCATTGGTGATCGATCATCAAACTTATTTTTATTTCTCTATCTGATAGCCTGACCTCATATCGATAACGAATGATTGCCTCAATCTTCTCCTCCCTGAAGGAGAACTAGATCCTGATCCCCATTTTTGATTTCGTCAAAGATTCGTTCCCAATCAGGTGTCGTTACCAACTGGAAGCGACAAGGGATGTCCATCCATGTAAAAAAATTTTTTGCCGACTCCGAAATTCCTTCTTCCTATTGCATCAAAAAGAACAAAGTATTAGGACCTAAGGGATCAGCTTTTTTTTCGGAAAGAACAGACAAAAAAGAAAGAAGACCCGTAGATTCAGTCGTTCTTTTCCGAGCGCCCCGAGGCTATCCAATATTGGCGCCAGGGACTTGCTGGAAGCGTCGGCGACAACTAAAATTTTAGAAGCCATGCTGAAATATCCTAAAAAGAACTCTTCGAGTTTGTAATAGGAAGAGAACAGCATCTCCTTGACAAATTTTTTTATAAGCCTCCATGTCATCGTTCAAGAAAATAAGATGCGAATATGATGCCAAAAACCCAATTCCAGTGTCAAAATAACAATTTGATTTTATTAGATATTTCCCTGACAGGACTTTAGGGAAAGAACTAATTATTTATGGGTTGGTCAAGTTTATTCGGAGAAAAGGATTGGACGAAGGATACTTTAATTAAATCTTTTAATTATAAAGTGATCAAAGATTGAACAAGGTTGCTGGTTTATCAGCAGAAAATTCAGGGATTTTATGAGAGTAGCCCATATTTTTCTATCCGGTGCCGGAGTGTATTTCGGCTGATTCCCAACAGTTTTGCTGCCTGGACTTGATTCCCACTGGTTTCAGCGAGGGATTTCTGGATAAGAAATTTTTCGACCTTTTCCAGAAGATTTGAGTGAAGGCCGGTTCCCCAGAATCGAAGGATGTCAGAAAAGAGGGGGTCGAGCATCTTGTTCAGGTTTTTCTCCAACTCTTCTTCGTTGGCAAAAGAAATGGCACTGTCTTCTGTATCAAAAATAATATCTTCCGCAGTTAACACGTCTCCTTTTGCAAGGATAAGGCCTCGCTTTATTGTATTCGCCAGCTCTCTCACGTTGCCAGACCAACTGTAAGAAAACAATTTATTGAAGATAGATGGATCGATGTATCTGACCTGAGTGCCTAACTGGCGATTGTATAGGTGGAAGAAGTATTCGGTCAGTTCTTGTATATCCTCCTTTCGTTCCTTTAGGGGTGGCAATGTAATGGACATTATTTTTAAACGGTAGTAAAGATCCTCTCTAAATTTCCCCTGATTGATTAACTCTTCCAATCTTCGATTTGTGGAAGCTAAGACCCTCACATCTGCTCTAATTGTCTCATTGCCGCCGATCCGTTCAAATTCACCTTCTTGTAAAACCCGGAGAATCTTTGCCTGGGTAGCGAGGGTCATATCCCCTACCTCATCGAGGAGGATGGTTCCTTGATTGCATTGTTCAAACTTCCCAATGCGTTTTTTGCTGGCCCCCGTAAAGGCCCCCTTTTCATGTCCGAAGAGCTCACTTTCCAGAAGGGTCTCTGGAATGGCTGCACAGTTAATCGCAAGAAAGGGGGCGTCCTTTCTATGGCTATGCTGATAGATGGCCCTCGCCACCAATTCCTTACCCGTCCCGCTCTCCCCTCTTATCAAAACGGTGACATCACTCTCCGCAACCTGGCCAATTAACTTATAAACTTCCTGCATGGCCTTGCTCTTTCCTATAATCTGGTCCGAATCTTCCATAAACTCGGAGAGAGCAGGGATGGCCACGGCCTTCTTCATCAATTTATTGGCCTCCAATCCTTTGACTACCAATTCGGAGATTTCTTCCAGTTCAAAGGGTTTCAGGACGTAATCGAAAGCTCCGAGCCGCATCGCCTCGATGGCCGTATCCGTTGTTCCAAAAGCGGTCATGATGATGACCGGCATTTTAGGACGGGTTTGTTTAATATCTTTGAGGATTTCGAGACCCATCCGGTCGGGCAATTTATTATCAAGGAGGATAAGGTCGGCCTCTTGTTCATTAATGATTTCTAAGGCCTGTTTCCCATTGTGACAAGCGATGACTTGATACCCTTTTTGGGATAGGGGTTTTGTTAAAAAATGGCATAAGCTCAGGTCGTCATCGACGACTACGATTGTTTCCACCTGTCCTCCTTGTGAGTGGGTAATGAAACGATAAACGAAGAACCTTTCCCCATCTCACTCTCCACCTCAATCTGGCCGTTATGTTTCTGAATGATGGAATAGACAATCGAGAGGCCTAGCCCTGTCCCTGTGTCCTTGGTGGTGAAGAAAGGGTCAAAGAGATAAGGTCTGTCTTTTTCAGGAATTCCACACCCAGTATCTTGTATCATCAGTTGAAGGAGCTCATCTTGAGTATCCGGAATGACCTTCATGGTCAAGCGAATGGTGAGCATCCCTCCATTGGGCATCGCTTCAATGGCATTGAGGAGGAGATTGAGAAAGACCTGACTTAATTGTTTCGGATCACCTTCAACGGGCGGGGAATCTTCTGGTAACGAAATATCCAACCGAACACCAACATTTTTTAACTTCGCTGACAAAAGGGTGAGCGTGTCCGTCACCAATGCATTGATGTTCATGCTTTGGAATATGGGATCTTCTGGTCTGGCGAAATTCAAAAAACGTGTGACGTTTTCATTAATTCTATCGATCTCTTTCCTGATAATTCTAAAATCTTCCTTCTGATTTTCGTCAAGATCTATCTCTTTCTCTAAGGATTGAATAAAAATCTTGATGGAAGTGAGAGGGGTTCGGATCTCATGGGCAATCCCTGCGGAAAGTTGCCCAAGAGCCGCCATCTTTTCTGAACGGATCAACTGCTCCTGCCTCTGTTTGAGAATATTATAGGCCTTCTCCAAAGCCCTATCGGAATTTTTAATTTTCCCTTCCAACTCTCCATAGGCGCTCTTCAACCTCCCGGCCATTGCATTGAACCCTTGAATCAACTTCCCGATTTCATCCTTTCTATTTGTCGCCAAGGTTTTTTCAAAATTTCCACCTGCAAAGGACGTGACGGTTTCGCCAAGAAGTTCAATCGGTTTGGTGATGGTTCCGATGACCCAGTAAGAGAGCCCAAGGATCAAGAGGGTTGAGATGATAAAAATGACAGACGCCCTATTGACCAAAAGGTTAATCTGGTGAAAGGCCTCTTTTGCATCCTGTTCAGCGATGAGATAACATCCAAGGTTCGGAATCCATTTCCATGATCCTAAGACTTCATTATCCTTGTAATCTTTATATATTCCGGTTTGAAATCCTCTGTCAGGCGGGTTTTTAAAATAGGGGACTCCGGGTATCCCCTTTTCCTGGAGTTCCTTTAACATTTTGTGGAGGATAAATTTCCCTTGGCCATCGGCCAAGAATAATTCCCCCGTTTTTCCCAATTTGGCCTCGGAAATCAACTCGGAAATATAAGTCATATCCACCAATTCTTTGAGAACTCCGATGGGCCGGCCGGCCCTGTCTTTGATGAGAAAAGAAAGGGTGATCGTTGGTTTAATGGGCAGTTCGTAATACTTCGGGTTCGAAACAAATAGCCCTTTCTCGATAGCGACTTGAAACCAATCTTCTTTTTCGTAAGAAAGTCCAGTGGGAGCTTCTAACACTCTTCGTCCTTTTAAATCCACAACCCATAGTTCGCGATACGCTTGATAAAATTGCTTTATTAAACTGAAGTAAGGCTCTATCCTCCTCGGATCCAGCAATTTAATCTCCTGACTTTCGGAAAAGGTCTTTCCATCCCCGATTCTCTCCTTTAGCCATTGCTCAATAGCCACCCCCTTGACTTCAACAAGGTTTTGTAAATGGGAGATTGTGTTCTGTTTCACCATTCCTTTGCTCATCAAGACAGAGAAAAAGGTAAGCAGACCGAAGGGAATAAAAAAGAAGATGAAGAAAAGGAGAATAAATTTTGTCCGTAGGCTGTGAATCTTCATTAAAAACTCCAAATGAACATATTTATTTTAGGCTTAATCAGAGATTAATTCAAGGAGTCCGGGAAGTTCTGAGAGGGAATTTTGCGACAGGAAGACATCAATTGGCACGTTTGAGGTCAGTGGCTTACTCCGCAATCTCGACTTTGATGAGGTTAGTGGTGCCGGGAATGCTGATCGGAACCCCGGCGATGATGACGATCCTATCCCCTTGAGTAGCCATTCCCAATTCTTTTGGCATTCTCTTCGACCTCTGTAACATTTCGTCTGTGTCCTTCCAATCAGAGACAAGAACAGGATAGACTCCCCAGCAGAGATTGAGCCTCCTCACTGTGGGAAGGTGTCGACTCAAAGCGAGGATGGGTTGGCGAGGTCGAAGCCTTGACACCCAGCGCGCTGTGCTTCCTGATTCAGTCGGCGTCGTGATCACCTTCGCTCCCACATCTTCAGCCACCAACGAGGCAGCATAGGTAATCGCCTGTTGGAGATTCATCCCTTCTGCAGCTTCCCTCCGGAGAAACAAAGGATGAGGAAATTCTTCTTCTGCTGAGAGAGCAATTTTTCCCATCATCTGGAAAGCTTCGAAGGGAAATTGCCCACTGGCCGTCTCCTCCGAAAGCATGACCGCATCCGTCCCATCATAGATGGCATTGACCACATCTGTGACCTCTGCCCGAGTGGGTTGGGTATGGTCCACCATAGAGCGGAGCATCTGTGTGGCCGTGATCACGGGTTTCCCCAAGGCGTTGGCCTTTCGAATCAATTTCTTCTGAACATTTGGAATTTTTTCAATCGGAGTCTCCAGGCCTAAATCACCTCGGGCCACCATCACGCCATCTGAGGCTGAAATAATTTCATCGATATTTTCTAAAGCCTCTTTTCTTTCAATTTTAGCAATGACAGGAATATCGGCTGACTCCTTCTCTAAAATTCTTTTCATTCTTTCGATGTCATCGGCATTTTGGATATAGGAGAGACTGACCAAATCCACTCCATGCTGAATGCCAAATAGAAGATCTTGGTGATCCTTCTCTGTAAAGGCTGAAGCGAGAGGGGTTCGGGTTGGAAAGTTCATCCCTTTATGAGAAGTTAAAATTCCCCCCACGATGACCTGGCATCGAATATTCTTCCCGTCACTTTCTAACACTTTAAGTTCGATGGTTCCGTCAGCCAGAAGAATTCTATCCCCCGGTTTTACCTCCCCGGGAAGAGCTGAATAGTTAACGGTTGCCTTGGCCTCATCGCCGATGAGCGCCAGACTGGTGAGATAAAATTCCTTCCCTCTTTTTAACTCCCCCCCCCCCTCTTTGACCATACCAATCCGAATTTTCGGACCACCGAGATCCTGAAGGATGGCAACGGGCTGGTCGAATCGCTCAGAGATTTGCCGAATAGTTTTGATCTTTTCCAAATGCTCTCTGTGAGTCCCATGAGAAAAGTTGAGCCGAGCCACATTCATCCCTGCTTGAATGAGGGCCTCTAAGATCTCGGGGGACTCGCTGGCTGGACCGATGGTGCATACAATCTTTGTTTTTCGTCTTCTCTCTTTGACCATTTAATCCCTTTCATTTTGACGCCGTATATTTTTTTACACGCTCCTAAAAATATTATCCCAAAACCTCCCTTCTGTCTATTAATTTATTGGTATAATCTTTATTTGCAAAACTCTTTTTTAAAGGTATAATCTGATAAAATTAAGAGGAGGCCATTCCAATGATATGGAAACCCAGTGAAAAAGAAGAAGAATATTTTGCGAGAATGGAGTTTGAGAAAAAGAAGAAAGAGGAAGATGAAAGGCAGAAGAAACTCGCAGAAGCGGAAAAGAAAAAGCTTAAAGAGCTTCATCACAAGAAGTGTCCAAAATGTGGCATGGAACTGATCGAAATTGATTATAAAGCGATTAAAGTAGATAAGTGCTCAGGGTGTGAAGGAGTGTGGTTAGACGCTGGAGAGTTAGAAACCGTATCAAAACTCGAAAAGTCAGGCCTCGATAAATTGTTCAGTGTTTTTAAAAAATGAAGACCTCACCTCAACGACTTTAAACTCCTGCTATGGCCGGAGAGCCGGCCTCGCTCTTCAGGCCCTCCCCTTTCTAATAAAAAAGCGACCTCCCCTCCCAGGATGAGGATGACCGAGGAATAGTAAATCCAGAGAAAAAAGATGGCCAGAGCGCCCAAAGAACCATAGACCACGGAGAACCTTCCCAGATGGTGGACATACCATCCGAACAACTGTTTTGCAACTTCCCAGAATAGACTGGTAAAGAAGGCTGCTTGAAGAGCGGTTTTAAAATGGATTTTTTTATTAGGAATGATTTTGTAAATTAAAAAACACATCCAAAAGGTGAAAAAGAAGGGGGCGAGGTATTTGATGATGAATCGAATGATTGACCCCAGATTCAGAAAGGGGCCAAAATGGTAACCCTGGACAACGGTGATCACGGACGTGAAGATCATACTGATGAGGAGAAAAATTCCTGCCAAGAGAATCATGAGAAGATCGATTGCCTTTCCACGAAGGACGCCTCGACCTTGTTTAACCTGAAAAACAATGTTCAGAGCTGTCCTTAAGGAGCTGAATACCCATGTGGAAGTCCAGATTAATCCCCCGATGCCCAATATCCCAACGATCTTTCGGTCTCTAATGATTTTCAGAACATTCTTCATAATCTTTGGGTCGAGAGTGGGAAAGACATTCTCCAAATAACTTTTGATATGATTTAACACTTCACGAACATTATAGAGGTAACTACCCAATAATGCTAAAAGTAATAGGATGAAAGGGATTAAACAGATGAGGAGGTTGAAGGTAATTCCAGATGAGAGAAAAAAACCATGATCGTCATTGAACTTCTTTAGAGCACTCCAAAAAAAATGAAGTCTCTTTTTGATCCATTTTTTCCAATACATCGATTTAACTTCTTAGGTTGCTCAGTAGGGATGGGAAAAGTAAGAATCAAAAATATCCGTCAGAATTTGGTTGATCATGGCTTCCACCCTTTCAGGTGTCGATCTGGTAACGGTCAATTCCTTTTCCACCTCCACATTTCGAGTAAACACCTTTGCCTCCTTCTTCACCCCCAGATGGATTACAAATTGAACCGTTGTCTTGACAGTGGTTCTGAAGACGGACGCTTTTGCCTCTGTCCAAAATCGCCTGATCTCAATCATGAGGACAGAATCAGTCTCCATATTTTTTAGAGATTCAGGGGTTCCATCCCAATCGGAAATAGAAATGGTTTTCACTCCATAACGGGAAAGGGCATTGGGTAGAGACTCCTGAATCGCCTTTTCCAATGGAAAGGGATGACTTTTAAAATAGCTGGATTCTCCTTGTCGGGTGGTATGGACGCCAATATATAAAGTATCCGGCCTTTTATCTTTAAAAGGAACCAAGCCCAGATGAGAGCCTATTTTTGTTTGAAGTGACACAAATTCTTTCACAGGTTCATATCGGAGAGAAAGAGAATGAGTTCCCGCCCTGGCACAACCGAACACGAAGATTCCCAAAGAAAGAAGAATGAGAAAACGAATCGATTTCATAAAATTAACCTCCTCTTCCAAAGTTCAAAGATATATTATCACATTTTTAAAATATCTTCTCCCCCTCAATCCATGTGGCCCGAACCACCAGTTCCTCTTGATATTCAAACAGGACTAAATCAGCGGATCCTCCTGGGAGTAATTCTCCTCCCGATTCTGGGAAAAGTGTTTGAGCATTTTTCGCCGCCATTTGAATTGCCGAAGTGAGATCCATCCCTGCAAACCGGATGACATTGGTAATGGCGCGATCCATCGTCAGGGCGGAACCGGCCAGACGAGAATTTCCGACTAATCGAGCTGCCCGACCAGGACCGACCTCTATTTCTAAATCTCCCAACGTATATCTTCCTGGAGGGGCTCCTGCTCCAGCCATGCTATCGGTAATAAGAATGATATGATCCATTCCCTTTGCTTGAATATAATTCTTCACTACATTCGGGGGTAAATGAACCCCATCCACAATGATACTGACCATTAATCGATCCATGACCAATTGTTTTCGGATGAGGTTCTGATATCGAGAAGAAATGCCCGAAGGGGCATTCCCCAAGTGACTGGAGAGACGGGCACCAGCCTCAACTGCCTCTTCAATAAGCTCTTCGGAGGCATCGGTGTGTCCGATTCCAATCACAATTCCATGTGCCACTGCTTTCTTGATGAAAGGAATCGCTCCTTTCACCTCCGGGGCTAATGTCACACACTTGATCAGTCCTCGGCATGCTTCCTGAAATTTCTCTAATTCTTCCCACCGCGGAAGTCGGACAAATTCGCGAGGATGAACCCCACGGGGTCTATCCTCAGGTGAAATATAGGGCCCTTCAAGATGGATCCCGAAGCACATCTTCTGGAGAAGGGGGTCATTCCTTAACCCTTCCGCAATGATTTTTAGTTGATGGACCATCCTCTCACGAGATGAAGTGATGAGAGTGGGGAAAAAGTGCATGACGCCTGTGGAAGCTAATGAAAGGCCTGCATGGTGAAGTCCTTCAGGAGTAAGAAGAGGACTATTGAAATCCACACCGGCAAACCCATTCACCTGAGGATCGAAAAAACCTGAACAGACGTACAGGTCGGTCCCGCCAAAGTCACAGGAAGAACCTTTTTGATAGGGTTCAATCCGAATGATCTTCCCATTCTCAACAATGATGTTTACCAGAGATCGTGTTTCCGGTATTTTTCCCTGAAGGATCATAATGATTTCCAAATAGAATGATATAGGATACCGGACAGATTTAAAACATTTCCCTTCGCTTCATTTATAGACAATTACCTTAAAATATAGTAAAAAATAAGGAAAGACAAAAGAAATTTGTATTTTAAAAGGCATGAATGGCAGGAGATTTTAGATCCATAAATAAAAAATATTTAAAGGAGGTCAAATGAAGTTCCCCCAATATAGACCGAGAAGATTGAGAAAAGATGAGATTTTCCGAAGAATGATTCGAGAAACTCACCTTAGGCCGGATAACCTGATCCTTCCTCTTTTCGTTCGCCCTGGGAAAGGAATGAAACAGCCCATCTCATCCATGCCCGGGCATTTTCAGTTTTCTATTGATCTCTTGGTCAAAGAGGTGAAAGAGGCGAAATCCTTGGGGATTTTGGGAGTCATCCTTTTTGGTATTCCGGAAAAGAAAGACGAACTGGGATCAGAGGCCTACGCAGAGGATGGGATCATCCAGAAAGCGATCAGGCGGATTAAAGAAAAGGTGGAAGGCATTCTTGTTATCACCGATGTCTGTCTCTGTGAATATACCAGTCATGGGCACTGCGGGGTCGTCGAGGGAAAGAGAATTTTGAATGACGAAACCCTTGATCTTCTCGCCCGTCAAGCCCTCTCACACGCCAGGGCAGGAGTGGATATCGTTGCGCCGTCAGATATGATGGATGGAAGGGTGGGAGCCATCCGAAAGATCCTTGATGAAAACCAATTTGAAGACATTCCCATCATGGCCTATTCCGCGAAATATGCCTCCAGTTTTTACGGGCCTTTCAGGGTCGCCGCAGAATCGAAACCCCAGTTCGGTGACCGAAAATCCTACCAGATGGACCCATCCAATGGGGATGAGGCGTTGAGAGAAGTTCAACTCGACCTTGAAGAAGGTGCGGATATTGTCATGGTCAAACCCGCCCTTCCCTATTTAGATATCATCTATCGGGTGAAGCAAACCTTTAACATACCCGTGGCGGCTTACAATGTCAGTGGCGAATTTGCTTTGGTCAAGGCGGCTTCGCAACTCGGCTGGGTGGACGGGGAAAAGGTGATGATGGAATCGCTGACCTCCATTAAAAGGGCAGGCGCTGATCTGATCCTCACCTATTTTGCCAAAGAAGCAGCCAAAAAATTAGTTAAGAGTTGAGAGTGATGAATGATGAGTTAAAAGTAAAAAATAAAAAACTAAAAACTCCGGATTCCCTGCCTGTCCGGCAGGCAGGAGAACTCCGAACGGATCAGCACCCCTTAAGGATGATTGCTTGGGAGTTGACCCGAAGCTGCAACCTTTTCTGCGTTCACTGTCGTGCTTCTGCGGAATACGGGCCGTACGAAGGAGAACTCGCAACTCAGGAGGTCTTCAGGGTGATGGATGAAATTGCCTCCTTCAGCAAACCCGTTATCATCCTGACAGGTGGAGAGCCTTTGCTTCGACCGGATATCTTCGAACTGGCATCCTATGGAACGGCAACAGGGTTCCGAATGGTGATGGCGACAAACGGGACATTACTCAATGAAGAAATCGTCCAAAAAATGAAGACATCAGGGATCCAGCGGATCAGTATTAGCATTGATGGCCCTACGCCGGAAACACACGATGCCTTCCGAAAAGTGAAGGGTTCTTTTGAGGGCTCCCTTCGGGGAATCGAAATGGCAAAGCGAGGGGGCATCGAATTCCAGATCAATACCACCATTACACAGGCCAATCTTCAACGAATCCCGGATATCCTCCGTCTGGCGGTGGATCTGGGAGCAGTCGCCCTCCATATCTTTCTTTTGGTCCCAACAGGAAGGGGAAAGGAGTTAAAAGATCAGGAAATATCCGCTCAGGATTATGAAAAAACCCTCCAGTGGTTCTACGAACAGATCAATCAAGTTCCTCTCCAACTCAAGGCCACCTGTGCCCCTCACTACTATCGCATTCTACGGCAGCAGGCGAAAAAAGAAGGAAAGAAGGTCACTCCTAAAACACAGGGATTGGATGCCATGACCCGTGGATGTCTGGGGGGAATTTCCTTCTGCTTCATCTCTCATGTCGGCCAAGTTCAGCCTTGTGGCTATTTAGAGTTGAATTGTGGAAATGTCAGGGAAAAACATTTCAGGGAGATCTGGATGAAATCTGACATCTTCCAGAATCTTCGCAATACCGATGGCTATCAGGGAAAATGCGGAAGATGTGAGTTCAGAAAAGTCTGCGGAGGTTGTCGGGCGCGAGCCTATGAACTCTCCGGAGAGTACATGGCTGAAGAACCCTATTGTGTATATGAACCGCTTTAAACAACTGGAGGTCACGAATACGATTCTTATGGCAACCTCTAATAATTCCAAATTTGTCACTCCCGCGCAGGCGGGAGTCCAGTGATGTCAAAAGCTTATAGATTCCTGCTTCCGCAGGAATGACATTTTTAGAGGAACCCATATCATCCATTGGGTATGAAGATATTTTCTAAACCTTTTTTCCATTTTCGAGTCAGCCTCACCTTCAAATTCATCATCGCCATGTTCTTTTTGGTTTTGATGAGCGCGATGGCATTTGGATATTTCTCTGTCGCAAGGGAGATGACTCTCTTTCGAGACCATTGGGAGACATATGGGAGATCCATGGCTAATTCCTATAGCCTCCTCATTGAGCATGGAATGGGTCTCTCTGATCATTCTTTTCTCCAAAAGGTCGCTGATAGAATCGTCGATAATGAAGATGTCGTGTTGTGTTCGTTCTTTGATCATTCTGGAGAGAGGTTGGTCCATACGGTGAAGAAAGGAAGGCTTCTCGATCCTCAACTGATCTATAAGATTAATCGAAAACTTTATTCCAAAGAGGGTCAGATGATCGGTACCCTCCAAATCGGCCTTTCTCTCCTAAAAATGGATAGCCAGATGAATGGGCTGAAAAGGGATATCCTCCTGGTCACCGTAGGGGTGATTGGGGTAGGGATTTTGTTCACCCTCATCCTCACTCGGATTCTCCTCCGCCCAATCGAAAAGTTGGCGGAGGCCACCGAGAGAGTGGCTAAAGGAGAATTGACGCAGACCGTTGATATTCGGTCCAAAGATGAAATTGGAGACTTGGCCAGAGACTTTAATCAAATGACCCTCCAGTTGAGGGAATCCAGAATCAACCTCGAGAAAAAAGTGGAGGAACGGACCCATCAACTGGAAGAGAACATTTCCGAACTGAACCGGGCGAGAACCTCCACCCTGAAGATGCTTGAGGAGCTCCAAACTGCCAAAAAGGAATTGGAAATGGTCAATTTTGAGCTAAAGGAAATGGACGAGACTAAAATGAAATTCATTGGGATTGCCTCCCATGAATTGAAAACACCCCTCACAGCGGTGAAGGCCAATATTGATTTCATCCTTTCCGAAAAAGAGGGAAAAGTCCCAGAGTACCTGAAAACCTATCTTCTCACCATCCAGAGGAACACGAATCGCATCCAGATGAGAATGGACCAAATGTTAGATCTGAGCCGGATTAAATCCGACCGTCTCCTCTTCAACCGAGAGCAAATCCGACTATCCGAGCTCATCGCAGGGTATATCAATGAGGTCACCCCTGTGGATAAAACCCTTTCGGTTCAAATCGACATTCCGCAAGACCTTCAATTGTATGCCGATAAAAATGCGCTTCACGATATTTTTATTAACCTCCTTTCCAATGCTTTCAAATTTACAAATGACGGTGGCCAGATTTCGATCATGGCCAAGCCGAACGGTCAATCGATTCTTCTCGAGATTAGAGACACCGGGACGGGCATCCCGAAAGATAAACTTCATATGATTTTTGATGAATTTTACCAAGTCGAGGGAGGCAAATATGGGGGGGCAGGGTTGGGGCTTGCCATTGCCAAGAGATTGATTGAAGAACATGGTGGGGATATCTGGGCCACTTCTGAGTTGGGAAAGGGGTCTACTTTCTATTTTACCCTCCCCCTTTTTTTGGAGAATGACAATGGGAGAATCAACCGTTCTTAGAGAAGTCAAGGGAAAGGTCCTCATCGTTGATGATGCGCCGGATACCTTGGAGATCATCCAGAAACTTCTCCATTATGAGGGATACGATGTCACGATTGCCTCAAGCGGCGAAGAGGGGGTGAAGAAAGCGGAGCAGGGAAAGCCCGATGTGGTCTTAATGGATATCAACCTTCCAGGAATCAGTGGCACGGAAGCCCTGAGGAGAATCCGAACGATGAATCCTATCCAATGCGTCATCATGCTAACCGCCTTTGCGACAGTGGAGAATGCCATCCAAGCCCTCAAAGAGGGCGCTTCTGACTTCGTCAAGAAACCTTTCGAAAATGAGCGTTTGATTCACATCGTCAACCAAGGTCTGGAAAAGTACAAAACCCTGATGGAGAAAAAAAATTTAGAGGAGGAGGTGAGAAGGCTTTCCATCACCGATGATTTAACCGGCCTTTTCAACCACCGCCATTTCTTCAAAAACTTAGAAGCCGAGTTGACTCGTCTGAAACGTCAAAAGACCTCCCTTTCTCTTTTGATGTTCGACCTCGACAATTTTAAAAGATATAATGACCTCAATGGCCATTTGGAAGGGGATAAGGTTTTAAAAAGAATCGGTGAAATCGTCAGAAATTCTATTCGGTTGTATGTGGATTCTGGCTACCGTTACGGAGGAGATGAATTTTCAGTCCTTCTCATCGGCGCCTCTTTGGATCAAGCCCTGGTCATTGCGGAACGCATCCGATCTTCCATCGAACAGACTGAATTTCAAAACATCACGGTCAGCGTTGGATTATCAGAATACAGAGACACTTATGATCTGGAGAGGTTCGTCAAATCCGCTGATGATGCGATGTATGTTGCGAAGCATTCGGGCGGGAATCAAATTCATACGAATATCCCCTGAATCGTTGGTCAGGCCAGCCTCAAATAAATGGTTCAATGGAATATGAATCCAGCTCGGTTATTCAAAAATCCAAAATCCGAATATCGAATTTCGAAACAAATCCGGAATTCTAATTTCAAAATTAGAAACTTTTCTGTTTTGAAAATTCGTATTTTGAGAATTCGTGCTTGTTTCGGATTTCGAATTTAGCGCTTCGGATTTAATTTCTCATTCACGAGAAATGATGATGTCAGATCGCCCTAAACTTTTTTTAATCGATGGCTCTTCGTATATTTTTCGAGCCTTTTATGCCATCGGTCATCTCTCCAATTCCAGAGGCCTTCCCACCAATGCTGTCTTTGGCTTTACACGGATGCTTCTCAAAGTGCTCAAGGAGCACCACCCCGACTACCTCGCTGTCACGTTCGACTCCAAGGCGCCTACCTTCCGAAGCGAGGTCTATAAAGAATACAAGGCCAACCGGCCGCCCATGCCAGAGGGACTTGTCCCCCAGATTCCTTACATCAAGAAGATCACCAAGGGATACAGCATTGCCATCTTAGAGATGGATGGATATGAGGCGGATGATCTCATCGGAACGGTAGCCAAAAAAGCGGAGCCGGAGGTGGATGTCGTCATCATCACGGGGGACAAAGACATCCTTCAACTGGTCAATGATCGGATCCAGGTCTATGACACCATGAAGGAGAAAAAGTTTGGAGTGGAAGAGGTCGTTCAGCGTTTCGGTGTTCATCCCGAAAAGGTGGTGGAGGTAATGGGGCTGGCTGGAGATGCGATTGATAACATCCCGGGGGTCCCCGGGATTGGAGAGAAGACGGCCATTCAATTGATCAAGGCTTACGGTTCGGTCGAAAATCTTCTCACCCATGTGGAGGAAATTCCTCGGAAGAGATTAAAAGAAAATTTAAAGACCCATGGGGATTTAGCCCGTCTCAGCCGACAGTTGGCAACGATCCATACAGATGTGCCCATCCTTTACCAGTTGAAAGATTTTTCTCTTCCCCCCCCTGATTTTACAAACCTTAAGGAAATCTTTAAAGAATTGGAGTTCAGCAAACTTCTGGGAGAGCTCCTCGAAGAAAAGGGGGCCCCTCCGGCAGCCAGAGATTATCGCTTGATCACAAACCAAAATGAATTCCTTGTTTTAATCGAAAACCTGAAAAAGGCAACCACCTTCTCGATCGATCTGGAGACCACCTCTCCCTACCCGATGTGGGCTGATCTCGTGGGGATCAGTCTGTCTTACGCCCCACATCAAGCCTTTTATATTGCCATGGGACACCGGCAAACAGAAACGAATGAACAACTCCCTCTCACTTGGGTCATCGATCAGTTAAAACCTATTTTGGAAGATAGAGAAGGCAAGAAGGTGGGTCAGAACGTCAAATACGATTGGACTGTTCTGAAAAGGTATGGGATTTCCATGCAGGGGATACTTGGGGATACGATGATCGCCTCCTACCTCCTCAACCCCACTAAGCATCATCACAACTTGGGTGAAATTGCCCAGGAACATTTGAACCGCTCTGTCACGAACTACAAAGAGGTCGTAGGGAGTGGTACGAAAGCAGTCACTTTCGACCAGATTGGGCTTGAAAAGGCAAGGGATTATAGCTGTGAAGATGCCGATGTCACGCTCCAGCTCTCTCACCTTCTTTTCCCGAAACTGAAGGAGGGGGGATTTATGGACCTTTTTGACCAGGTGGAGATGCCTCTCGTCATGGTTTTGGCTAAAATGGAAATGAATGGAGTAAAAATCGATTTGGACCTCCTCCAAGATTATTCGAAAGAGATCGAAACTCAACTCCAACAAAAGATGGATCGAATCTATGGACTAGCTGGAGAGGTCTTCAATATTAACTCTTCCCAGCAATTAGGAAAAATTCTCTTTGAGAAACTGAAGTTGCCTGTGGTCAAGAAGACCAAAACAGGCACCTCCACGGATGTCGAGGTGCTGACCAAACTCTCTCTTCACCATGAACTCCCCCTCGAGATTCTCGGTTATCGTAATTTGACGAAGCTCAAATCCACTTACATCGATGCCCTCCCCAAGTTGGTCCATCCGAAAACCGGGCGTGTCCATACTTCCTATAATCAAACGGTGACCGCCACGGGACGGCTCTCTTCGAGCGACCCTAATCTCCAGAACATTCCAGTCCGCGCCGAGGAGGGAAACCGGATTCGTCAGGCCTTTATCCCAGAAAAAGGATGGTCTATCGTCTCCGCTGACTATTCCCAGATTGAATTGAGAATTCTGGCCCACCTCTCTCAAGATGAAACCCTGATCAAAGCTTTTCAAAATGATGAAGACATTCATGCAAGAACCGCCTCAGAGATTTTTGGCGTCCCCTTGGAAAAGGTAACGCTTCCCATGAGAAGAGAGGCTAAGGTCATTAACTTCGGCATCGTCTATGGAATGAGCCCCTATGGCCTTGCGCAACAACTTGGAACAGAGCCGAAAATGGCACAGGCTTATATTGAAGAATATTTTAAGAAATATTCCGGTGTCCAAACCTACATTGAGAAGAGTTTAGAGGAGGCCAGACAGAAGGGATATGTGATGACCCTTTTGCATCGGCGTCGCTATCTGCCGGACATTCACTCCCCGACCGCAGCTATCCGGCAGGCTTCAGAGAGGATGGCGATCAATACGCCTCTCCAGGGAACAGCGGCGGATATCATCAAGGTCGCAATGATCCGTATCCAGAATCGAATTGAAGAGCTCGGTCTTTTCACAAAAATGACCATGCAGGTTCACGATGAATTGGTCTTTGAGATACCAGAAGAGGAGCTTCAAAGAACACTCCCCATGATCCAGAAT